>Ga0100391_1004045_pt1 | contig 14388 bp, 17 predicted proteins | sample CryGeymeta201515_FD_81541 | JGI IMG/M metagenome (GOLD analysis project Ga0100391, IMG submission 81541) | Groundwater microbial communities from Crystal Geyser aquifers in Utah, USA - Crystal Geyser metaG 2015-15 | ecosystem: Environmental > Aquatic > Deep subsurface > Groundwater | place: USA...
CACGGTAATTGCTAGGAGAGGAGAGAGTGGCATTGAGGTATACCCTAGTGCAAAGAAAAAAAGAGGTGTAATTTTCATTTGATACCAGTATGGGAACATGATATGATTGACATTCTATATATATAAATAAAAAAAAGAATTTATGCGCGTAATTGCCATAAAGAAGTTAAAAAGCTTTTGGGAAGATGGGTATGCTGATTCTGAAGTGCCGTTAAAAGTATGGTATCAAATATTTAAACAAAATAATTTTTATACTCCAAATGAAATTAAAAAATTATTTTCAAGTTGTAGTTTTGTTGGAGATAACAGGGTGGTATTTAATATTTCAGGGAATAAATACAGATTAGTAATATATATCAGATATGATATTCAAATTCTGTATATTAGATTTATAGGTACGCATGCTGAATATGATAAAATAAACGTGAAAGAGGTTTAGTATGGAATTACATATAATAAAAACAGAAGAAGATTATAACAAGGCAATGAATATAATTGATAGCCTAATAGATTCTCCTGTAGGCTCTGAGGAAGCTGAAAGATTAGAGTTGCTATCTATATTAGTGGAAGACTATGAAAACAAACATTACAAAATAGAGGCTCCTGATCCTATTGAGGCTATAAAACAAAGAGCAGAGCAGTTAGGCCTGACAAGAAAGGACCTAGAAAGAAGCATAGGTTCAAGGGGTAGAGTATCAGAAATATTAAATAAAAAAAGGAAGCTGACTTTATCAATGATAAAAAGGCTAAACAAAAACTTAAATATACCGGCTGATATTTTAATTAAAGATACCACAAAAAAAACTGCTTGATTATTGACTTGCCTCCTGCCCCGTGACTACTCTTCGCTATTTATAGCGGAGAGTAGTCACCTGTTTATGTTTAATAGTGTTGACGGCTTAAGGCATCTAATGGTTTACTTGCCTCCTACACCAGGAGGTATATCAGTTTTGCTAGCTTTACAAGAATTACCTCGTATAGTTTTAAGCAGATTAAAAAGCATATAACTCATTGTTAAGCCTATGCTTATTTTAATGGGTAAATTCAAACTAAAGTTAGAAAAATCGATAAATTCATTAGCAAAATACAAGAAGTGCAAGAGAAAGCCACCCCCAGCCACCAAGCTAATTTGGAGAAAAATCCTTAAAGCCGGATAAGCTTGAAGGGCTTTGGTCTTAGCATATAGTAAAGGTGAAAAATATAGGTAAGAACAACTTAAAAACCCGACAAAAAATCCCAAATCTGTTAAGCGTGAGGGTTCAAGAACAACAAAAAGTAGTAGATATAGACTAATCAAAATAGCGAGCGGACCTTGAGAGATATTTGATTCAAATTGTTCTATAGGTTCTTTTGAATAATTATGCATATTTTTCACTGTTGTAATTTATCAAATTGTGCCGTAAAACACCTTACTTTAGGTAGGGGCGAATGTCAAATCGTATTTAAAATGACGACATTTAAATATGCTCATTAAACTGACCTTGAATAACCCTATATTTCCTAGTTTATATTCTTACCTCCCTATTTGCAACAGGACCCGATAGAGCATGTAAGTTAGAAGACCGCCCATGCCAAGCTTGAGAGGCATGGGTAAAGAAAAATTAGCTACATCAATAAATTCTTCAGGATAATAATTAAAATAGAAAATCAGTCCCCCTAAAGCTACGCAGCTTAGTTGATATAATAAACTTAAAATTGGATATGGTTTTAAATCTCTTAAAACAACAAATATTAAAGTCGACAAATATACAGTACCGCAGCCAAAAAAACCTCTAACCCTTGTTAAATCATTGATAGGAGAAGGATCAGTAAAAAGAAAAAACAACAAGTAGGAGCTAATGAAGATAGCTACTAATATATCCTTATGTTTAATAGCTTTGGCTGCTTGAGCATCTAATGGTTTTCTAGTGTATTTATGCATATTATTTTTTTTGCTAATAGAGTAATAATCGTACTTTTGTTAGAATTTCCTCTAAAATAGAAATCTCTACAGTTTCTATTTTTTCCGCTGCTCGGGCTTGCCAATCAAGAGATCGTAATTGGTCACATAATACGGCACCTTTCTGTCGTTGTACTTCTAACTGTACCTCAAAAGGATAACCTTTAATCTTACTAGTAATAGGTAGAAATAAGGCTAGACTCGTCTTTGCATTGTATTTCTGCGGTGAAATCACCAAGGCTGGTCGCCTTTTATTTATTTCTTTGCCTTTTGAGGGCTCAAAGCTTAGCCATACTATATCACCGCGCTCTGGCAGGTAAGGCTTTACCATTGTTCTTTCCCAGCTACCCCTTTACTTGGCCATTCTTCTTTGTGCAAATTATCAGTATTTATAGCTTGGAGCAACTGATCCAACTGGCTGACATGTTTGCTAATAACTATACGGCTGCCATCAATGTTTATGTCTATTGTTTCCCCGCATCCTAGTCCTAGCTCTTTAGTAAGGGCTTTTGGTAACCGCACGCCTAGACTATTACCCCATTTTTGAACTTGTCCCTGCATATATCTTGAATATCTCTTGTTAAGTGTGTATATACTAGTATATACTATATGACTTTTTAAAGCAAATAATTTCTTTGAGACGTTTCTATATAGGCTTTCACTTGCAAGGTAACTATAGATCACCTTCTTTACAATGCCGCTGAAATTGCCTCTGAAATCCTGAAAGGCATAGCACCTATGCCTGCCACGATACATGCCGTCAAGATTAACGAAAAACCATCCTCGTCTTTCCACCAAACCGGGTTTATTTTGTATAGAAAAATTGCAATATATATAACCTCCGCCATATTAAAAGTTTCTATTGGTGCGCTAGAGAGCAAAGACGCAAAAGTTACAAGAAATATCAGAGATACAAAAAACGATATTCTTTCAGTTAAATTAGAAGAATTTTTCATAGGATTAATTTACAATTAAAATATATTTTAATTATAAGAAAAAAGCTTACTAGCGTCAAGTAAAAAACATGCTATTTAAGCCTTTAGTTCTCTTGGTTCTAGATCGGGGCTAAGACGTATTTTGTTAGCTTTTTCAAATATAATTCCCCGCGATTCCATAATATGTCTTAGTCTGCTTAATTTGTCTCCTCTAGCTGGAATAATGATAAAATTATCCTTCTGTTCCCAAAGGCTAATATTTGACTCCGCGCTGCCTATTAAGGCGGCGATATCCTTGCGTCTTAATCTGGTGGCAATGCGCGCGACAACCACTTGAAATCTATTTAATTTAGCTTCTGGGACTAGAGGTATATTCTCTGCTTTCAATTCAATTGAATATTGATCTGGAAAGATGATATTATGCTTAGCAAAAAATTTGATGAGCTTATTTTTACTGTCAGTACGACTTGGTAATTCTTGAAAGTTGGGAGCGTTTCGAAAGATGCATAAAGTTTTCTCATGCATTCTAACTGCTGCGCTAATCTCTCTATATTCAAAATTCCCTACTGCTTTGGCAGCTCGGAACTGAAAACCATTTAACATAGAAAAATGCTATCGGTTGGATCACTTATTTGTATGTAGTCAGTCACTTCAGATTCAGAAAGCATTAAAGGTCGAATGTTAGTCATATTCTTAGTTTTCTATTTAATTACTTCTTGCCTATTTCTTTTTAGGATGGCGAGAATGTTAAGGATGTGGTGTAATAGCAATAACAGTAATTTCAGACTTATCAGGTCCATAATGCCAGAATACTCTGTAAGCCTGAGGAGTTTTATTTTCTGCATATGCTTCAAAGATTTTTATACCGAATTGCCGACTTAGTGAATTATACTCATGGGTATTTAAACTTGGATGTTTAGGGTTATTTTCTAAATAACCCAAACATTTCAATACAGCTTTGAATTGCTTTTTTTTACTAGGGTTAGTTTCTAAGCTATCTAAATTGGCAGACGCTTCTTCTGTAAAGAGCATCGTAAAACTCATCTCACTGATCGTTATTATTTATATGTTTGGCAAAACTACCTTTATAAACTACCTTCTTATCAGCAGATTGCTGCAGGCCACGTTTAACTTGATTGAGAGCTTGTTTGTTTTCAAAAAGCCATTGCTCTGGCAATGCTAGTTCTGTATAGGGCTTTAAAGTAATTTCTTTGGTGTTTTCATTTAGTACAACTTTATAACTACTAATTCCTTTGGCAAGTGGGCCTAGACAAATACGTCCTTTTGAATCAGGGCGCAAAATCTTTTTTGCTATCATTAATAATTACCTAATTTTATTATTTAGTTATACTAATAGTGATCTAAAGTGGGAAATAAGTCAAGTGGGAAATAGTATTTTTTGTTTCTACTTGATACGAGGAACAAACTTCGTTTGACATTCTCCCCTGCTTTTAGGTGGGGGAGAATGTCAATCTTGAATTTGTTACTTTTCATCTGACATTATAGCCCATTTCTTTTGCTTGAGAGCGCAGATAGGTAAAAAAACACTCCGGATTCACATCATCCTTGTACTCTGGTGCTTTGCAACCTGCAAAAAAAGCAGAAACCACTTCAATTAATAGATCTTCAACCTCAGAATCTCTACAACCTTCATAGACAGCAAGGCTGATACGAGCTTGAGGAAACAATATCAAAATTTCTTCCAACTGTTCAGTAGTTAATATTAATCCTATTTTTTCTTTTACTAATTCCACTGCTTCTAAAATATGTTCACGCTGCGGTATAGCGTTTCTATTTTTCATATAGAATTCTCTTGCATGTTTGTGTGCTTCCGCAACGCTTTTTGCTAATTCATGTTCACCCTTCAAAATGATATTGATCGTGTTTGCCGGCATTAGAAACATATATTTACTCTTTTTGATTTGCGTGATTAATCTCAATTAATTTGTTCAACAGGGCCTTGCGTGATTCCTGCAATTCTTTTAAAGGGGTTGTCACTATATTCACCATTTCTCTATTTGTAGTCTTGAGGGCATGGCTAATTACTGCCATTGTTAATTTTGCTTCATTATCTGGAGAGATTTCCGGACTATTCTTGATCTCTTCCAAAACCGGTTGTAGTGATATCTCCAACTTCGGTTTAAAAAAAGCAGCAGCTAGATTGTAGCTAAGCAAGAATATTATTAAGGCAAAAGCCGTAGTTGTAAGTATGCTCTTAATAGAGGGCTTCTTATTTAAAGCCACGCTTGAGTCTTGGGCCAATATCATATTGAAATTTCGGTTTGGTTGTTATTAATTTTCTAGAACATAGTTAAATTATATTTTATCAGAAATTGCACCTTTAAACAACAAAAAACCTTATGGTTTACTTGAGTCCTGGGGCAGAGGGCAGATCAGTTTTGTCTGGGGCATTAGCCTTATCCTCGACCTTAACTTCCTCTTCTTTTTTCACACTCTTCTCTTGAACTTTAGGCTTGGCTTTAACTTTTTTGCCCATTACCTGTTCTTCCGTGACGATATCGGTGGTCTCGCCAGCTAGATTGACACGCTCGGCTCCAGGCACCAACGCCTCCAGATAAAGTTTCTTGCGAGTATATACTTTCAGGAAGTGTCTTAATTTCCGGGCACTACAAAGAGCCTCTGGTAGAGGCTCTTCTTCTTTGGCCTTGAAGTCAGGCCCTAAGGCGGTTAATTCTTGGTGCAAACCAATGGCCAAGGGCTTTGGGGTTTTTCCTGAGAAGCACAAGGGATAATGTCGCTCCATGAATCCCAGGATTTGCTCATATTCCGCAATAGGCATTATCAGTTCCTTCTTGGGTTTCCGTTTTTGGGGCGGCGGTTTTGGCTTAGCTTTCTTCGCTGTGAATGGGGCGCCTTTACTTGCAGCTTCTTTAGCCTTTTTTCCTTTGCTTGGGCTTTTGGGCGCTTCTTTAGAGCTCTTAGCCTTCTTCCCATTACTGGCACCTTTGGTTTTAGCGCCTCCAGGCTCAAGCTTGTCACTTTTGACTTTGTCACTCGAGTTACCAAGAACAAGGGATAGTTTTTCTTTGATCACGGCTGTCTTAGCTGGCGCTAGTTTGAGCGTTAGTTTGGGGCGCGGAGTATCAGTCATTTCTTTAAAGCATTTCTTCTAAGTTGTATGTGATATCTTGCTCTTTTAAAGGCCGAAGCAATTCTTCTACTTCTTTAACATTGCCATACCACTCTTGGCGCAGGCGATTATATTTTAAGCCATGCTGCCTTAAATGAGCGCGAATAGTTTGATCTTCCTTGGTGGCGAGTTTTAAAATTAGAGGCGTTGCTTCCCCGCTCTCTTTCTCAAAAGCTGCCGCGCCAGTTGCCTGCCACTGTTCTTTAACAGCCGGTTGGTTTTGCAAATCACCCTTGCAAGAGAGGAGAGCGCCATATAGCACATTGCTTGGCAAATGATCGAGCTCGGCTTTAGCAACTAAGCCGCCCAGCTCAATCAAGCGCCTGGTTCTCTGCCGGCGCAATTTGCTTTTCAATTTCGCTTCCCTCTGGGCAATTTGTTGTTTTTGCCGCGCTAGGCGCGCTTTCTCACTTTCTAAATCCTGCATGTCACTTATCTTGTCATTTGACTCACATGATAGCCTATATCCCTAAGAATTGCAATTCTTAATAACTACAATAGCAACAAATATAAGCCCCGTAGCCTACCGAACCACTACTATAGTAGCTAATGTTGTAGAAAATGTAACAGCTGCCTACCTAACTAGAATAAGAATTTAAAAGTTCTAACATACTTCAGGCATGGCCTGAAAATGACAGACGCAATATATGTTGTGGCCAACATGCTTTTTTGTTATACTGACTTCTAACAAATTGGCAGCTTTGCGCCCATTTGAATTTAATTACAAATATCCCGGCGCTAAAAGGCCAAAACCCTAATTCTAATTGGCTTTTGCAAAAGCCAAAAGGAAGATCAGAGTTCTAAAAGCTAATATTGGAATTTGGTAATTAAAATCAGAAAAGTAAAAGTGCTAAGTACTAAGTACTAAGTACTAAATGCTAAGTGTTAAATAGAAAACATAAAACGTAAAATGAAAAAAGAAAGTTATCATTGCTAAGTTTAAATTAAAAATAAGAAGATAAGATCTAACAAATGGCTATTCAGTTTGCGCGCATTCGAATTATTGGTAGAAAGGACGGCGGTAATGCTTGCCGCAGCGCTGCTTATAATAGCCGCGGCATTGTCAGTGATTATAATAGCAATGTTACTTTTAATTTTTCGAATCGGCCAGATAATGTGCATCATGAGGTTTTGTTACCTGAAGGAGTGGATGCTAAGTTTAAAGAGGCAGCGGCCTTGGCTAGGCTAGTTGAAAGCGCAGAGAAGCGCAAAGATAGCCAGCTGCTCAAAGAGATCGTGCTGGCCTTGCCGGATAATCCTGAGATTACCTTAGAAGATCACAAAGCTTTAGTTCGAGGCTTTATTGATGAGCTTGGCTATGTCAAAGAGGGCCTCGGCGTCCAGGTCGATATCCATAAGCCTGATGAAGATAATAAAAACTGGCATGCCCATCTATTGATCACCACCCGGCGCTTTAAAGAGAATGGCCTAGAATTAGAAGATAAGAAAGCGACCGATTTAAATCCGGATTTTGTAAAGGTCAAGGGTAAGCCTTATGTGGTCCGGGAAGAGCAAATGATCCATGACAAATGGGCGGCCCATATGGATCAGTATTTTAATGATAAAGGCTTAGAGATCAGAGTAGATCCAATTAGTTTGTTGCCAGGGGAGCATGTTGGGCCTCGGCGCTTTCGCGCTAATAGTGAGAAGAAAGACCTGAATTTGGAAAAGGAGCGAGCGATGGCGGCCCTGATTAAATCAGGAGAGGATTTGCTAGCTTTTGTGACCATCAAGCACGCAGTATTTAACAAGAATGATTTAGCCCGGCATTTGAAGTTTGTCCCGGCAAATCAGCATAAGCGTTTAATAGCCGAGGCCTTAAGATCTAAAGAACTCATACCGTTGCTGAGTCCTACTGGCTTACCCGTAGAGACAGGATATTATACCACCAAAAAAGTTAGAGCCGAAGAGCGGGCCTTGGAGCGCTTGCTGCACCGAATTGGGAGGAGCGGCAATGTGCATCGCCGTGCGCGCCTGGCGAGTTTAACAAGAAGCGCTGCTACTAAACATGGCTTGTCAGAATTACAAGACCAGGCTTTGCAGCATTTGCTTTTAAAGGAGTCTGGCCTTCGTATTTTGCGAGGCCGGGCTGGGGTTGGTAAAAGCCGGGTCTTAAAGGCCCTTGGTGATGTGGCAGCCGGAGCAGGTATCAACGCTATAGCAGTGGCGCCCACTCACAAAGCCGCTAGTCACTTAAGTGAGGCTTTTGGAGTTGAGCAAATCCATACCGTCAAAGGTTTGCTCTTTAAAATATATTCAGGCAAACTCACCTTAGATAAGAATAGTTTACTGGTAGTAGATGAAGCTGGGATGGTGGGCGATGAGGATTTAGCGGAGCTAGCTCGTTTGAGCTTAAGGACGAAGAGTAACTTGATCTTATCACTCGATGAGCGCCAGTTGCAAGCCATTAACCGCGGTGGGATGTCTGATCATTTAAGCCAAACAATGGATTCCTTTGTTCTAGAGGAGGTGCGCCGGCAAACTAATCCAACCTTAAAGGAGGTGAGCGGGCATTTAGCGCGCGGGGAGGTAGAGTCGGCTATTCAGATCTTACATGACAGTGGCGCCATCAAATTCTGTCTTGGGGAAGAAGATGCGCATCGGAGTTTAGTTGAGGATTTTTTAAGAGATCCTCTTCCCATGAAAGATAAGTTAATAGTGGCGGTCTCTAATAGAGAGGTCGATCAAGTTAACGAGCTAATATGTGAGCATTTGCTGCTTAATGGTCATTTATCGCCGGATTCGGTAACAATTAGGCTAGAGGGCCAAAAGCGGACTTTCTATGCTGGCCAAAGGGTGCTTATTAAAGCTACGAATAAAGTCCTTGGATTGCAGAATGGTGATTTTGGTGATTTAGTTAAAGTGAGTCAAAAGCGCTTTACGGTAAAGTTAGACCGGACTGGCAAAGAGGTGAGTGTTAATCCGGAAGCCTTTCCGCACGTAGCTAGTGGCTATGCCTCTACGGTCTGTAAGGCGCAAGGTGCCTCCATATTAGGTGTTTTTGCCCTCCATAGTGGCTTTGGAACATTAGCGAATGCCTATGTGGCCTTAACGCGCGGTATTGAGAAGTTAAGATTATATGCTAACAAAGATAGGACACGAACTTTAAAGGAATTAGTCCGGCAGCTAAGCAACAATCCAAGGCACGAGGCTTCTTTGCGCTATCCTACTAAGAAAGAGCTGGATGCTGAGATGAAGGCTGATGAGGCAAGGCGGCAAGAGAATGATAATCGTTTGCGGCGAAGCTGGCTGGGCAATTTTGCCGTTGACGTTAAGAGCAAGGTTAAGACAAGTTTGCAGGAATGGCGGGATGAGAAAATGAATGTGGCTTATTATGATTTCCAGGCCCCTGAGGAGTCTTTAGCGGAAGTAGAGGAGGTGTTAGAATTAGTGCATGACGCTGCATTAGAGGATTCGGTCCATGATGTAGGCTTGCTAGATGGACATAATCAAGTGATAGGGCGGCAAAAGATCTCTTATGGCAACCGAGGCGGGCGTTCCTATTCTCAAAGGCAGGGAGGAAGAGGCACGAAAATGAGCCAGGACCAGCAGGAATTTGCCAATATAGGCCAGACTCAGAAAAAGGAGCCTTCGGAGTTTAAAGAACAGCCAGAAAAGCAGCATGAGATGCCGGCAGAAAAGCAGTCTAAGGCCCAGGAGTTGGAGGGGCAAAAGACCTTTAAGGAGAAGCAGAATATTGGGGCAAAAGACCAGCCTGAGGCGCAGGCAAAGAAGCATGCTATGGCGGGTGAGAAGTTTACGCAAACTGAGCTTAAAGTAATAGCTAAAGGAAGCTCTACGCCTAAGCAAAAGTTCTACTCTAAAGCCGATAAGTGGAGGAGCTCTAGGGAAGAGCGTGAGAAGTCTTGGGATAATCTGCGAAAGACTTGGCGGGAGGAGGCCGAGCAATTGCGCTCATCCTTGGAGTTAAATAGCGAGCTAGTGGCGCAGCGCTTACTTGGTGCCCCGAATAAGAAGTTGTCAAATAATAGAACCTTGCGCTATGGCAATAAGGGTAGTTTGGCCATTAGCATCGTTGGAAAAACAAGCGGCACCTGGCATGATTTTAGCACCGGCCAAGGCGGTGATATGTTAAGCTTAATACAGGAGCAGCGAAGATGTGATTTTAAGGAAGCCGCAAGCCTAGCCAAGGAGTGGTTAAATTTAAGTAAGCAAAAGGCTAATAGCTATGATGATATTCAGCTCCAAGAGCGCTATACCAAAAATATAGAGAATAAGGAGCGCGAGCAAAAAGACTTAGCCCAGAAGCAAGCCAAAGTCCGGAATTTGCAAAAAAGAGCGAAGCCTCTAACTAAGAAGGCATTAGCGGCGCAATATTTACAAGAAGCACGGGGTTTAGGGGCGGCAATGCTTGAGCATCTGCCGGAAGATTTAAAGACCGCTGGGGCCTGGCAACATGCTTTGCAGAAGAACATGCCAACTCTATTAGCTTTTGCGAGAAACAGCGAGGGCGAGATCACCGGTGGCCAGCAGATTATTCTAGATCCAGAAACCAAAGATAAAGCTAAGTTAGAAGTCAATAAGCGGTCCTTTGGGCAAATTAAGGGCGCCTTTGTGACGCTGCATAAGGATGTGGCTGAGAGCAGCTTAGAGAAAGGAGTAAAAACTGAAGGTAAAGAGGCCCTGGAGCCCACAAACTTAACTATCATAGCTGAAGGCTTGGAGACCGCCCTCTCAATTAAGAGCGCACTGCTTGCGCGCGCTCCAGATAAGCTTAAAAATACCCAGATATTATGCTCCCTTGGCATTAATAATATTAAGAACTACCAGCCAAAGAGCGGAGAGAATGTCTTAATTGCGGCGGATAATGATGGACCAGAGGCCAGAAGTCGCTGGGTGGTGGAAGATGCTAAAGCTGAGCTACTAGCTAAGGCTAGTGGAGTAGCTATCAATATAGTACAGCCAAAGGAAGTAGGTGACTTTAACGATTATATGCAAAAGCTCGGCCACCCGGAGGGAGCCAAAGCAATAGAGAAGATCATCAACCCGGTGGCTCAGCATTTAAAAGCCCCCACTATTGAAGCTTTGTTTAAAGAGAATGGCCAAGCTCTTGATGATGCGGAGTCAAAAGAACATTTGCACCTATTGCGGCAATATGGTTTAAAGGAACAAGAGCAAGAGATCTTAAGTCGTTTGAAAGACGAGCACGGCGATGCCCTACCAATATCAGCTGCTTGGCACCTAGGAGTAGCCAAGCAAAGCCTAACCTTAAGCCAAACTGCCTTAGCAACTAAGGAAGCAAAGAGCTTAATCGCCAAGGCTCGGGCCTTTGAGCAAGCCCCTGATTTACAGTTAAGTCTTAAAGGTGCCAAAGAGAAGGAGAATGAGAAGGAGCGCGAACCTTCATTATTATCGGAAGAGGCTTTGTTGCGTGAGCTATGCCGCCTACCGCGAGCAGAGGCGGAGGCGCGCCTGCGTTATATTGAGACTTTACCGCATAATGCCTTACGGATGCAGCTAAATGCCAAAGTAGCAGAGCTCCGGCAAGCCATTAAACAAGAGAAAGATTTATCAAAGGCCTGGGATTTGAAGGTGCAAGAGCAGCAGCTGCTGGTCCACTATTATCCAGAGCTGAGCAAGGGTCATAAGGCGGCGCCCGATAATCTGCTGCATGAAGCTAGCCGGGCAACCCTTGGCGTAAGAGATGGCGCCTTGCAAGGCGCGCACTCTATTATGCAGCATATGCAGCAAACCGGCATGCCAGAGAAACCGCTACTTAAAGCTGTTAAGGAAAGCCATGATGGCCCAAATCTGCATGATAATATCAAAATATTAGCCCGAGAACATTACAACCAAATGCTAACTCAGCATCTGCGGGAGTTCAGAGCCGGAGGGGCAGTGACTCTAGGTGAGCATTCCTTCTCCTGCCCGCACAAATATATGCAGCATGTAGAAGAACATTTTGAGCATCATCTGCCGGAAAAACATCTGGAGCATCACAGGCAGCAAGCCATGCAGATCCACCGCGAGCGCTCCTTTGACTTCCATATGAGTATGTAGGCTCATGCTATCACAATTTCATTAATTTGCTTGTATTGTAGTACTCTTAGTACTACAATACATTTAACTAAATAAAATGAATTAATAATTATGCAAGAACATAGCACTTACGTAAGAGCACGCATTGATCAAAATATAAAAGAGCGAGCTAACAAAGCTTTAAAAACTATCGGCCTATCTATGTCTGATGCAATTCGACTATTACTTGCTCAAATAGCCGAAGAACAGCGTTTTCCATTTAAAGTAAAGTTTGCAACCCCTACTACTGAAGAGGCTATAAGGGAACTTGAAAAAGGCCGCGGCCAAAAAGTGAAGTCTTTACCAGAGTTAGCGCACTCACTACATGCGACAGATTGAATATTCTAAGGCGTTTAAAAAGGATTTTAAACGCCAATTAAAAGGACGATACAAGCAAGAATTAGAAGAAAAACTATTCACCGCTTTAGAAAGTCTGATATGTGACCAACCTCTACCAATACAGTATAAAGATCATGAACTTATAGGTAATTGGCGCGGTTTTAGAGAATGTCATATTTGGCCTGACTTGCTGCTAATCTATCGCAAGATTGATAGTGATGTACTGCAATTGGCACGATTAGGTTCACATAGTAATTTGTTTGGTTGATCCAGCTCGAGCTCAAGAAGCGAACTTAATCTTTTTCAAAGCTCTGCCCCGCACCCAACTCTTGCTCCTTGGCCTTAGTTTCTAGCTGTTTCCTTGAAGCCAAGGTTGGCGCTTCGGTAGTTTCTGGCATTACCACCTCTTGGGCAGCGACTTCGACAGTTCTTTCCACTTTAGGGCCATCTGGCTTTGGCTGAGATGGCAGAAAGCCCGGTTGCTTCTCTTTCACTTTTGCTAGCGGCACTTGCAGTTTGGCAATACGTTGTTTGTTCAAGGGTAGTAAGCAAATAACCTCACCAACATTCAGCTGCGTAATTAGGCTAACCTCTAGGCGCGGTTTTTCCCGCTCATGCTCGTTAAAGCTCACGCCATCACGATACTCATGGGCCCCGAAGGAAATATTCTTTTGCTGCTTTGTGATAGTGTTAGTACCACCCAGCTCGCTAGCTAACTTAAGCATGGCAAGTTCTTGCGTTTGAAATAACAAATGCGTCCCAAATTGGCCAAAGAGCGTTGAGCCTTGATACTGGCCAAAGTTAGCAAATAGCTGATTTGCTGATTGCAAGCCGGCCAAGACGCAGGCTCCATATTTGCGACCTTCTTGCATTAAGGGAGCTAGGCCTGGGAGGTTCTTTAAAGCTGCTAATTCATCTAAAACAAACCACACCCTACGTTGTTCATTAGCGCCTTGGACGATCAGCTCGGTGATCGCTAAGTCCAGCATAGCGGCTATTAAAGGCAGCGTTAACTCTCGGCGGGCCGGATCGAAGCTCAAGAACAATTTACGCTGAGAGCCAGAATCAACATTCTTATATAAATCTTTGAATGAAAAGCCTTTTTTGCCTTTGTCTAGAGAAGGCAAATAGGTGAGTGGCTCAATGGTGTTTTGCAAAATACTCACAATAGAGGCCGCCATCCCTTTGGCCTCACCGCTTAAATAGATATAGGCCGGCGTCCCTTGGAGCGTTCTTTGTAACTCCGGCATAGACATATTATACAGATGTCGTATTTTGTCTGACAAATCCGGGTTATCCGGTTGATATATCTTGATATATGTAGCAAAGACATTCATCGCGGCTGTTTCCCAAAAAGGATCACCGGAGGAGCCAGCTTTGCGGCTATTAAAAGAAAATAGGAGCTTAGCAAAGTGCTTTTGTTCAATAATGCCCGGGCAATCACTATTGAAATCCCAAGCTGTCGTTCTCTCATCAAATGGATTGAACAAGATATCTGTGCCGGTGGTATTGTAGTATTTGCTAACCATATCACCGGTTTGATCTAGAAAAATAACGCTATCGCCTCTTTTTTGAGCAGAAACTAAAATATTATGAATAGCATTGGTCTTGCCGCTACCGGTGCTGCCAGTTGCCAGGATATGGCGAGTTTCACTATCTTTAACCAAGGGCATTTTACCTAAATACAAATCACTTGCTTTCTTTTGGCGCTTGAGGCTTGAGCGCATTTCTGGTCCGGACAAGATACGTTCTTCCGAGCTATTTTCAGGATTGCTCAAAGCAAAGCCAAAGCGCCACCATAGAAGAATAACCAGCGAGCTTAAAGCTAAACTACTGACGCCGGTAAAGAAGAGCCAAGAGTGCATTAAGCTTTTTAACTCTCCTCCCGCCTTTTTAAATACCGGCCGAGCTAATACCTGCTCTGGGGGCACGTTCCAGCCTCTGGAGCTTTTGGAGGTGGCATTAATGCGAATCTCTGTCTCGCC
>Ga0100391_1004057_pt1 | contig 14353 bp, 12 predicted proteins | sample CryGeymeta201515_FD_81541 | JGI IMG/M metagenome (GOLD analysis project Ga0100391, IMG submission 81541) | Groundwater microbial communities from Crystal Geyser aquifers in Utah, USA - Crystal Geyser metaG 2015-15 | ecosystem: Environmental > Aquatic > Deep subsurface > Groundwater | place: USA...
TATACTTGCAATGCCAGTGGTTGTGGAACGCCATGAGATTACGGCCTCAAGGAGTCCAGGATGTATCTGGCATTATGCAATTGCGGGGAGATCAAGGTTCAACTTCTCGTGGGGACGCAAAGGTGAGAGGGCAAGCTACGCTTAATTGAAAAACCCCGCGGTAACACGGGGTAAACGATTTTTATCTTTTTCTAATTTTTATCTTTATACCTCTTTTGAGCAGGTCTGCCCTATATTTCTCCACCAGATGATTCCCGCGCCATTCATGGCCGCAATTCCAACACTTCATCTGATAATTTTTCCAGCCGGCCCTATCCAGAATAATCGCAAAAAAATGACGCCAGCCAATATCTCTTTACTCCAACACTTAGGGCAACTGACGCCTAATTCCGCGAAAATCTTACCAAAAACGCCAAGGCGCCGACAAGTAAACCGAATAAACAGATAATAACCAATGACAGCGACCACAAGATAAAGAAAGACGGCAAGCAACGGCTCCCAACCATCGGCCATCCGGCGAAAATTCCGAAAACCGTCGCTGGCGCCAAAAACTCCCGCCAAAATCATCAGCCACAAAATCAACCGCGTCTTCTTAACCATCTTGCCCTCCCGTTTTAGCAAGGCCCCGTAGAGCTACTTCGTGATTCTACGGGGCAAGGTACTACAGTGCCACAATCATAAGAAATTACCTGCCAAAAGCCAAACCCCGAATCACAAAGTGGCTCTAGGGGGTCAAGTCAACAAAAGCCGCCTCGTACTAATACGGGGCGGCTAACAGATCAATCGCTTATTTCTTCTTTTCCACCCTCTTTTTGTTTCTTTTCGGCAATCGGCTGAAATAAGCATAATGGCCGGTGGCCATGGCGGAAATTACTACTTTAACCATTTTCACTCACCTCCTCTCGCGCGCAGCTTGGATCGCTGGCGTATAAATTATCCAGTTCGTTGGCAATGCCGCGGCAACCGGCCCGACAACTATCCAATCTGTCGCAACCCCGACAAGCTCCCCTGACTTTTTCTTTAATATTTCTCAAATCGCGTAAAATTCGGTTATTCTTCCAAGTTTCTGCCAAATCATCCCGCAAAGCATTGCCCAACTTGAATCTTTCTGACGACAGAGCGGCGCAAGGATACAAGTCGCCATTGGGCGCGATCGAGATCAAAGTATGGCCAGCCGGGCATCCGGCCGAATGAAGTTCCGCTTGCTCCTCCCGTGTCATTGAATAATGCAGATTACAAACCGAAGCGCAATCGATCGTCACTTCCGGCATCGCGTTTTCCCGCCGGCACAAATCGGCAATCAGTTTTCCATATTCTTCATAATCGGGAAGAAGTTTTTGAAACACATCGAGCGGTAAATCGCCTTTTTTCAGCTTAATCAAAGTCAGTCCTGGAATTTTCCGGCGCGCCAAAAAATCCACAAATTTTGGAATATCAGCGATGTTGTTCTTGGAAACGACGCAATCCACTCCGACTTTCATACCCGCATTTTGGAGAATTCCGATTGTTTTTAGCGCCCGGGCGTAGCTATTCGTGCCTCGTAAATTTTCATGATGCTCTTTAATATAAGAATCGAGAGAAACCTGCGACTGCTCCAAGCCGCCTTTTTTGCAAAGATTTTTGGCCAGTTGCTCGCTGACCGACCAACCGTTGGTCGTCATATTGCAAGCAATCCCCAAAGAAGTTATATAGCCGGCCAATTCAACAATATCGTTCCTCAGCGTCGGCTCGCCGCCGGTCAAACCGATTTGAAAAACCCCTAAAGCGCTCAGTTTTTTAATGATTATTTTATATTCTTCGGTCGTCAGTTCTTCCGCGTTGGCGCTGTGCACTTTTCTGACCGAACAATATTTGCACCGCATATTACAATGGCCGGTAATAGCCAGATGAGCGATTACCGGGCCGCCGTAGATCGGCCGCATTCCCTTGGCCACAACCAGCGCCTCATCAAAATTAATCTTTCTTTCTTTGGGCTTATAGTTTTTAAAGCGCAACAGCCCCAGGTCAGCCAGCTCCCCGATAAATTCCGGGGCCTTTTTATCCAGATTTTCTCTCGGGGCGTATTTATCCAACTCTTTTTTATCACTCAAAGGAATCCGCACCACAAAACCGTCTTTATTCAAAATAAAGACCTCTCTGTTTCGCTTGCTAATTTGTCGGATGTTTTTATACATAAATTTTATTATTTCCAACAATACACATCTCCCAGATGGTGTTTTTTGTAAATCGCGTAAGAATTAGCCGGACAACCGCCGCCGCATTCTTTTCTGATTTGGCAATCGCGGCATTTTCCCTCCAGTAATTTATCGTCGAAAACCCGACGAATCTGATGCGCGCGATCAGACACCCAAATATCTTGTAAACCACTAATCCTAATATCACCCATCTCCATGGGAAAAAACGAGCAGGGAACCACCTTGCCGGTTGGCGTAATTTCAAAAGTCGTTTTTAACGCTTCGCATTTATATTTGGTGCTTAAAACCTCCAGATTATTCTTAAAATCTAACCCGAAGACCGGCCTTATCTCAAAAACTGTTTTGGAATTTATTTCTTTGGCCGCCCGATTAACCCCTAAAACATAATCTTTATATTCTTTGGGACTAAGCATCAAGTCGCCAGACGCTTGCCCGCCGACGCTTCGCCGCAGGCGTTGCGGACGGGCCCTGCCAATCGGAGAAACGGGAACGATTGAATGAACCCTAGCTCCCAAGCCTGACAAAACTGGCATAAGCTCCACGATACTTCCGGTATTTTCCCTCATCAAGGTAGATTGCACCCGAACCTCGATTCCCTCCGCAGTTAAATATCGGATAGCCTGAAGCGCTTTTTGGTAAGCCCCTTTATATCCCCTGTTTTTATCATGAAAATCCTCAGTCCCATCAATTGATATTTTCAGCGCCGAAACCCCTTCCTTTTTGAGCCGCTGGCTTATCTTTTTATCAATAAGGCTACCATTAGAGGTTACGGTTACCCGCGGTATTCGCTCGGCGGCAAACCGCAAAATTTCGAAAAACATCCGCTCATCGATAGCTATATTCAAACCTACACTGCTTGAATATTGTTCGAGCTTGTCGAGAACTATTTTGGGTTTAGGATGAAATTTATCTTCTCGACTCCGCTCGAAGAATAAATTTTTATTTGCCTCTCGCAACAGCACGGGTCCAACCGCCTCTAAATACCCCTTCGCAATCCATTCTTGTATTTTATCGTTTAATGATTGAGGTTTGCGTTTACGGCCAACCAAAAAAGGAACGCTTCGTTTTCATCGGTTATTTTGGTCTTACTTTGATTGGTTCCATTCAAAATATAGACGAACCCTCCGTATCTCTCGAATCTAACGCGCGTGTTTTTAGTTTTTCTAAAAATCATATTAGATAATATCTATCTCTTTATACTTAACCGATGTAAACGCGTAATAATCCGCTGGCCTGCCCGCATTGCTATGCCCGCCAGACACGCTGACGCCCGCCTGCAACGATTGCGATTCAGGCAGGCGAGTCATGCGGACTGGCAAAGCGTTGCGGGCGGGCCGGCGCAGACTGTCTTTCTCCTGGCGTCCAGTTTTCTCAATCAAACCCAGCCGCAAAAATTTTCTTCGACAATTCCGCCGGTCAATCATTTTGCCTAAAATAATTTCATACACATTATGAAGCTCGGGTAGAGTAAACTTTTTAGGCAATAAATTTAAAACTATATTGGAATTCATTAATTTTTTCTTTAATTCTCCAATGGCGAATTCCACAATCTCGCCATGGTCGAACGCCAAAGACGGTAATTTGCCAACCTCCGCCCATCGCGCATTTAAAGTCTTCGGCGTTTTTTGAAGCACCGAAACTTTCTTCCTATCAATCAGGGCGAGATAGGCGATAGAAACCATCCTTTTCCGAAAATCTCTTTTAGGGTCGCCGAAGGCATGGAATTGCTGAAGATAAATATTTCCTAAACCGGTTTTTTCCTTAAGCTCTCTTTTGGCCGCGGCGTCAACCGACTCGTCATCGTAAACCGCCCCGCCTGGCAGAATCCACTGCCCGACAAACGGTTCGCGCGCCCTCCGCACTAAAAGAATTTTTACTCGCCGTTCGTCTACGGTAAAAACCACCATATCAACATGAACACCTTGGTTTTTATAACGGGGGCTGCTTAAATCCATAATTTTTGTTCTACTGTTTTATTTTGCGTCTTTATGACACATATTTATGATATTCCGCGGAATATTTTCTGTCAACCCCCGCCAACCAAAAAAGGCGCGTTAAGCGCCCAAAACTTTCCCGGATGAGTGTTTCAACCAGTTACTGTCCCCTTTCGCAACTCTTCAGACTGCATAAAAAATTTATGTCTCCATCCAAATCTGTTCGAAAAATTTTAATGTTTTTTAGTCTGTCCAAAACTTCCTGATGCGGATGGCCATAACGGTTGTCTTTGCCAACTTGGATCACCGCAATTTGAGGCCGGACTGCCTGGATAAATTCGGCGCTGGTCGAAGTTTTGCTTCCGTGATGACCGACCTGGAGAATCTGGGCGCTTAAATCGGCTTGCGCGTTAATCAATTGGATTTCGGTTTTCTTTTCGGCATCACCGGTCAGTAAAATTTTGTTTTGCCCGTAACTTAACTTCGTCACCATCGAGCTGTCGTTAGTATTTTTCAGACTCACACCCTCCAAAGATTCAAAGGGAAACAGAATGTCCAGCGTTACATCATCGGCCAATTTAATCCTCTGACCGGCTTGAGCGCAAAGATGGTTAATCCCTTTCTCCTCAATCAGTCTTAAAAATTCCTGATAATTGGCTTGCGGCTCAGCCAAACAAGGGTCAACCACCTCTTCGACTTGGTATTTTTTTAAAACATCTATCAAGCCGTTCAAATGGTCAGAGTCGGGGTGTGTCAAAATTACCACATCGATCTCGCGGTCAAAAAACGGCATTGCCCGGCCCAGCTTATTTAAAATCTGGCTGCCCGGCCCGCCATCAATTAAAACCCGACTATGATTAGGCGCCTCAATAAAAACTGCCGCCCCTTGGCCGATATCAAAAAAGTCGACCTTGAGTTCGCTGTTTTCGCCAAGCTGACCGACAATTGCCGCAGTCCCATTCTGCCAGACCGCTGACCAAACCAAAATCGCGCCCAGAAGCAACGCGCCCAAGATGTATAAAAAGATTTTTTGCCGATTTAAATTCATCTATATGTCATTCCGCACTTGATGCGGAATCCAGACACCACCAACCCCCCTGCTGGATTCCTGCTTTTCGCCCTTCGGGTGACCACCCGTAGGCGTGGCGTAGGAATGACAATTGATTTTCGCGACCCCTCCATCTTACCATCATTTTTTACAAAATCAAAGAATAAAAAAGCGGCGGATTGCTCCGCCACTGCGATTGTTGCGATTTATTTAACCGCCCTCGCCTCATCTCGCCTCGCTTTGATTTTTTTTAAAAGCTCTTCTATCGGCTTTTTGACCGACACTTTTAATTCCATGGTCATCTGCCCGCTAAGCCATGTTTTCATAAGCCAGCACTGGACTTCATCGAAAAAAAAGATGCCTCTCTGCCAAGCCGGCCCAGGTCTTCGATTTCTCCAATCTCCTTAGCCCTTTTCACGAATTCCTGTCAATGGTGTTCCGCTTCTCGGCTAAACCATTACCTCGCGTTTTTCATTTTCTATTCGCGAAACCGCCCCGCTCGGCGGGGCGAAGGTTCATTTTTAAGGCGGGGGCATGCTCTTATAACCACTGCCCACAAAATCAAATACAAAACAACCAGCCAAATCCAGTTTATTTTTAAACCAACAGCGGCATAAGGGATTTTTGCCAAAAGCGCGGCGATTTTTATCTGATAAGTTAAAAACAGCCATGAGACCCAACCAAAACATTGGGCAAACCAATACCAGACGAAACCAGCGGCGCCGCCTAAAAAAACCCAGAGCATCGCCAAGGGAATTATCGGCAAAATCAGAAGATTGGCAACCGGCGCGATCAAAGACAAGCGGCCGAAGCTATAAAGGATCAGGGGCAAAACGGCTAATTGCGCGCCCAGAGTCGCTCCGGCAATACCGCGCAAATCGAATTTTTTTGGCAGCCACTCCAGATATTTTTCCAAAAGCGGAGAGATATAAGCCAGACCCAAAGTAGCCATAAAAGAAAGTTGGAACCCCAGATCAAAGCGCAGAATTTTAGGATTGAAAAAAATCATTGCCATACCGGCAAAAACTAGCGCGTTGCGGATGCTGTAAAGCCGACCGGTTTTCTGAGCTAAAATCAATAAGATACCCATAACCGCTGCCCGGACAATCGAAGGCGAAGCGCCGGTCATAATCACAAAACCAACAATCAAAAAGATGGCCAGCCAAAAAGAATAACGCCGGGAAATCATCAGGCTATCGAATAAACGCCTCAAAGACTCGGCAATAATTGTAATATTGAAACCAGAAAGAGCAATAATATGGGTAACGCCGACTGTGTTAAAATTATTAACCAAATCTTCGGGCAGAGTCGCTTTTTCTCCCAAAATTAAGCCATCGGCCAATGAAGCCTGTGGTTCCGGCAAAACCCGCGACAAATTTTCTTTAAAACTATCTTTAATTTTAAAAAGCGTTGCCTGAACAAAATTGCCCTTGTTTTTTCCCAGCAGTCTTGTTTCCGGATAATACATCACCGAATAAATATCATCCTTAGCCAGATACGCCTTATAATCGAAGTCTTCGAAATTTTTAGGTACACCCAACTTGCCTCTGAATTCTATTTCATCCCCATAGCGATACTCCGGATACTTTTCCGCCATGACAAGCGTATAACCAGAAACCGAAATGCCCTTATCCGCCCCAATCAAAATAAGCCCTTCGGCTCCGTTCAGGACAAGCTTTTGAGCTCTAATTTTCAACCTAACATTATCCGCCCGCACGTCCGGTTCAGCGGCGACCACGCCGGACAAAAAGACAGCTGTTTTGCCGTCCGCGTAATGGCTAATGTTATTCCCAGCTGGCAACAGAACCGACTGGAAACGCCAGATACCAAACAATAGAAAGAACAAACATAACCCGAAAACGACTACCTCCCAACGCTTCATCCACGATATGACCACCGCGATAGTCGCCATAATCAAAAAAATCCCGATCAAAACTTGAGGAATTTTAAAAAAGGAAGCGATTGCCACGCCCCCCACAAAAGACAAGCAGAAGTAAAAAAAGATTCTGGATTTAGTTAAATTCATGCTTTCCAATTCATAATTCGCGCTACAATCTCACCTCGCACTTTTTAAAATAAGGTTTTAATCCCTCGCAAAAACTTTTCAGCTCTTCGTCGGAATACGGTCTGACATCAGCGAATGCCGGGTCAAGCGTTTTCTCCGGCCGGAACTGCTGAAGCACGTATTTATTGCTGCCCATCAGCCACTCGCCGATCTCGGTAAAATCTCTTTTTTTATGAAAATCGGGAATAACCGTTGTCCGGAATTCGTAATCCGCCAACTGGCAAATCAAATTGACGCTTTTTTTAATGGCCGCGACATTAGTTGCCAAACGATAGAATTTAGAATATTTATTGATCGGCGCCTTAATATCCATTGCCACATAATCAATTAAATTATTTTTTATCAAATATTCCAGCATCTCAGGATTGCTGCCATTGGTATCCAGCTTCACAATAAATCCCAGGCTTTTAATTTCCTTTATAAAATCTGGTAAATCCTTATGAATAGTCGGCTCGCCACCGGAAATACAAACGCCATCCAATAATCCCAGCTTTTTTTCCAGCCACCAGAAGAATTGCTCTTCGCTCAAGAAAGGATATTGTTCGCTTTTCTTCAACAAAACCAGGTCAGGATTATGGCAAAAAGGACAGAAAAAATTACAGCCAACGGTAAAAACCGTAGCCGCCACCTTACCCGGATAATCAATTAAAGTTAATTTTTGCAAACCGCCTATTTTCATAAAATTTAACATTATTCGCGCTGTCCACAGAGCCCCCACTACACTGCCACAGCAGACGCATCTTTGTTCTCACAATTAATTCCATTATATCAAAAAATTGCCACAAGAGCGACTTTTTGTTTGATTATAGAAAACGCTTTTTAAACTTTCGGTTTAAAAACCTTCCTCTCTGCAAATTCTTGCTGCTTGCCTTTATGCCACTGCTGAACCGGACGAATGTAACCGACGATACGGGAATAAACTTCGCAAGGCTGCTTAATAACGCACTTCGGACAATCAAAATGCGCGCCGGACAAATAGCCGTGAACCGGGCAAATGCTAAAACTCGGAGTAAGAGTGATATAGGGCAAATGAAATTTCTCAAAAACCTTTCTGATCAGACTTTTTACGGCCTGGGTATCGGTAAGACGTTCTCCTAAAAATAGATGGACAACAGTCCCGCCCGTATACTTGCATTGTAAATCGTCCTGAAGTTTGAGCGCCTTAAAAATATCATCGGTATAATTGACCGGCAATTGGGTGGAATTAGTGTAGTATGGCCGCTCTTTGGTTCCAGCCGTAATTATGTCCGGATATTGTTCTTGGTCTTGGATAGCCAAACGATACGACGTTCCCTCCGCTGGCGTCGCTTCCAAATTATAAAGGCTCCCTGTTTCTTCCTGATATCTCACAAGATTGTCGCGCATAAAATCCAAAATTTCCAAGGCAAACCTTCTGGCTTGCGGCGACCCGATATCTTTGCCCAAAAAATTAAGCAGCGCTTCATTCATGCCGACCAAACCGATGGTGGAAAAATGATTTCCCCAATAGCTGCCACGCATCTTCTTAACACCCTCCAGATAATATTTGGAGTAAGGATAAAGACCCTTCTCGACAAAATTATCCAGCGCTTTTCTTTTGATCTCCAGGCTCTCTTTGGCGAGATCCATAACCTTGCACAACCGCCCAAAGAATTCTTTTTTTGTTTTTGACAGATAGCCGATTCTCGGCATATCAATCGTCACCACCCCAATACTGCCAGTCAACGGCTGAGAACCGAATAGCCCGCCGCCCCGTTTGTGAAGCTCTTTATTTGATAACCTCAATCGACAACACATGCTTCTCACGTCCTCCGGCTTCATATCAGATTGAATAAAGTTGCTAAAGTAGTTGATGCCATATTTAGCCGTCGCCTCCCACATTGTATCCAAGGCCGGGTCATCCCACGGAAAATCTTTAGTCACGTTGATCGTCGGGATAGGAAAGGTAAAAACCCTGCCCTTGGCATCACCCTCCATCATTACTTCATAAAAAGCGCGGCTAAAAACCTTCATTTCCTCCTGAAATTCTCCGTATGTTTCCTTGCGAGGCAACCCCCCGATAACCACCGGCTGGTGAGCCAAAGTGGGCGACGGGGTAATGTCTAGGGTAACATTGGTAAACGGATTCTGAAAACCGACTCTGGTGGGGGTGGCGCAATTGAAAACAAACTCCTGCAAGGCCTGTTTCACCTGCTGGTAATTCAAGTTGTCATATCTGATAAAAGGAGCCAACAGGGTATCAAAACTGCTAACGGCAATCGCGCCAGCCGCCTCTCCCTGAAGCGTGTACAAAAAATTAACTAGCTGTCCAAGAGCGGTTCGCAAATGTTTGGCTGGCTTTGACTCAACCTTACCCGGTACTCCGCCGAATCCTTTAATTAAAAGGTCATAGAGGTCCCAGCCCATACAATAAGGACCGAGACAATCCAGATTATGAATATGAAAATCTCCGCCTTTCGCCGCCTCTCTAATCTCTTTAGGATAAACCTTGTCCAACCAATATTTTTTAGTAACCGCTGAAGTAACATAATGGTTCAATCCTTGCAGGGAATAAGCCATGTTGGCGTTCTCTTTGACCTGCCAATCCAACTCCTGAATATATTGGTCGACCATCTGCAAGGATTCGTCAATCGCCGTGGAAGACTCGCGAATTCTCCTTCTCTGTTCGCGGTAAAGAATAAACGACTTGGCCGTTTCGGTGTAGCCCTCCAAGATTAAAACCTCCTCAATAATGTCTTGGATTTCTTCAATTTTGGGAACTTCTCCTTTTTTAAAACGCCGGTTCAAAAGCGCAACGACCTTGTCCGACAGTTGCCTTGCTTCCCGTCCATCCTTCTTGGTAGTCACTGTTAGAGCTTTATGAATCGCGCTGACAATTTTTTCCTGATCAAAATCACTCAACCAGCCATCACGCTTTTGAATTTGGGCTATTTTGTTTTTTGAAGATTTAGTTAGGTGTGTAACCATTATTGTCGTTAATGAATCGCCCTCCACAATACTGCGGAGGGAAATTATATCACGCATTTCTTCCTCACTATGTCTTTATTTTAATCTTTATACAAACTGGGGTCAACTTATAAAAAACCGCCTGATTCCGCAATTTCTGGAAAGTTATCCACAGGCGAAAAAATATTCGAGACAGAGAATGAGAAAGTCAATCCCCCGACAAAAAGAGAAGATGTGAATGGAGACTAAAATAAATTTTCATAAAAAAATTGGCCATGCGGTTGTCCGCGCGGCCGTGGGTGTCACGCCATCTTTATGGAAGGCGCTGTTCGCCTCCGTCATTGTAGTGAAAGGTACCTTTTTTGCCGAGGTAGCGGAGACTCTGGGCGTCGTCCCCCATAAAAACTGTGGGCGCGAAGTCTTCGGTTTCCTGAAGAACGACATAGCGTGCTATGCCCCCAAAGTAGCCGTCGGCTGCTAATTTTTCACCTCGGCACCAACTTATTTCGGCATCGCCGGCGCCTTGGTCGTTTAGGATGTCCGCGGCGCATGCGCGGAGAAGGTCGGCTGCATATTCCAGCGGCATTTCTGGTTTAGCCATGGAGCTTTCTCCTTCAAATAGCAAATTGCATTCCTAAACTAAAAACAGGATATCATATATGATATCCTGTCAAGCTCACCGGACCCAAATCGACACCGCTTTTAAAATATTTGCGCCCGGGCAATCAATAGGTAGTGGTTAAAATAGAATAGAGAAATAAGGATGACCAAGATCAACAACCCGTTGAAAATAGGGGCGGCATATTGAATGCCGGTTCGACTAAGCAATTTCAATAGCAGGGCCAAAAAGACAATCCCGCCCAAAATAATAAAAATCAAATTAATGATTACGCGCGGAGAAGTCAAAACGGTTTTAAAAGAAGAGATGAAATCGTTTTGCAGCGCTGCCGCCGGTGGGTCGACCACGCTTTTTTCCTGGCTTAGATCTCCTGTAACCGGCACATCCTCCACAACAACAAACATCTCTTCCGGCGGCGAACTAACCGGAGTAGAATTAACCGCCGCTTCATCGCCTTGCTGAGGAATAACGGACTCGATGGGAGTTTCTATTGCCTCCGCCTTAACCGAAGCCGGCGTACTCGCCACGCCGGAAACGATTGGCTTGACCGGTTGATTTATCGGCTGCGCAGGAATCACTGTGGTCGGTTTCACCGAAGCAATGGTCGGCTGTGATGGCGCTGATACAACATTGCGAGCCGGCCCGCCTGCCTCGCTATGCGAAGCATTACGGGCAGGCTTGCCAAAAAATTGGACGACGAAAGTCGTCTCCCGCCCCCGATAGACTCCTGTGGCAGTCGCAATTCCAATTTCAGTAAATTTATTATTTAAAATATTGGCGCGATGGCTGGGAGAATTCATCCAGGCATTATTAATGTCTTTGGAATCGACAAAATTAATTGCCAAGTTCTCTCCGGCCGCGGAATATTTATAACCGGCCGAATTCAACCAATACCAAGGAGTTTTTCCATCGGGCGCAACGTGGCTGAAATATCCCTTCGCAAGCATATCATTAGCCTTAAGCTGGGCAGCCCTCTCTAAAAGCGGATTGGCAGTAAGTAAATTCAAATTACTTGATTGGCGATCGCCGTTGGCCAGATTTACTAATACTCCGGGTAAAACTGAAGCGAAAAATTGAGCCCGGGGCATAATCAAAAACACTTGAGCTAAAAAAATAGCCTCGAGCAACAAAATTCCCGCGACAATCTTTACAACCTCCCGCTTTTTAAAAATATGCGGGCGATAATCGTTGTTTTGATTGGGAATAAAATAGTTCTTCAAGGGTTTAATCACAAATCTTACCTTCTGCTCATATTATACCATTTTATTATACTCTTTGCAATAAAAAGTCAAAAAGAAGGGGTGGCCATTAGTGGCCACCCCTATAAAACAATGAGTTTAATTTGTTTTTAGCGTTTTATCGTCATCTCGACAATGGCAGCTTTCAGGTGTCGCTGATCAATAAAGAGTTCGTCGGCAGCCGCCTCGGCCTCCGCCTCGCCGCCTTTATCATTGATAAAGGCGATAATCGCGCATCGCGCCGCCTCATCGCAAATCTGCGCAATGCCAGTGGCGGTAAAAAAGACTGTTTCTTGCTCTGATTTCCTCCCGACACAAAAGGAGAAAGTGAGTTGTCCACGACTACGGGTGAGGTCAGCCAACTCGTCGAGGTTAACATCATCTGCCAACGGTTTTCCGGCCCGATAAAGCTGGAATAGTTTCTTTCTTTCATCCCGGCTCAAGGCGGAAATTCGTATCCGACGCACCGCCTCAAAACCCCAATAAAGCCGGTCTTCGTTCGGGGTCGTAAACCAAACAGCGAGATTCTTCTTTTGCGCACAAAACCGTATAAACCGTTTAAGAATGACCAGGTCGTCGTAGTTCGGTTTCCTTGGGAAGGCCAGGTCGGCCTCGTCGACAAAAAGGAGGAGCGGGTCATATTTTTCCGCCTCCTCAAGTATGGCATTCAGCGCTTCATAGGCTGCTCCCAGAGAAACGCCCCTAAGCCCGTAGCATGGAATAATCAGGGCAGCCGCGCCCTCCGGGTCCGCCGCCAATTCCTTGACTGTTTTTCTGATTAAATAGGTTTTGCCCATCCACGAGCCGACGACCAACAAAACGGGCTCTGGCCGTTGGCCATTTTTCAGCGCGTCTATGGTTTCGTTCAATTTCGCCTTGGCTTCTTCCATGCCGATTATGTTTTCTAATTTGAGCATTTCTTCTCTCCCATAATTTGATTATTTTTGATTGTTAATGATGCAAACTAAAAAACAGACGATCATATTTCAGACATTCTGTCAAGCGCAATGTGGCCGCTGCCAAAGCATTGGAACGTGCCGCACGAGGCGGTCAAGCGCAACGGCGCAGTGGAGCCGCCATTAATCGTTTCGACTGTTGATTTAATCTAGAACCCCAACACTCCCCTTATCAAACCAAATAAGCTAATTACATTTTTATTTTCATTAATAAAATTATCGAGTTGTGTTTTCTGTTGAGTCAATTGCCCTATCTGATTTTGCAAAGCTTGTCTATCGCTGGAAGTAGCGGTCTGCTCTGCCGCCCCATTGAGTTCAATAATTTTATTGCCAATGCGATTTACTTCCTGATCTATTTGATTTAAGTCCATATAGTCCGGCCCGAAGATGAATGTTTCTAGGCGGCTCCGATTCTGGATATTATTTATCGACTGGACAATCCCTTTTGTAGAATTGAGTTGTTCTTGGGACAATATTCTAATCTGATCGCTGATCACCTGCTCGTCTGCCACCCTCAAAAACTCTTGCCCGAGATTGAACACTGCATGTTCATAGTTTTGAGTACTCGTCGCCTTCGTCTGGACGCTTGGATTATTCGGCTGAATACCAGAACTCGGGCCAACGAACAACTTATCAACCAGGCCCTGAAGACCCATCAAAATCCGACTTAAGACAATAACAATATTGCGACCCGGGTGGCTCTGCGCCGTATTTTGTGGCTGAGCCATAACCAAAACCGGTATTATCACTAGGACACAGACAAAAAGTAATATCTTTTTTGTCATATTTTAGCTAACTAGTTCTCTCTATGTATAATTATACCATTTAGCCGCAGAAGGCTCAACACATTCAAGACAAAACGATTCCGGATAGATATTCCTCTTGGAAGCCAAAAACGCCCTCCGCGGTACTGCGAAGGGCGTTTTCCAGTCCAGATAAATATTAAATCTTATTTCATCTTCCTTCTGATGAAAGCGGGGATATCCCACTCTTGTCCACTCTCTTCGATCTGGCTCACCTCGAAATTAGGCTTCTTCGGGCTAACCGGAGAGGTGGGAGAAGAATTGTTATTATTTTTTTTGGCTTCAATCGGTTTCGGCCGGGCATTCTCTTCATCTTTATCTAAATCTATCGCCCTCTCTTTCCTAGCCACCTTTTCTCCAAAACCAGTGGCAATAACCGTCACCTTGATTTCTCCTTTTTTCATTTTCTCGTCAGTAACGGCCCCAAAAATAACTTTCGCGTCAGGATCAATTGATTCGGTAATAATCTTAGCCGCTTCGTTGATCTCAATCATGGTCAAATCCGGTCCGCCGGAGATGTTGAAAAGAACCCCCTTGGCACCGTCAATCGCAACCTCCAAAAGCGGGGAA
>Ga0100391_1004059_pt1 | contig 14346 bp, 9 predicted proteins | sample CryGeymeta201515_FD_81541 | JGI IMG/M metagenome (GOLD analysis project Ga0100391, IMG submission 81541) | Groundwater microbial communities from Crystal Geyser aquifers in Utah, USA - Crystal Geyser metaG 2015-15 | ecosystem: Environmental > Aquatic > Deep subsurface > Groundwater | place: USA...
ACTATTGTGTTGGAGCACTTGATGCAAGCCAGTGATGTGAGTCATACAATGCAGCACTGGGTTGTGTTTCGCAAGTGGAATGAAAAGTTGTTCCAAGAAATGTACAAGGCCTATGAAGAGGGTAGATCAGACAAGGATCCATCTGAAAGCTGGTATCAGGGTGAGCTTGGTTTCTTTGACTTTTACATCATTCCCTTGGCCAAGAAGCTGGAGACTTGTGGAGTCTTTGGTGTCTCTAGTCATGAGTATTTGAACTACGCCCAACAGAACAGAAATGAATGGGAAAGTAAAGGGCATGGTTTAGTCCAAGAATATGTCAAGAACTATCATGCCATGGCGCTGGAACTAGTTGAAAACGAGTAAGCTGTGCATGAGCTCAGCTCATAGCCGGACGAGGGTGTTTCAAAATATATTTTTCTTGATAAAAAATATATATTTAGAAAATTAATATTCATACAGAAACTAGTACTTTTAGTAAGATTTCAGTGCTACCATTATAAAGGAAATATCTTTGTATGAAATGCAACGAAGACGCACATTTGTATGCATCAAGCCAGTCGAGCTCCCGTTGGCGACGGATTAGAGATGTGAAAGTTGCTAAATACCATATCTAACCTTCTTGATGGTTCCCACCTCACTTTTCTTTGTCCTTTCTTTTAATATCTCAAGGCAAGCTGACGCCATCAACCACCCAATCGGCAAATACTAGTAGTATTTGCCAGATAGACTGCAAGTACACGAATGCAGAGCTGAAGAGGTTCCATCACAGGATACTCATTCTCGCCTGTTGATTCTCCTCCATTGTTGTTATTTTGCCAATAGAAAACATAATATGCGGCAGTTTCATTTACTTTTATTATCCTGTGCTTTGGCCTTGCTGACGACGGCCTTGTCCAAGTCGGACAAAGACTACTGTGCATCCTATCGCCGTCAACAACGGCGTATTTCGACTGTTGGATGGTCCGATGCTGTCGATAACGGTGGCTTGGAAGATCGAGATTATGCTCCTGGTGGTTATTCGACTATAAGCGAGCCCATCGATGATTCGACTATTGAAATTGCCGTGAAACTTTGGTTCGAAGATATTAATGAAGCTTTGACTAGATTTGGCAACATTCAATTTTGGGATGTTCGAGCCGTTACCAGTATGCGCAATCTGTTCAAGGACCGAACGTCCTTTAACGATGACATCACGAGATGGGATGTGAGCTGTGTTGAGGTACGTCTTTTTAAGAGAACGGATGGTGTGGATATGCATACTTTGTAGCTAAAGTCGACTCTTTCTTCCTATTTTCATTAGAACTTTCATGGCATGTTCTGGGGCGCTAGTTCCTTTAACCAGAATCTAGCAACATGGACTCCCGTGTCGGCTACGAATATGCACTCCATGTTTCGGGATGCCATATCCTTCAATCCACCCTCATTACCTTGGTCCTACATGCCTGATCTGTTGGATATGAGTTACATGTTTTTTGGTGCTACAGGCTTTAAGGGAGATTTACAATTCTTTGATACTTCTAATGTCGACATTATGCAAAGCACCTTTGAAAATTCCAACTATGCTGGTTCTGGATTGACTGGTTGGAATGTTGGCAGCCTCACAAATTCCATTTCCATGTAAGCACATACAAACAAACTTACAAACAATGTAGCCTTTGTATAAATTACACACCATCTCATACTTCTTTCCACTCCGTCCCAACCAAATTTTTACCTCCCGAAGGTTCGAGAACAATCAAGTCTTCAACGAAGACATTGAGTTATGGGAACCTGAAAATCTAGTCTATTGGGAACGTATGTTCTTTAATGCTACGTCATTTAACCAAACGCTCTGCTGGCATATCGGTGACGAATACTATGAGCCAGAGGTGCCCAATTATCAAGTCTTTTGCGAAACTAATGGTACTTTTGACAAGCAGTGTACCGACAAAACCATTATATCCAATTCCGAACGACGCTGCGTACCTGCCTTGGAAGAATATATTGAAAGCTTCACGGACTTTTTTGAGAATATTTTGGATTTTTTCAACAATTTGAATGACTTTTTTACAAATATCTTTGAATGCTTTGCACCAGATGTTAGGGCACAGGTAGAAAACGTTGGCTGGGTTGCCATGAAAGACTTGCAAGTGGGCGACAGAGTCTTGACCGGTAGCGGAGAATATCAACCAATCTACAGCATGTTCCACTCGAGCAAGACCAAACAAACACCCTACCTTCAAATTCATACCCAGCATAGTCGAAGCAAGGATGACGTCCAGCCCTTGGAAATCACTGCCAACCACATGCTGCATGTGGTCGACTACGAAAATCCCATTCCAGCGTGGCAGGTCCAAGTAGGCGACTATGTCTACATAGTGGATTCAGATACCTTCAACTACTCAAGAAACTTTCGAAGTTTCTCCCTCGCAACCGGAGCACAACAGTATTTGCACAAGTCACGAGTCGTGGACATTCAAAATGTTATCCGAAATGGTCTCTACAATCCACTGACCAAAGACGGTACCATCATTGTGGACGGAATCGTGGCTTCAACCTACGCCTCCTTTTTGGGCACAGAACACATTCATCTCTTTCGAGAGAACAGTACCACTAGCTTCGTCACCCATTCTATAGCCGACATCAATACTGAGGATGGATGGAAGGTCATGTCGCATCAAGATTTTATCCACATTTTGATGTCACCGTATCGTGCCATGTGCCTGTACCTTCCATTCGATATTTGCAATGCCACGCCAGACGACGGCTGCTCAACAAGCAAAAACGCGGAAGAAGAGAAGCTAGATTGGTACGGTCACTTTGGTTATCTGCTCCTCAAACTCTGGCTTGGCCAGCCAGTGCTGTTACAAGCGATCACGTTTGTACTCCTTCTGGCGTTCTTTGGTGCTATCCACGTGCTTCTGTCGCCAATAGGACTCTCTGCGGCACTCACTTTTTTTACTTTCAACACATTCGGTAGCAAGAGATCTTTGTTGACCGAATAAAAAAAGTGACGATGACCATCCAATAACACCCATTATATTTAATAGATGGATGCCAAATGAGCACGAAGAGGCCTCTCATGAGCAATGAACACGTATCTTGATTTGAACTATTAAATTTAAATTTTTTGTAATCATAGAAATGTAAACCAGTCATTACTTGGAATTCAAAAATGCCTCCAAGTCTTCCAATTCGGCGTCTTCGGCATCGACGTCATAATCATCGAGGTTGAAATCGTCGTCATCATCATCTGCTAAAAGAGCATCCATATCTAAATCGTCGTCAATAGCTGCCCCCGGTACATTCTCCGCTTCCTTAATAGATTCTGTTGTCACATTTGAATTTTGTTGCGCAGGAGCTTTTGTCGTCGTTTCGTCAGCAGCGTGTTTGTTGATAGTGGCGGCAGCCGGTTCCTTCTCCGGGGCCTTGGCTTCGGCAGCAGTCGTTGGTACACCCGGCTTTGTGGCGGCATCCTCTGCAGGTGGAGTCGTTGTTACGCTGCTTTTCGTTGTCGCAGGTGCTGGCGACTTGGCATTTTCGGCGGTTGTTAATGCAAGAGGAGTGGCCACAGGCGGCAGGTCGACCATAGTAGGTTGTGGTTGGACTGCAACAGGAGACGGCTCTGCGGCAAAGGCGGGCTGATCATCGTCAAACGTTATTTCTTCTGTCTTAACTGGCTCGTGGTCATCTAGTTCCAGTGCTCCCATGAGAGCCTCCATCAACGTATCCTTCTTTGGCGGTCCCTTCGGTTTGGCAGCTGACTTTTTTTCGGGTTCTGGCAAGAAATCGAGTTCACCTCCAATGGAAAAAGTCTGCAAGGCAGCCTGAGCTGGAGTCGACCCCTGAGAGCCACCAACCTGTTTACCATCTGCAGTATTATCATCCGCCTTCGAAGACGACGATGTAAAGACACGTCTCTTTCCGACCGTGGGTCCCCACAATCGCTTCTTCTTCGTACTCTCATCATCATCGCCGCCATCACCATCATCCTTGTTGGCATCATCATTTTCATTACTTCCTTCTCCCTTTTTAGATTCGTTCTGTTTCAGGTGATCCGCAATAACGTCCCAGAATCTCGAGTCGCGGTGTAGCATGGAATCGTAGGTAGACGCCGACACGACGGCATCCTTTTCAACGTGCTGATGAGATTCCGCGGCCGCTTCTCTTTCCCGCTGCTTCTCTTGCAGTTCAAATTCTTGTTCCTGATAAAATTGTGCAGCCTGTTCATTGGTACAGGGTTCCAAGATCAAATCAACAAAAAAATCGTCGGGAAATCTCGGATCGTTACAGGCACCGTCCAATTGTTCCTTGGTAAAGCGCAAGACATTAGGAGGAGCGTATCCTGTGTGAAAGGCGGCTCTGAACATGCTAATTTTTTGACGCGTCGAATGCGCCAAATGGCGACACCGGATCAATACATCACCCTGAATGACCTGATCGACGTGAAAGGCAATACTACCATCGGCAACCTGACAAAATGGTAAGGTGTCCGGCTGTTGTTGAAAGTGCAACGTTGCTGCGACGGTATGTAGGAGCTGTCCTGCTTGAAAGACTTGAACGTAGGGCGCACATCCCATGCGGTCCCTATTTTCACCAACTTGCTGCGAACCATCATCATCATTTTCATTATCATTACGACCATGATGATCTTGTTTGGTGGGTGATGATACGGCAGCACTGTCTTTGTCATTGTTGCTGCTGTCAGTAGAGGATGATTCCTTGCTGTCTTTCTTGTTCTTGTTGGAAATGGGAGGTCCAAGGGCAAACTAAATAATTGTGTCAGAAAATGTTAAATAATTGTGGTAGAAAAATGTTACAGCAAACATGAAAAAAATGCTATCGCGTGTGAGTTACCATCCCAAAACAGACACAATCAGAAAAGTGTCCATGCATGCAGAAAACAAAAATTAAACAAAACAAAAACAAAATAGGTTACGGATACACGTACGTGTGGCGCTTCACTCATAATAATGCGTTTGAGTACGAGTGGTGGTTGCTGTGGTTTAATACCTTCCAACATATTGGTAAAGTATTGTGCATACCGTCGTTGCGATGGAATGGTCAATTCTTGAACAGACATTTTTTTACACTGTGCCACATACTGTAATGCTGTCGTCATTTTGGTTTGTTCGAATCCAGCCTCGGCCATCCAGCACAAAAATGCGGCCAGCACTGTTGATGTTCGTCCCTTACCGGTTAAACAGTGTACGACCGCCACATTATCCGACGATGCCTGTAGCCATCGTTCCAGACTCAGCAGTAGCTGTAACCACAATCCCAAGGGTGGTGCTGGTGATCCTGGAAAACTAAATGCCATTACGGGTCCGACACGTTCCAAAACAGCACTGGCATGTTTGTGATAATCCGATACCTCCGAAAGGTTCCATATCATGACATTTCCGGAACCGTGTCTTTTTTCGAGCAAATGTGCCACAGCGGCCAACTTCCGTTCACCCGAAATGTTGTCATTGCTATTGTTGCTGTTATTATTGTTTGTTGTTGGCAGAGCTGGATGACTCATACTAATAATTCTATCCGTCACGTACACGACCTCTGCAGCCTTTAACGCAGGAACATCCAGTGGTAAGCGTAATTCACGAGAATAATACTTTGGTGCATTACGTTGTGATACCAATAATTCCAATCGTTTCTGTTCTAGTTCCACTGCTTCTTGTGCCGCTGCTACACCCTTTTTGGCGGATTCCGTAAAAGTATGCCAACCTTTGCTCACATTTTGACTCAAATGTTGAAAATCGGGACTTTTTAATTGAAGATGTGGAAGTGACAATTTTGATTTTGGCGTGTTATTATTGCTGCTGCTAGTGTTGCTGTTGCTACTGTAATTATTGCTGTTTTTGCTGTTGCTGCGTCGTTTGTATCCTTCTTCAGCCGAATCAGCTCTCGCCAATGCTGCCATGGCTGCTGCACGAATATCATCCGCACTGCTTCCCGTCGTACTGGTAGTAGCTGCTGCTCCTGCTTCTGCTGCTGGACTTTCTGCAGCGGGAATACTTTCTAAATTACGCGGTGACGTGATGTCCACAGGTTTGGGCTTTTGTACCTTGCGACTACTACTACCACTGCTGTGTGGATTCGATGCAGCTTTCGTCAAGGCATCACCCGTTTTTTCCAATGCTTCGGCAGCCTTTTCACTCACTTCTTGAAAATTCTTACGAGCAGATTCGGCCCAATTATTCCACATGATTTAACAAAATTAAGAACGGATGGGGTATACCAGTATAACACAAAGCTTATCAACTACTACTGCTACTGCAAGCTGGTCTTGGTTGTGTAGTAAAATTAAAAATAATACACTGTCGATGGAATAGTCTAGTGTCTAGTAGACTAGTTGTAGTACTAGTCTAGTCTTCTTGTAGGAAAGATCTTTGCTGCTAATGCTGCTCCGACTGCTCTTAACTGCCTGCTGCTGCTGTTACTTCAACTCCATGGTGGTGCTGTCGTGTCTACAAAATTCTTTGGAATGCTGAGGAGACGAAATAAACGAACTACGTAGCGATGGAAGGACCACAAAAATAGAAGGGTCCAGAAGTGCAAAATACAATAATAACCTCATTCCTAACTCTGACACCGTACCAGTAAACCACTACGTGCACCTCACCTTGGAACATTGTTAAATGCATTAAATGATCGATCTTACTTGGATGTTATCGTAGTATTCGCCAAGAATAATTTTTTTGTGTGTCTCCAAAACTGTAGCAAGCATTTAAGTATGTAGTAGACTATGCAACGCTCAAAGATGGCGCACCTCCCTTTCATTGCAACCTGCTGAGGTCAAAATTTCTAAATTTGTGTACCTGAATTTCAACACTAGTCTCGTCCTGCTTTCCTCAAAAATATAGTAAAACTCCAGTACTTCCTTTATCTATAGTTGAAATGTGTTTCGGAGCTTAGAATTTCATTATCGCCAACAATCCTAAATGATACACTATTCCACTATGTGAAGGTGCGCACAAAACCATGGTAATTAGACTATCCAACGTTTCCCACTCCTCTCAAAGTCTACCGTTGAATCTCCACTAAAATCTTCATGCTGGGCCTCGATCAACCCCACCTCCTCAGATCTCTCCTCATATTTGATACTCGAGCAGACGCAAATACACTTTTTTTTGCTTTGGGTTCTTCATTTTCCCTGAAGAATTTAATTTGTATCCAACAAACAAAGAACAAAACACATAAGATATAAACACTTCCTATTACGCTCACATTATAAGTTATAATAGGCAACAATGAAGATCACACAATTATTCCTAGTGTTGGCTCTTGCGAGTCCCGCTGTCGCCAACTCAGATCGCGACGAGAAACGCAAACAGCGACAGGCAGAATTCGAAGCTTTTAGAGCTGAAACGCCCGTAGCCGACTTCACCGGAGGAAATAGCAACGGAACCGATTTCACCGAATCTGTTTCCTTGGGAGGGGGTTACAACCAAGCAGGATGGCTCAGCGTAGGCCAAGACCCTCCTCTCGTGGCTGTCCTTCCAACAGCCGCTCCCACTTTTTCTCCTTCCTACATTGCAGCCATGCAAGAAGCTGGCACATGGGAAGATCCCGCTTTGGAAATTGCCGAAGGAGCAGACGCCGAAAAACATAAAGATAAGGACAAAAACAAAAAGGTACATACGTAAATCATATCATATTTCCTAGCGGGGAGCTCCTTCCTTTCTGTATCTATCGAACATAAAAATTGCTGATACTTACAATATTTGTCGTCCTCCCCATCTTGTCTTCTGGATGTACAGGATAGCAAAAAATATGGAGGATCTGGCACAGGGTCAAAAAATCCCGATTGCGGTGGTTTCTGCGAGAGATACTTTCAAATTTGCGAAGCTGCCAATGCTTTCGTGAACCCTGATACACCACGAGGCGCTCCTGCTCGAAGACGTCTCGTTAGGGGTGACGAACCCGACATCAATCGTTTGGGCGAGAGTGCTTTTGGTTCTATTGACGATTGCATCAGTGCTTGTAATGGATACCCTACACCTTACGATCCTTTGGATTACGACTTTACATCCAACCAAGATATGTTTAGTGGTGGTATTGAACTCTTTGGTGACACCTTCTGGTGCCGCAAATACCACTTGGACCTTGCATCCGATTTCCGCACTGATCCATACAAAGTCCAAGTCCACTGCAATGCCGCTCAGCCCAGTGGTGGAGGTATCTGCATTAACTCTGAAATCGGAGTTCCTCTTTTCGATGCCGATGATGGTGAAACATCTCCTCTCAATGAGATCAATGCCACTGTCTACGAACTCATCCGTACTGGTTATGAGACTGCAAGACATCTCGGATATTGTCAGCTCTATTTCCACGATATTGTTGCCGACTGTACCAAGGGTGGTATTGATGACGTCACTCTTCCCGTTGCGTTGGCTCTATTGCCAGGAACTGTGGAGGTCATCATCCTAAACAACAACGTCGGATTCAACGGCGATGACCCAACCAGCGGCATTACGAGGTTCGATGACGGAACGTTCAATAACTTGCTTTGTCCGACATGTATTCGTGCCCTTATCTGCGACCAAGGAAACTTGGCAACCATCGCAGCCGGAGCTTTCGCTCCCTTGATCAATCTTGAAATGCTTTCATTGAACACGAACCCCATTAAAGCGATTCCAGCTGGAATGTTAGACCCCCTTCCTCTTTTGAGAGAGCTTTCGATTGCAAACGATGAATCCTTTCCCGGAAGGCTGAACTCCACAACTATCCCATCGAACTTGTTGTTCCGCAACCCCCGAATGCGCAAGCTCACCATTACTGGGCACAAAGCATTGTCGGCCCTCTCTATCAGTTTTTTCAAGAACGTGAACAGCGATCTTTCCGAAATGGAGATTATCGATCTGAGTAACAACGGTTTGACCAACAATGGTGACGCTCCAACGAACTTGCCTGCCGGCATGTTCAACAACATGGGCAAGCTGCAGTACTTGGATTTGTCATCGAACCAGCTGACCAAGGGTGACGCTGGATGGTTCAGCGCTGGTTGGGGATTCGAACTACGAGTTTTGAAGCTTCACAACAACGTCATTACGACGTTCGAAAAAGGCATCTTTGACACACTCGAGAAACTCGAAACTGTCTTTATGCACGATAACGACGGTATCATTGGTGCCAGCATCGGTGCTTTCAAAAACAACCCCAACCTCATTACCTACACTGTGGGAAAGAAGCCATAATCTTTCTTATTTTTTGTGTCAGCATGAATTGTCCTTATTCTATTGTGTCGCCCTGACGTCCCGTTGTCAGTAATCCAAACTGTTCTGCGAGAGACGACAGATCTGGATCTAATCAGATCATATCATTAATAAAGTTAAGATCAACTATACGTTTTACTTAAACTACTTTACTTTGTACGAACAAAAATGGATGGTCGTGCAGTCACATTGGTTATCTAAAAGCATTGATGACGGGACAATAACAGGGGGTTCGTAGCCTGCCGTGTTGTTTGAGTTGAGCTGGAAACTAATTATTTGTTATGCACCTGGTCGAGAAGAGTAGTCTACTCGAATACTGTACTACCATCAATTATTACTCACTAGACTACCAAGATTCTTTCAACAGCACCAACCTGTCAACTGAGTCCACTACCACAACTACTACTACTAGAACTCTTCATTTGTAGGGTACACTGCAACCCGCAATGCCGAGTGAAGATATCGTCGAGAGTTCCTTGCTCACGCTGGATCACCACAAGAATGATAAAACAACAGCTACAACATCAGCAACAATAGCACCCAATACGAAGACAAGTGTCGCCATCGAGAAAGGAAAGCTCTACTACATCACGAACAATGGTGTGACTGCAGTTATTGTGGAATTGGACGTATTCAAAACTCAAAACACTCCACAGAGAGCGCGCAAAGCGACAAAATAATCCAACGTCCAAAGATATCGCATCAATTTGATTGCAGATGCAGATGGACTCTTAATGGCGCCACCAAGTAGTAGTGCTGCATCATTATCGTTGGGAGACTAGCGTTCGAGGTGTGTCCAGAGGCGCAGGAGCATTGTCTGAGTTACGGAAAAGAGTAACCCGTATTATTCGACCTGGTAGGAAACGATTACTCTACTCCTTTAATAAAAAGAACGAGGCCAGCACAGCGAGAGTAGCTATCAGCAGGAGCTGTATCTACCATCAGTAAAATAAAATAAAATTCAACGTCTAATTTGTATCTACCACTAGACTAGTAGCTGGCCAGTCAGAATCGTTTCTCCTTACTAATAATATGTGCACGATGCAGGCGTGCGCAAAAAGATGCCAGTTGCTTTTTTCTTTCACTTTATTAAGGATAGAAGGAAGGCTACTACGGTAGCTAGGATAAAGACACTCCGTACTACAGTACCACTGGTATGAAGACAGAAAAGATAAGAAAAGCCACTAAAAAAATACTGTATGTTGGGCCGATCATCGCAAGAATTGGTACGTACTCGTCTGTGCGTATTAATATTATGAGAGTAGAAAGTCGCTTGCCGAGTAGAAGAGTAGAATTTCTCATACTTGTTGCTACTTTAGTTTCGAAACGGCTAGGGTCTAATGTATTTTACATTTATTTTAAGCCAGTAACCAGTCATATCATTACCGACTGTTTTGAACAAGTAAGTACTACGTACCAGGTACTACTACTCTACTGTCGTAATTAAAAAAAAGTCGAAACTGAGCGTGGTAACAGTACAGTAGTACCAGGTAGTACTACTAATACTGTCCATAATACCTGGTACTAGGTAGGGGAAAACAAAAAATAGGACCTTAAGAATGACTGCACAGCATTTCAATAAGGAGATTTCATCGATCGACACGAACCAGTGTGCCTGGTACTCAGTACCTGGCATTGCTTGACACACACGAACACTGCTTTTCTACTCTGCGGTACCAGGTACCAGGTACCACGGTGGGAACGCAATTCGAACTGTCACGTCGGGGGAAGCCTGAATAATCTCCTTTCTACCCAGTACGGTAAATCAGTCGTAAGCTGATGCTACAGTACATGCGCCGATTTCACTACTTTGCCTCCGTTGATCTGCTGCTAACTAGTACCAGTACTGGTACTTTACCTGGTATTACTAAAAATGTCGTTACTGGTACGGTACACTACCTGGTAGTACGGTACGAAAAATACTATTCATAGTTTGTACTACCGTACTATCTGATCCTCTACTACTACTACTAGTAATACTTTAGTAGAGTACGTATCTACTAGCCAGCCTACTAGTAGTAGACTAGTATCTAGTAGCAACTGACAAGTGGTATTAGTACTAGTATTACGTATTACTTTGCCTTTTTTTTTCGGCTCACAATGTTTATTTATCTGCTCCCCGACCCACGCACACAAAATACTCTATAAAATATTTTTCCCAGTGAACGCCCAACGCAACTACACGTTCTACATTCTGACAATGCAAGAATCTCCAAACTACGTATTCGAACAGCAGCAGCAGCAGCAGCAGCAAGCCAGCAGCATGCACAAACGACGAACTTCGTTTACTCTCTGTAAAGCAAATTCGATAGGATCGGGTGGAATATTTCGTCGGGACCTTCTTTTGGCCAATCGAAAGAATTCCCTTCGAAAGTTGATCATCCCGCAAGATGATAATAAGATTGAGCACTGTCCTCCTGTTCTTCCTCCTCCTCCTGTTCCTCTTCGACGAACACAGAGCACTGGAACGCATCGTCGTGAACTGTTGCTACTGATTGAGAGTCAACATGCATCTTTTCGGCCATTACGCAGTATTCCGTGCGATGACAAGGAAAGCCAAACCAATGACTCGGCTCCCGATTCGAAGCGCCTTCTTTGCCGAACTCAAAGCAGCAGCAGCATTTGTAGTAGCACTAGATCTGATCGTTGTCGTGAACTACTATTAGCGAATCGCAAAAACTCCCTTCGAAAAATGATGGTTCCCCAGGACAAAAAGAATCCCAAGACCACCACCACCACCACCGCCACCACCAAGAATCGCAGGAACAGTCCTCGTAGCATTATAGTTACGAACGAAGATTGCGAAACCTCGGTCGTGGTGGACCTCTCCAAAACAATAGCCAACAAGCTTGCTTTACCTTCGTCTACTCGTTTGTCGTCCTCAACGACGAAACCAAAATCAAATAATTCAATTGCTGCCTAAATAGGCAATTATGACGACCGCGACCACGACGACGACGACACACACAGAGAAAGTGCATGGAGACATTAAAATAATAATACTGAGTAATAATAAAAAATCGTTTATTCGAAACATTGTTTTATGAACAAATGTGCGTGCATGTTTAGGAAACTGAACATTAATTACTCGAGTATTATTACTCGGAGTACGTATTTTCTATTGGAGATTGATCGTCACAGTGCGAACCTGTTGTTTTTTGTTGTTCTACGAAACGTTGCCAGAAAGAAGAAAGAGTCCCATTTTTACAATGAGAGAAAGCTTTGTCGGTAATAGTATATGTTTTGATAATTTTTTCTTCTTATTCGTCGTCGTCACTGATAACAGGAGGATACTTTCCCACGAGTATGAGGGCAGATCGATGTATAAGCACGGACAAATCTAGGGCATCCATTTGTTCGTGTTCCCAAATCCTTTTTCGAACGTATCCCATACTATGAACACTCCAATAAAATAGGGTTGGCATGTAGTGTGATAACCAGACCCATATCAGTCCTTCCATCTTACTGATCCATGTTTCGTAAAACAACCACCGTGGACCAGCTACTCCCGTTAATATCAAGTGTGCTACTCGCTCAGGACTCATTTTAGCACTGCCCTGAGTGGATGGAATAATGTGCTTTCGATCTTGTTGCCGTTGATGGGTTTCATCGCCTCCATTCTTCTTCTTATTCTTATTATTATTATTACTACTACTAGTCTTGTTATGATAATTGATATTGGAATTCATCCACAGTCCAGTATCGGTAGCTCCCGGACAGGCAACATCTACCCGTAACCACGAAGCTTCTTCGGTAGACAACGACTGAAAGTACGATTTGAGAGCTGCCTTACTGGCTGCATACGAGGATGATAATCCATGAGGACCAAAACTCATGACCGATGCAACCACCACAATGTGTGCCTTCTTCGTCCTCTTTGTCTCTTTCCACCCGCATTGATTTTGATGCTGAATAAATGTTTGTACGAGTTCGACGGGGGCCTGATAATTGACTCTCATTATCCAATCACGTTCTTGTTGGGTCGTCATCAGTGCTGGTTTGCTTTGATAGACACCCGCATTTAAAATCAGAATATCAATACCATGATGAGGATGATTATTATTAGTTGTTGTTGTTGTTGTTGTTGTTGTTGTTGTTGTTGTTGCTTTTGTTAGTTTCATTACCTGATCAACTGTTGCTTCAATACTTTCTTGATTCGTATCCATGGCATCATAATGTACAATATGTATCATTGGATTTGGATTTTGTTGTTGCTGTTGCTGCTGCTGCTGTAAACAATTGGAAACGACCTGTTGCATTTGGTTTGTATTTCGTGATGATAAAATAATGCGAAATGCACCTGCTTCGATTATTTGACACACCATTGCAGCACCAATCCCACTGGACGCACCAGTAATCCAAATGCTTTTTCCTTGTAAATTGTGATGATGATGATACGATGCTCCTGCTCCTGCTGATGCTGTTCCTTTTCCTGCTGCTGCTGATGCGACTGCTGCTGCTGTCATCCACCAGCAATCGTAAAGGAACAAAGTGGGATTGGCATCCAAACAGGTCCAAATCACTAAAAGAAGCACCGGAAGAAGGCTGATTACAACGATACCAACACGACGCGAGATACATGGAGCCTTCATGATTCAATTGGGGGGAGGGGAGAGGGGAGAGGGGAGGGGGGTTGCTAGTAGAGCCTGCCACTACTCTTATGTATTTGATAGTTGTTACTTCAGTCGTTGGCACAGTAGTTGTTACGTTGCTACAGTAGTTACCAGTAGTTGTAGGTTGTAGGTGTGTTTGTGGTCGAGAAGTTGTCAGGCCATTCCTTATGGTTTAAGTTAACGACCGCGACTGCTGTCTCGGTTCCGTTGAATTGTACATTCTTTTTGTGCCTTCCTTATGATAAACGAAGGCACTCCATCCTTCGTTGAAGTAACTTTCTTGTTTCTTGCACCCTTATGGTAGACGAGGCACATAAACCGAGACAGCTTGAAGTAACATCAACCACATCAACCACAAGTTAACAAGTACTACTATTAACTACTACTTGTTGTCCTTGTTTGTTAATACATGATATCATCATAACTACAACAAGCAAGATGTCGTTGTCTTCTACTACAACAGCAGGCCCACCAGGGTCCGGTCAGATACAACAGGAACTTGATTTTACTGGCGGTTATTACTTTATGAAGGAGATACA
>Ga0100391_1004065_pt1 | contig 14338 bp, 10 predicted proteins | sample CryGeymeta201515_FD_81541 | JGI IMG/M metagenome (GOLD analysis project Ga0100391, IMG submission 81541) | Groundwater microbial communities from Crystal Geyser aquifers in Utah, USA - Crystal Geyser metaG 2015-15 | ecosystem: Environmental > Aquatic > Deep subsurface > Groundwater | place: USA...
ACCTACTTTACCCGTGCCCGCCTGATAAGCGAGGCAGGGATGAATCGAATGATTAATAAACTCGCCGACCCGCCCCCGCCTGCCGGCGAGGCAGGGATTCGGCGGGAAGGATACCACGGCGCAAGGAGTGGTAGTTCATATCTACAATTTAATTGAAATTAAGTATAGCAATTTTTAGATCTATTTTCCAGCTGAATTATCGTTTTGAAAGGAATCAGGATAGAGTAGTTTGACACACATCGTAAGTTACACTCCCGATGTGTATTTAAATTCGAAATTCCAAACCTTCTTTAGCAATCAAAAATCCGTTTTGGGTCAGATACTTTCTTTCTTGGCTTTCGGCCAAAAGAACAGGATTGGAATGATTAAAGTGAATGAAAAAAATTAATGGTCGTTTTTCTGGATAAAAATTATTAAAAAATTCAATACTTTGGACAATAGAAGGATGCCCAATTTTTTCTATGCCATCTCGATTCAGGCTTTTAAGTTCTTTCCCATTGAAAAATGTTCCGTCAATCAAAATAATTTTTGCCTGATGTAAAAAATTGAAAACCCGATGGCTAATTTTTCCCCAGGACTTAAAATCTGGTAAAAAAAAGAGGTTTTTGCACGCACCTTTTATAAAATAACCAAGGGTGTCTGAAAATTCATTTCGATGAGGAATTTTAAAAGGAAAAGTGGTAACATTTTCTGATAAATTTAAATTACCTCGGACAAAAAGTTGTTGAACAATTAAATTTTTATCTTTAAGAAGTTTTGACCAGGGTTTATTTTGTTGTAGAAACAAAGCCATTTTGCGGCTGCAAAAAAGGGGAATATTTTTTAAATTAGCAGCTTCAAATCCGAGTTGTACAAGCCCCAGGTAATGTCCGATATGAGCATGGGTTAAGAAAATGCCTGCCAAATGTTCAAGCGGTTTTTCCCAATCGAAACGTTTAGCCAAGAGAGCTATTTGTTCACGGATATCTGGAGTGGCGTCGAATAAGAAAAAGTTATCGTTTATAACTAAGGCCAATGAAGTAATAAACCTTTTTCTGGTGAGGTTTTTTTGGGTATTTTGACAATTATGGCAGGCGCAGCCGATTTGGGGTATTCCCCCGTCTTGGGCTGTGCCTAGGATTTTTATAATGACATTTTGTTTTTCAGTTTTCATAGATTTCTTAGAAATTTATGTTAAAATTGAAAAGAAGGGTAAGCACATAAGCTTAGTAGGCGATTGCCTACCCTTCTTTGTCTCTTCTCGTTCTTACAAAATGCCCATCCAAAGCGGGACAGAAAGGCATTCTTCGGTTGGATGCATGTGGCCGTAGAGGCCACTCTCTCCAAAGTTCTCTCCATGGTCTCCACAGACAAAGACATAGATGTTTTTCTTAGAGACCAACTTAAGCTGGATAAACAAATCTCCCAGCTTCCTATCCATGGCTTCCAAGCTCTTGATCTGCATTTGGTGCATCCCAGGGGCCTGCATGGCCAATTGTTGCCTCTCAACAGGTCCAAGTCTATTGGACCGCAGATTCAGAGCTTTGCCGAGCAGCGGGAACACACCCCTTACTTCTTCAGGAATTCCTTCACCCCAGTCATAGGGATAGTGCGTTTCCGGGCAGTTGATAAAGAGAAACCACCGATCTTTACCAGCAAGCAAAGCGACGATTTCCGTCACATGGTTTAAAGGAAACGACGCTGGTTTCCGTTCGGCCAACGGCTCCTCATCCATGTCTGGGCCATAGTAGACAAACTCACTCCAAGGGAAAGCTTCTCTCAAGAAACTGCCACTTGAAAATTGGGATACTCCTCCAATTCCCAAGACATAGAATCCCAGCCGGCGATAGCCTTCGAGAACATTGTTTCCCTCAAAGAGTATGCCGCATCCTTTTTCAGCATCACGGGCTGGACCGGTTGTGATGCGCCATGGCTGTTTGGTGACCTCGTTGTAGTAAGGTACCAGCGGCAAGGCCACCGAAGGTAGATGCCCTAGAAACATCGCTGTATGCGCTGCGGGTGTATAGGTCGAAAGCGTCCAGGCTCTCATCAACGGGCCCACCTGGTTGAGATTTGGTGTTTTTGCAAGAGTCCCCGAGTCATACCGGCAGCTGTCAAAAACGACCAAAACGCCGTTGAGTCCGGAAAGGTCATTGAAATTGGTTAGTCCTCTGGTGTCCATCTGAAACTCTCCCTTCGTAAATTAACGGACGAATCCGTGCCGAATCAGCAGGTCTAGAATCTGGTGTGCGTTTTCTTCGGGGGTATGAGTCGTCGTGTCTAGCCTGAGTTCAGGATGAAGCGGCGGTTCGTAGGGATCGTCAATCCCGGTGAAGTCCTTGATTTCACCCCGCCGCGCTTTAGCGTACATCCCCTTGGTGTCGCGTGCCTCACATACCTCAAGCGGGGTATCCATAAACACCTCAACGAAGTTGTCTTTGCCCACCCTGTTACGCACTTCGTCGCGTGTGGCACGATAGGGGCTGATGACCGCGCAGACCGCCGTGCCGCGGTGGCGCAGGATCTCCGCGGCCACAAAGCCAATGCGCCGGATGTTGATGTCGCGGTCCTCCTTGCTAAACCCCAGTCCCTTCGACAGGTGCGTGCGTACTACGTCGCTGTCGAGCATCGTCACCTGGCGGCCGTGCTCCAGCAGCAGTTGGGTCAGCACTTCGGCCGTGGTGGACTTGCCGGAGCCGCTTAAGCCCGTAAACCAGATGCACACCCCCTGCTTGTGGCGCGGCGGATAGGCTTCGGTCAGAATCTCAGCTATTTCCGGCCGAGTAAACCAGGCCGGCAATTGTCGCCCGGCATTGAGGTAATCCTCGCGCACCTGAGTGCCGGAGATGTCGGCCGTGCGAGTCTGCGGCGAAATCTTTGAGATCTCTTCGTAGCGGCCCTCCTCGGGCAGGTAGACCAGTTGGCGAAACGGCACCATCTTCACGCCCAACTCGTTCGAGTACCTGCTGACGAGTTCTTGGGCGTCGTAGGGGCCATAGAACGGTTTGCCCGTGGAATCGTTACCGGGGCCGGCGTGATCGCGCCCCACGATCAGGTGGTTGGCGCCGTAGTTGCGGCGGATGATGGCATGCCAAACCGCTTCTCTGGGACCAGCAAACCGCATTGCCAGTGGTAGCAAGGCCAGAAGGATACGGTCGGGATCGTAGTAGCGTTCGGCCAACGCCTTGTAGGTGCGCACACGGGTGAAGTGGTCCACGTCGCCGGGCTTGGTCAGGCCCACCACTGGGTGCAGCAACAGCACGCCGTCTACTTCCTGAACGGCCCGCTTAGTCAGCTCCTCGTGGACGCGGTGTAGCGGGTTGCGGGTCTGGAAGGCTACGACGTTCGAGCGGCCGAAAGTCTCCAGCCGGACCCGCGTCTGCGCGGGGGTGAGACGCAACATCTGGAAGTCGTAGTGCTGTGGCAGTTGCAAGACTTGCAGGTGGCCGGAGATGTTGAGCCGGCCCCAACGGTGCATCTCGGCCACGAGCGGATGGCGCAGGTCCAGCGTGCCGAAGACTTTCTGCGCCACCTCGACTCGGTTCCACTCATAGATTTCCTCGACGGTCATCACAGCCAGGAGCTCGTTCTTGGTGTTGCACAACGCCACATCTTGATCAAGGCTGATCGTCGTGTTCTGTTCCACGGGCAGCGTCACCGGGATGGGGAACAGATGCCCGTCGGCCAGGCGCATCTCATCCAGCACGCGTTGGTGGTCCGCCTGGCCCATGAAGCGGTCCAGGGGCGAGAACGCCCCGGTGGCCAACAGTTCCAGGTCGCAGGCGACCCGCTCAGAAACCTGGATCGAGGGCAGCCGGCTGGCATACGTCTTGATCTCGACCAACGCCTCTGCCGGCGCCAGCAGGTCGACCAGCTTCCCGCCGTAAGGGGCGATCAAGTTCACCTTCTTACTTTCAGTCAAGATCTCCATAATCCCTCCTTTCTTGGTTAGCCAGTTAATAGATGGCTGTCTATTAAGCGGCGTTTTTAAAGTGCAAAAAACGAAAAAAGACCCAATCCTTAAATTTGAAGGACGGGTCTTTGAAAATGACTCGCGGTACCACCTTACTTTAGGTTTTAATCCAAAAAACACCCCTTAAGATAAAGGAGTGTCCTGCTTTAAGATTAAAACCTCTCTTGTTTGAGTGCTTGGCATAACGCAGTGACACTCTAGCGTATGGGTTACGGACGCTGCCGTCCGCCGTTTTGAGGCGGAAGCTCCGGAGGGTATTTCGAAACTTTTTGTGCTACAGATTTGCACCGCCATCTGTTCTCTGATTAAGTTTACCAAAAAGTTTCTACTTTTTCTCTTTCGTCGCTTTTAGAAGATTGTGATTATATCTTTATCAAAATTTTGGATATTTGTCAAATTTTACATATCATTAAAAATACTTCCGCTGTGTTTTAGTTTTAATTTTTGCGCCTTAAGCTTTATACCATTAGGTTTAGCTAAACTCCCGAGAAAGTATATGATATAATTCTGACTATGGTTTCAAGAAGAAGTTTTCGCAAAAACAGGTTCAGATTAAAAAGATTTTTTCAAAGCCTTTTGCCTGGGAAAATATCGGGTTATGCCCGTTATTATACAAGACGCAAGCGTAAGAACGTTTCCAAACTAATTTATACTTTAGCCCGTCTGTTTTTCGTTCTTTTTATTTTGGGAATACTCTCTTTTGCCGGAATAGTCATCTGGTATTCAAAAGAGATTCCCTCACCTTACAAGCTTACCAATCGCGAAATTGCCCAATCTACCAGAATTTATGACCGCAACAACAAATTACTCTACGAAATCTATGGCGACGAAAATCGGAGTTTAGTCAATTTGGGGGACGTTTCGCAGTATATGATTAATGCCACTCTGGCCGCCGAGGACCCGACTTTTTATAAACACCAAGGGATTGATATTAAAGGGATTGCCCGCTCCTTTTTTAAAAATTTAACCAATCAAGGATTATATGGAGGCTCAACCATCACCCAGCAGCTGGTTAAAAACACTCTTTTGACTCCTGAGCGAACGATTACCCGCAAAATAAAAGAGCTTATCTTAACCATTCAGATAGAGAGAAGATACAACAAAGATGAGATTCTGCAGATGTATTTAAATGAAGTTCCTTATGGTGGTCAATCTTACGGGGTTAAAGCCGCGGCTAACACTTATTTTGGAAAAGAGCCTAAAGATTTATCTTTAGTCGAAGCTGCTCTTTTGGCGGGTTTGACCCAAAGCCCGAGCTATTATTCACCCTTTGGTGCATATCCTGAAAATGCCAAAGGAAGACAGGAATACGTTCTCTATCTGATGCAAAAACACGGTTTTATAACTCAAGAACAAGTTGATACGGCTAGAAAAGAAGAATTAAAATATGCGCCCCAAATTAAAAACATTCTGGCTCCTCATTTTGTGATGTATGTTAAATCGATTTTAACAGAAAAATACGGCGATAAAATGGCTGAACAGGGAGGATTAAAAGTAACCACGACTCTTGATTACAATATGCAGCTGGTAGCAGAGGAAGAAGCTAAATTTAACCATGACCGCTTGGATAGTCAAAATGCTAACGCGCAAAACTCCGCTTTAGTGGCTATTGATCCGAGAACTGGCGAGATTTTAACGATGCTAGGTTCGATTGACTATTTTGATACCGCCAACGACGGCAATGTTAACGTCACTTTATCGGAAAGGCAGCCAGGGTCTTCAATTAAACCGATCACTTATGTAACTGCTTTTACCAAAGGCTATACTGCCGCCACATTTGTTTCTGACATTCAAACCACCTGGCCTTCAGGCGGCGGACCTTATACCCCTCAAGAATCAGATGGCCGTTTTTGGGGACCGCTTTTGGTGCGTGACGCTTTGGCCAATTCCCGCAATGTTCCGGCTGTTAAGATGTTGCAGTTAGTCGGAATTCCGGAGATGCTTAAAATGGCTCATAATATGGGAATTACCACTTTAAATGAGCCTGAGAAATATGGATTGGCCTTAACTTTAGGCGGAGGCGAAGTTAAACTTTTGGATTTAACCTCGGCTTTCGGGGTTTTCGCCGCCAGCGGAGTCAGGCACTCTCCGACGGCTATCCTCAAGGTTGAGGACTCTAAGGGCAAAATTTTGGAAGAATTCAAGCCATCTCAAGACGAACGGGTCTTTGATGAAAAATATGCCTATCTTATTTCTAATATTTTATCCGATAATGTGGCCCGCTCCCGTCTTTTTGGATTCGGTTCTCTCTTACAAATACGTGACTGGAAAGTGGCGGTCAAAACCGGAACGACCAACGATAACAAAGATGCCTGGACTGTGGGTTATGCTCCGAATTTAGTAACCGGCGTTTGGACAGGCAACAATAATAATGATCCTATGAACGGAATTCAGGGATCAACCGGAGCTACTCCTCTGTGGCATTATTTTATGGAAAGAGTGTTGGATGGAAAAGATCGCGGTGAGTTTAAAAAACCGGAAAACGACTTTATTTCGCTTGAAATTGATGCCCTTTCGGGCAAACTAGTGGGAGATGGGACTGACAAGAGGAAGTGGGAGATCTTCATTAAAGGAACACAACCCACAGAAAAGGATGATTTTCATGTTAAAGTCGAAGTTTGTAAGGGAACCGATTTTTTGGCAACCGATTATCATAAACAATTGGGTTTGACCGAAACTAAAACTTACACCTATCTTAAGGAAATAAATGATTCCTGGCAACCATATACCGACGGTTGGATACAGGCCGTAGGAGGCTTCCAAAAACCTCCAACCGAGCATTGTCAGACTTATGAGGTGGGAAGAGATGGTCCTTCAGTTACTATTAAAAGCCCCCAAAACGGAGCAGTATTGGCTTCAGAGTTTACCGCCGATGTTGAGGCGACATCCCCGGTGGCCATCACCAAAGTGGATTTCTTTTGGGATAATACACTCTACAAGACTTTGGAAACATCACCTTTTCAAGTAAATTTTAAGCTGTCAGCGCAAGTTTCAGGAGAGCACACCATGACGGTCAGAGCCAAAGATGTCAACGGCAAGACGGGAGAAGCGTCAAGTAAAATAACTATTGTATCTGCGAATTCAGATGAAAAACAGTCAACACCATCTGCCCAGTAGATTGTTTAATTTTTAATCTCCGATTCGGAAAGTCTGAATGACGTGACCAGTAGTCAAAAGTTGACAAGTCAGAAGTCAGTTGCCAGATGCCAGTTGCTTTTTGATCAGATGTATTTGGCAAAACCTTTTTTTTCAAGCAACTCCACCAATTTCTTGACTTTAGGAACATCTTCCTTTTTGACAACGATCAAAGCATCGTTCATATTAACCAGAATATAGCCGCTTAATCCCACCGTTGTCACGATTTTATTAGACTCATAATTGAAAATAAGGCAATCCTGTGAATCGAGGCTTAAAACTTCTCCCCGACTGACATTAGCTTGAGGTGAATCCTGCAGGGCTTCTTTGAGCGCATACAGAGTTCCCGGATCAGACCAACCTAAATCGGGAGTTAACACAATCGCTTCCTTGGCTTCGCTTTTCAATTTTTCAATAATAGCGTTGTCAAGGGAAATTGATTGCATGGTCGGATAGATCTTCTTTAAAATACGATATTCTTTATTGGTTCCTATCAGTTCTTCAATCTTTTTTAATTTTTGATACATTTGAGGAGCATATTTATGATAAAGAGAAATAGTAAAATCCAGATCCAAAACCCAATAGCCCAAATTCCAGATCCATTTTCGCGAGGCAAACATCTTTTTACATTCTTCTAAAGGCGGACGATAAATCCACCCCTTATATTCGTACATATCTTTTTTAAGCTTCTTCCCCACCTGAATCCAGCCTAAATTCGGTTCCACATATCTGGCTTTGTTGCCGATGAATACAATTCGTTTGGGATTTCTTCTTACCAGCTTTTCACCTGTTTTTAAGGCTTTGATAAATTCGGTCACATTTTTCATCAAATGATCGGAAAAAATGATAGCAACCGGTCCTTTTCCTCCAGTTTTTTTAAGATGCATCAAATTGTAGCCTAACGCTGGCGCAACATCCCTTTTAGCTGGTTCGGCGATAATATTATGGGTTGGTATTTCAGGGATTTGTTCTTTGACAATCGCGACATACTTTTCATTGGTGCTAATATAGATATTTTCAAAACTAAATGTTGGCGCAACACGATCAACTGTAAGCTGCAGGGTTGATTTACCGTTGAATACTTTTTCAAATTGTTTGGGGGTGTTTTTTCTGGAAAGCGGCCACAGTCTGGTGCCTGCTCCGCCTGCAAAAATGAGTACATGCATAGGAAATCCTTTCTGTGATACAAAAGATTATTTACCGACTTCTGATGAGAGCTGAGAATGAGTTGGCTAAGATTTTTTTGATGCTGCCTATCTGAGGTTCGACTTCTTTTCCGGTTAAGGTTTTTTTGTCTGATCCAAAAGCGAATCTTAAAGCTACAGATTTTTTATTTTTACCCAGTTTGGGATTTATAAAAACGTCAAAAACATCGATCGATTTTAGTGTTTTAAGATTTAAGCCTTTAATCTTTACCAGGATTTCGTCAATCAAAATTTCAGAATCGATAATAAACGATAAATCATAGTTTAAAAAAGGATATTTTGGCAAGGGAAGATAGGGTTTTTTCCCAGGAGATAGTCTTTGCAATGTTTTAAGATCAAGTTTAAAAAGAGAGACATTGCCATTCAGACAAAAGTTGGCCGCGACTTTTTTATCTAGATTACCCAAAACTCCAATTTCTTGACCACGCATTCTTATAAAAGACCACTCCCCTGTCATAAAAGGAGCCTTGGGTTTATCTCCAGTTGTATAGGTTGGCTCCCGCAGTCCTAATTCGGTAAACAAAGCGGATAAAATTCCCTTGGCTTTTAAAAATGAATTTTTATAATCGTTCGAGAAGACCACGGGTTTACCCGTGCCCGCCTGCCGGCGAGGCAGGGATGAATCGAATGATTTCGAACTCGCCGCCCCGCCCCCGCCTGACGGCGAGACAGGGATTCGGCGGGGAGGATACCACGGCGCAAGGAGTGGTAGTTCATTCTGTGAATAGATGCCGCCAGCCACCTCTTTAACTTCTAGGGGCAAGATATTTTTGGCTTGATGATTGATTGCCTTTCCGACTTCAAACAACGAAAATTCAGCGAAATACTTGGAATTCAAAGCTATTTTGTCGACAAGCGCCGGAAGAAGATTATTTCTGACCAGCGACAGTTCCGGCGAGAGAGGATTTTTCAGTTTTAGCAAAGCATCACTCTTCATCAGACATTTTTTCCAAAGTTTCGGATCGACAAAAGAATAAGTATATATTTCAGACAGAGAAAGTCTCAACAAGATATTTTTAATTTTTCTTTCAAAGATTGTCTCGGCATTTTGTTTCGGCGGCTTTAAAGTTCTTGGCGGAAGAGAAGGTTTAATTTGATCATATCCATAAATGCGGGCAATTTCTTCCAGAAGATCAGCCTCAATTGTTAGATCACGCCTATAAGTTGGAATGGTGATCTTCCAAATCTCGGCATCTTTCGTAATTTGCAGATTTAGAGAGTTAAAAATTTTTTCGATCTTCCCGAAGACGAGATTGATACCTAGCTTCTCTGATACTTTTTGAGGGCAAAAAATAATCGTCTTTTGTTTTTCGGGTTTAGGGTAGAAATCAAAAATCTCCGATGCCGGCTTTCCGCAAGCGTAATGGCGGTACATTTCGATAGCTTTTAAAAGGGCAGTTAAAGTCTTTTCTGGATCTTGTCCCTTTTCGAATCGCGTCGAAGCTTCTGTTCGCAACCCCAAATGCAAACTGGTGTATCTGTTGTTGAAATGATTGAAATTGGCTGATTCCAAGACGATAGTTTTGGTAGTTTTTGAAATTTCTGTATTACTTCCACCCATGATACCGGCAATACCAATAGGTTTGACAGAATCGGCAATTAAAAGCATTTTGGGATCAAGCTGGCGTTCAACACCATCTAAAGTGTTTATTTTTTCACGGGGAAGAGCGGTTCTGACGATGATTTTCTTTTCATCCGACAACTTGTCGTAGTCGAAAGCATGTAAAGGCTGTCCCCACTCAAGCATAATATAATTGGTTATATCGACAAGATTTCCCAACGGTCGAATTCCTGAAAGTCGCAATCTCTTTTGGATGTCGGTTGGAGACGGACCTATTTTAAGATTGGTAATCACCACCGCCGTATAACGAGGACAAAGATCAGAATTGACAACCTCAATCTTGAGTGGCAGACTCACTGCATTTTGATCCACGTCTTTTCCAATCGGCGGCGGCTTAAATTTTGAGTCGGTAATGGCGGCAATTTCTCTGGCGATCCCGATTAAAGAAAAACAGTCCGGTCTATGAGTCAAGGCTTTATTTTCAATTTCGAAAAGAATCTCATCCTCTATTTTTTCGGTTCTTTCGACTTCGGCTAAAGAGACAGAAAGTCTTTCGGCTAATTTTTCAGATGATGTTTTTATTTCAACAAAATCCTGAATCCAAGAAAGTAAAATTTTCATATTAGTTTATCGTCACTAAGCTGGCTTTATCATTAAAACTGTTCCAAAAACCTTAAATTACCGGAATGAAACAATCTGATATCTTCTATCGCAAAACGCAGCATCACCAACCTATCGAGCCCCATGCCCCATGCAAAACCGGAATACTTTTCCGGGTTTACCCCGCCCATTTTAAGAACATTCGGATGGATGGGGCCGCAGGGAATCAATTCCAACCAGCCTGAGTGTCCGCAGGTTGCGCAACCCCTGCCTTTACAGATTACACAGCTTATCAAAAATTCCAATCCTGGTTCGACAAACGGAAAATAGGAAGGCTGAATTTTGTATTTTAGTTTTTGCTGAAAGAAGGCTTCCAAAAAAGAAAGGAGCGTTCCCAAAAGGTCAGCCAGGCTTATATTCTGATCGACATAGACCCCTTCAATCTGATAAAAAGTGTGTTCGTGACGGGCGTCAGTAGCCTCATGTCTGAAACAGCGTCCTGGAACTATAGCTCTGATGGGGGGTTTTACACTTTTCAAAATTCGGTTTTGCATGGCTGAAGTATGGGTGATGGGAATGAAATTATTTTCGGTCCAAAAAGTATCCCACATGTCACGTGCGGGATGTCCTTGAGGAATATTGAGAGTTTCAAAAACATGGAAATCGTCATCAATCTCGAAAGGTTCGACGATCTCAAACCCCATTTTCTCAAAAATATCCTCCGCCTCATAACACACTTGCGTTATAGGGTGCAGATGGCCATAGATAGGTTTTTCTCCAGGCAGAGTAGGATCAAAAAAAGATTTTACATTTGAAGACGCAAATGCTTTTTCTTTTTCTTGAAAAAGAGTAAGAAGCTTATTCTTAGTTTGATTTATTTTCGGACCCAGGATTTTTCTTTCATTTATAGAAAGCGAGGGAATGAGTTTAATAAGTTGAGTTAATTTACCTTTTTTCCGACCTAAAAAATAAGCCTTAATCTTTTGCAATGCGTCAAGATCAGAGCACTGTTTCAGTTCGCTGGCAGTTTCATTCTCAATACTTTTTAACTGTGAGGCAAGATTTTGATCCAAGCCCATTCTCCTTAAAAATTTAGGTTTGCGTCAAGCGTTAAAAAGCCAATGGAAAAAGGGTGAGAGTAAAATTAAGATGAACCTTATGATCACAAAACCGACGATAACAAAGATTAAGGGGAGAAGGTATTTTAGGGTAAATACTTTTTGAAAAACACTAATAATATCGGGGTCCTTTTTAAATTCGACCGCGCCAAAGATTAATAACGTAATTCCGACTACCCAAAGAATACTTTCAAGAAAAGACATGATGGTATTTTCGCTTATTTTGCGAGCGTAATACCACGGGACTCAAGCCCGTGGATATCAACGAAATTGCTCGAAAGCAATTTAAAGCCAAAATTCCTCGCGAAGCTCGTCCCGCCATGGGCGGGGCGAGTAAAAGAAGAACCACAGACCTCAAGTTCGTGGAGCTTCATTTCTTGATCTCTTGGACTATTTTGGCAAAAACTACTGGATTTTGAATTGCTATTTCAGCTAGTATTTTACGGTTAATCTCGACTTTTTTCGTTTTTTGCAATTTAATAAATTGAGAATAACTCAATCCAAGTTCTTTAAGCGCCGCCGAAAGCCGTACAATCCAAAGTCTCCTAAAAGTTCTCTTTTTCTCTTTCCTTCCTCGATAGGCATGCGCACCGGCTTTTAATAACGTTTCTTTGACGCTGCGTAAAATTTTCTTATGTCTGCCCTGAAACCCCTTGGCTCTTTTGAGAAGTTTTTTATGCTTTTTGGTGGCGTAAACTGAACTTTTGACTCTGGTCATTTTTTCCCCGATCAGTCTTTTTTATTGATTAATCTCAACGATAAGGCATTAAACGCTTAACTTTTTTAAGATCGCTTTTAAGAACCTCAACAAAACCTTTCTTCCGCCTTTTCGTTTTAGATGACTGTTTTGATTTAAGGTGAGAAGTTTTTGAGTGAAGTCTGAAAATTCTTCCGCTTCCGGTTATTTTAAACCTTTTAGCTACTATTTTTTTAGTTTTTAATTTAGGCATCTTTATTTTTTTCCTTTTTCAAGAGTTAAAATCACGATTAAATTCCGTCCTTCAAATTTAGGTTCGCGTTCGAAGTTAACCGCATGGTCGAGATTTTGCACAACTTTGTTAATAAGAGCAAAACCTATATCTTTATGAGCCAGTTCTCTCCCCTGAAATGCAACTACGATTTTGATGCGGAACATCTTTCCCAAAAATTCATTGATGCGTTGAATTTTTTGATCAAGATCACCGCGAAAAATGTTAGGTCGAATTCTGATTTCTTTAATTTCTACTTCTTTTTGTTTCTTTTTAGACTCTTTTAATTTACGCTGCTGTTCATATTTAAATTTATCATAAGGATAGATTCTACACACCGGCGGCTTGGCTTGAGGTGCAATCTCAATCAAGTCCATTCCCTCAACCTCAGCTTTGTTTAAAGCCTCATTTAACACAACGATTCCGATTTGGCTGCCATCGAAATCGATAAGCCTCACTTTTTCGGCTTTAATCTGATAATTTATCCTCGTGAATATTCGACTTTTGTCCAATTGATGAGTGTAAACTGTTTTAATCCTTTGCTTTGATTTCCTGTATCATAACAAAAAAAACAGATGTGGTCAATGTAATTTTTAAGCAATGGCCAGCAGGTTTAAGCTCAGAGATCGATGGTTTTCTTATCGATTTTTTCTCTTATCACCTGAACAAACTTTTGAAACGGCATTAAACCCAGGTCTTGGCCGGTTCTGAGTCTGACCGCCAGACCTTTCTCTTTTTGTTCCCGATCTCCAACGATTAACATGTATGGAATTTTTTGCAATTGCGCGTCGCGAATTTTGGATTGCATTTTTTCATTCCGAGCGTCAACAGTCACACGGATATCATCTTTCATTAAAAGCTCGGCCACAGAATTGGCATATTTTACGTGTCTTTCCGCAATCGGAATCACGACCGCTTGTATTGGTGAAAGCCAAACCGGGAAAGCGCCGGCATATTTTTCGATCAAAAAAGCCATAGTACGCTCAAAAGCGCCAATTGAAGAGCGGTGAATGACAATTGGTTCTTGTTCTTGTCCATCACCATCAATGTATCTTAGGGCAAAACGTTTGGGCATGACAAAATCGTACTGGACCGTAAAGGCCGTTTCCTCGGCCCCGTTAAATTTTCGGACTTGAATGTCAATTTTTGGACCGTAAAATGCAGCTTCCCCGCTGGCTTCAAAAAAGGGAGCATCTGATTCATGCAGAACTTCGCGCAAGATGCTTTCGGCCTTATCCCAAGCAGCGTCATCTTTATAATACTTTTTCTTATCGGCCCTATCTCCTAGTGATAAGCGATATCGGTAATCTACGCCCTTGATGAGTCCCAAAACGCGGTTCATATAATCAATAAGTTCCAAGACCTTTTTGATTTCGCTTTTAACTTTGTTTGCCTCAACAAAAATATGAGCATCGGCCAGACAAAACATTCGTACCCGCATCAAACCTGAAAGCTCTCCGCTTTTTTCATATCGGAATTGTGGAGCAAGTTCGGCATAGCGCAGCGGTAATTCTCGGTAACTATGAGGTCGTGATTTATAGAGCATAAAATGGTGAGGACAGGTCATTGGACGAAGAATAAGCTCATCGTCATCAACTTTCATAACTGGATACATTGTGTTTTTGTAATACGGATAGTGCCCAGAAGTTTTATAGAGCGCGGTTTTAGCCAACGGCGGAGTTATCACATGCTGATAGCCACGCTTCAGCTCTTCATCAATCACAAAGCGCTCCAACTCGCGTCGGATCGTAGCACCTTTAGAGGTGAGCATCGGTAGTCCTTTACCTACGAGATCGGAA
>Ga0100391_1004073_pt1 | contig 14309 bp, 12 predicted proteins | sample CryGeymeta201515_FD_81541 | JGI IMG/M metagenome (GOLD analysis project Ga0100391, IMG submission 81541) | Groundwater microbial communities from Crystal Geyser aquifers in Utah, USA - Crystal Geyser metaG 2015-15 | ecosystem: Environmental > Aquatic > Deep subsurface > Groundwater | place: USA...
TAAATTTCATGCGCCTGGCGGAGTTGGCCGCGCTGCATGGCAATGTCTCCATAGGCGATTTCGATCTCCGCCTTTTCAGTGGGGCGCAGCGGGCTGCTCGCGGCCTCGGCCCAGGCGAGCAGGTGCTTGATCAACACTTCCTGACGGGCCTCGTCGCGGGTCTCGATGCTGCGTTGCAGCGCCCACATGGTGTAGCTTAAGGCGAGGGAGCGGTGGATTTCGACAAACTTGTCCCAGTGGGCATCGAGCAGCTTCCAGGCGGAATCAATATTGTCGGTTATCCATTCTGCCTGGGAGCGATACACCGGGTAAGCGGGGTCGCTGGGCGCGACCGGGATTTCCACCAGACCGAGCGCCATCGCGGTCTTGCCCCGCACGCTCTTGAGTTGCGGGATGTCGCTTTCGGCTTTGAACCAGGTATGCCCTCTGGTGTGACGGTCGATGACCAGCAGGCCGATCCGGGCCAGCGTGCTGGCTGCCTGAGCTTGCTCCTGTGCCAAATCTGCGGTGAGCTGCATCATGTCCTGATGTGGCCGGTGGAAGCGTTCCACGATACGCCAGAGGTAAGTCGCGGCAGGAAGAATGAACTGTGGCTCGCGCGCGTTTTTCGCATGATTGATCAGTCGGTTGCCGAAGTCGGCATCCAGACGGATTATGCGGGCGTGGTCGATCAGCCCCACTACGGCGTTGATAAATTGCGGATCGGCCCAGACCGTGTCCCCAAGGGTGGCCAGTTGGTCCAAGCCACTCACTTCTACCCGGAAGGGCGCCGCGAGCATCGATGCGGTGGTCGCTGTGACTGCCTCAACCGCAGCTTCGGTCGAGGCTTCCCCAGTCAGCCCCAACAGGGCCTGGCTGACAAAAGCGGCGCTCGCGGCTGCCTGAAGTTTTTGCTGCGCCGGGCTCAGCACCACTTCCGGGAAGTGCATGGTCAGGCCGTAGCGCACCCGAACCGGCATATCCGGCCAGGCGGGAGACTGGACGAGCTGCTTGACCAACTCAGCCGATTGCTGATGATCTCCGGGGAAACGGGTGTTGAGCCAGCTCATGACCAGCCAGGGCTCGACCTGCTGGCGCTCGATTTGACGGGTCAAGGCCGCGTCCAGCTCGGCAAGCAGGGGATAGCGCCGGTATGCCTCGCTGGCCTGAAAGCGCTCCATGCCCCCGTTGCGGCGCGCCAGCTCCCAAATGTATGGCGCGTAGTCCTTGGTCGAGAGGGTGCCCGCCCGATAGTCATAGAAAGGTTCCTGGCCGCTCGTGAGCGCTTTGGTGATCAATTGACTGGCAAAAAACTGTGCTTCAGTGGACGGATCCTGGAGCAGTTCGGCCACCGCCTCCGGTGTGTGCTCGGCAAAGCGCAGGATCTGCCCCACCAGGTCCACTGTGACGGGATTGTCCGAACGGTAGTCCTGCCACAGTTGGCGGAAGCGCTGCAGCCGCTGATTGGCCGGCATGGCCTGGATTGCTTTTGCGTCGGGGATGGATGCGGCGAGGGCCTTGCTGCGCTGGATTTCCTGATCGCGCTTGGCCGTGCCGCCGGGGCGTCCCGCGTAATGCCACAGCTGGTCGATATAGTGGCCGTTGAGTTCGGACGGGCCCAGCCGCCAGAGCTCTTTGCTCAGGAGATGGTCGATGAGTTGATCTAGATCTTTGGACTCGCCGACATGCGCGATTGTGCGAATAGCAGCGATTTCCGGCGAGGGATTGCGCGCCAACTGGGGCGCGAGCTCAACCGCTGCTGCGACACTGAGATTACGCCAGTCGAATCGAAGCACCGGCCCCAGGCGGTGATTGATGCGTTCTGGTTTTTCGAGCAATAATTCCCGCAGCTTTTCCGCATCAACCAGATCGGGTCCGGAGTCGTAGTAACCCGGCGACCAGCTTTGCAGGTATTGAAACTGCTTCAATTCAGTCAGTTTGGTGCGGGCCTCGTTGATGGCTGCCAGTTTGTCCGCAAGCTGATGGGGCCAATATTTCTTCGGGTTGTCCTTATAATGGCGCCCGGTGTGGCCACCGGCCCAATCGGTCTGCACCTCAAGGGCATATTGCGGGTATTTGGCGAGCAGTTGTTTGGCCTCTTGCAGCGGAGGCGCACTGTCTTTACCATCAATCCGATCCAGGTTGTAGCGGATCGCTGCCGTCTTCCAAACCAGTAGCAGCCCCAGTTCGGGAGCAGCATCCAATTCCCCGGCCAGCTCCCGCGTGGTGGCGAGGAATGCCTCGGTGACCCGGCTGGGACGCAGGTCGAGCCGCACGTCATCCAGATAGTCCAGCAGCCAAACCAGATCCTCCAGGTGGAAGGTGATGAGATGATCGTCGGAAACGCCGGCCTGGGCGGTGGCGAGCAGGCGTGTGGCCAAGCCGTGGATGTCCTCGCGTTCGCGGGACCTGGCCTGATCCAGAAACCAGCGGTCATACTGCCGGAAGCGCGGATTCACCGCCAGCGCTGGAGCCTGCAAGCGGCCGAAGTTATAGGCGCTGTCCGCATCGGAAAGTTCTTCGATCCAGAGATGGTGCAGGGCGGTAATGGCTGCAGCGGCCTCCTCGCTGGCGGGGTCCGCCTGACTGAGGTATTGCTGGTAGAAGGCAGCGGCTTCGCGCAACTCGCCCGCCAGTTCCGCATTGCGGGCCACCTGATATAAAAAGACCGAATTATCCGGGCGGTTCTGTTCCAGCCACCGCTTGGCCAGGGCGGATGCCTTGGCGGGTTGCTGCTGCTCGCTGCCGGCTTGCAGCAGGCTGAGCAGCGCCGCTTCAGTTTGCGCCTCCTGCGCCTCCGCGAGCGCGGCGTATTGCACGGAGAATTCCACGTTTTGGGCAAAACAGGTGCTGCCGGCGAGGAACGCAGCCAGGGTCGGCGCGAGCAGGCGCTGTCCGAGGCGGGCACGCATGGATCGATTGGAAAAGTCTGGGGCTGGCGTGTCCATGGGCGTTTATTCCGGGCTCTCGGCACCTTCCCCCTCCAGGCCGGCCAGTTTCTTGCGGGCTTCACCGACGTAGGCGCTGCTGGGATAGTCGAACACCAACTGCCGCAGCTTGGCGATCGCGGTCGCGTTATCACCCATGCGGAAGGCGACGTTCGACCAGAGCAGGAGCATTTCATCCAGGAAGGCGGCATCCGGATAGTCGGCGAAGACGCTATCGAGTAAGTCAGCTGCCTGGGCGAAGTTTTCCGTCTCGACGTGGTGGCGCACCACCCGCCCGAGGGCTTCGGCGGCGTAGGAACTTTCGGGGTAGGTCTCGTAGGTGCGCCGGTAAGCCTGGATGGCCGGGCTCATGCGGTTTTGCAGCGCCGTCATCTTGTTGAGCCCGGTTTTGCCCCACTTGCTGTTGTGCTCATCGGCGGCCTCGGTCATGGCCTCGGCACGTTGCTGCAGCGCCACACCGATGCGGAACTGGGCCTCAGCGGCGGAGATCGGATTCTCCAGCGCCAGCACCTTGCCGTAAACTTCGACGGCCTGCTCGTAGTCGCCCTTGTCGGTCAGGCTGCGGCCGAGCGTCATCAGCGCCTGATCGGCCAGCACCGATTCCGGGTAGAGGCGGTTGAACGCGAGACAGGTGGCGGTGGCGGCGTCAAAGTCGTCGCGCAAGAGCTCGCTCTCCCATTTCAGTTTGAAGGCTTGTTCCACCAGGTGGCCCGGTAGTTGCTCGCGGTTGAGAATGATCGGGTTGACCTTGTCCAGTGCTTCCTCGGCACGGGTGGCGGCGCGCTGGTCGAGCCCCATATCCTTGTAAATGCGCCCGAGACCGACCAGGGCCTCGGCTTCAACGGAGCCCTTGCGGGCCTTGAGCAGCTCCTCAAAGACGACGTATTGATCAGCGGTGACGCCGGAGTTGACCGAACCGGAGACGCGGATGGCCGATTCCGTTTCGCGGGCTTCATCGCCGTAAAGGTGCACTTCATCGGTGTAGCTGACCAGCAATTCGTCGAGCTCGTCGGTGGTCAGGACATCATCGTTGGGGTCGGGGTCGACGCCCTCAATCACCGGACTCAGCTCGATTTTTCCGACAAATTCGCCGCTGCGGATCTGCGGGGCCTCGCCGGTCTCGGTGAGGGTGAGCGTGATGCGGTCGCGCTCTTTCCAGACGTCTTTCTCCTCGTCTTCGAGGGCAAAGATGTCGAGCAGGTCATCGCTCTCCGCCGCGTCGCCGGCTTCCACCTGGTAGCGGGAGATCACCGTTATGGTCTGTGTCTCGGCCTGAGACGAATTGTCGAGGTCGGCATCGCGCAGCATGACGACCTGCGGCTGCCCCGGATAGGCGATATAGGCTGGGGTCGAAAGGTCGCCCAGATAGAAGCCGACCGTGCCGGTGCTGACGGCGCGGACCTTGCCGGTGCGCTTCACGCCTTTCTCGCCGTCGGCGGTGCTGTCGTCGATGTAGGTGACGGTCAGGGTGTCGCCGCCGATCAACTGAATGACCCCGTCGTTCGGCTTGGGCTCACCCAGCGTGGTGGGGGCGGAGGCCAGCATCTCGTTGGCTTTACCGGGAACGGGCACGCCGGTAATCACCTCGCGGTCGCCACTGCTCACCTGGACCTCGGCGGTGACCGGGATCTCGAGTTTGCGCATGATCGGGATGTCGGCGTCCTCGATTTTGGAATAGAAACGTTGCCCGATTTCGATGCGGCCGAGGGCGTCGCCCTCGCTGTTGCCGGCCGCATCCACCGCAGTGCCGACCAGTGAGAGTGAATCGATGGCCTTGTTCCAGTTCTTCAGGTTGTAGTGGCTCATGCCGATGTAGAAGTAGGCCATGTTGGCCCACTTGGTGCGCCCCGCGACTTCGGTGAGCCGCCGGAAGAGGGGGAAACAGGCGGCATACTGACCGGACTGATATTGGGTGAAGCCAGCCTGAAAGAGGGCCTCGTGGTAGAGCGCCTGATTGGCCTCCGAAAGTGGCTCGCCCGGTTCCGGCGTGAGCACGCGCGTGAGCAGCAGAAAGTGGTCGAGGGCTTCCTTGTTCTGCCGCTGATCGAGGAAGTGTTTGCCCATTTCCAGGTGGGCCTGGTAGGCGATCGTGGTGCCGGGGTTGTCGCGGACCACCGTGTTGAGCATGGCAAGCCCCCGCTCGTATTGTTTGTAGTCGAGCAGCTCCAGTGCTTTGTCGAGCAGCAGCTTGGCCTGGCGGTTGACCTCGCCGGCATCGACACGGGTGCGGCCGGAATCGCCGGTCTCCTGCGCCGGTGCCTGTATCAGGCAAAGGGTGGTCAGCATGAGACAGGTGGACAAAGAACGAACGCTGTGCCGATACAGGGAGTTGTGAAAGGGGAATGTCGCGTGCATGATTATTTCAATATAGGTGCTCAGCCGACACCGTGCGGCCAGAATAAAAATCAGTCGTTGGCTTCCGACTGGCCCCCGATCAGGGCGACGCCGTAGTTCTCGAGGGTGCGGTGGGCCTCGCTGGACTCGCCGCTCTCCGGGTAGCGCCGCAAGACGATGCGCAATTGGTCCACCTCGCGGGCCTTGTCCCCGGCAGCGCGATAGACTTTGGCGATCTCCAGGCTGGCGCGGGAGGCGACGTTGCCGCCGACCGATTCGATCTCCCGCAGGGTCTTGATCGCCTCCGGGTAATTTTTCATGCGTTCCAGGCATTCCGCGATGGCCCAGGTGGCGTCCGGCTCACGGTTGGAACTGCGGTAGGCTTTGATCGCCTCCTCGTAGCGCCCGAGACCTTGGAGTAATCTGCCTTCGTCCCAGCTGAGTTGCTGCCCGGCGTATTTCGGAGACTTTTTCAGTTCCGGGATCTCGACCAGCGCTTTCTCCATAAAGGGCGGGTTGCGGTGGCTGCGCGACTGGTAGTAGTCAAAGCGTGCCTTGGTCGCCGCCAGCGGATCCTGCATCCGGTTGATGTGACGCAGGATGACGTCTTCGCTTTCATAGTGGGCGGCAAAATTCACAAAGCGGTCGATTTCCTCGTCACTCAAGCCGCGGGTGTCGAATCCGCGCATCACCAGCCGGACTTCCTCGTCCATCCGCAGTCCGCGCAGGTCATTCATCAGCTGCATGCGCTCGCCACTCGCCAAGTCGGAGAGCAGGGACCCCGCCTCCTTGGCGAAAAATTCGCTGCGGAGCTCCGGCACCGGACTGTAGTAGCGGCACCATTGCAGCACCCGCTCAAGCGATGCGGGTTTGGCAGCGTAGAGCGTCTGAAGCCGGCTTTTCCAGCGCTCGGGATCTTTCTCGTGGGCCAGCTGGGCATCACACCAGAGCTTCCGCAGGTCGTCGTTGTCTTCGAAACGGGTGCCCATTTTTGCCGTCCAGTAGGCGGCGGCTTTTTCCAGTGCTTCGCCCTCGGCCGCTTTCAGCACCGTGTTGAGCACGGCCGACCAGTAGCGGGGGTCGGCCCCGGTGTCTTCCAGGTTGCGGCCGCGCCCCTCAAAGTCACTGGCTTCCTGGTAGAACTGACTGAGTTTTTCGTGATTGGGTGAGCGGACCGCATAGTGGAAACGCACGGCATCGCGCGCGTCTCCGGCGGCCCGTGGATTGCTGTTGAGGAAGTTGACGGCAGTGCGCCAGTGATACCCGGCGGCCTCCTCATGCTTGCCGAGGGCTTCCATCGCTTTACCCAAGTGGGTCAGCGCCGTGCCCGAGTTCGGCTGGCTGACATAGTCCTTGTCCTTGACCATGCGGGCCCAGACGGCGGTTTGCTTGTCCACGTCGCCGTTCTGCCCGTGGCACTCGCCAATGTGGAACAGCGCCGCTGCAGCATAGCGGACATCGTCGGGGAAATAGTTGACCACATCCTGATAGGCCTTGATCGCGGCGTTGCGCTTTTCCAGTTGATGCAGACAACGCCCCATTCGCAGCAACACATACGACATGGAGCGGCTCTGCGGGAATTCAAAAGAGTAGGCCCGATACGCGGCAAAGGCCCCCTTGTAGTCCTTCTGGTTGTAGAGCTTGTCCGCATCCTCGAGATTCAGCGCCTCAAAGGTGTCGAGCATCTTATAGGCGTCCGCCGGGAACGTGATTTCATCCCCGGCGCGCTGCGCGGATAACGAGGCGGCGGTCGCAAGCAACAAGCAACAGAGACGATAGGCCAGCGCTTTGAGGCGTGGGTAATTGTGGGCTGGCAAAAGCATAAAAGGGGACATGTCGATCAAGCCGATCCGGGCATGGGAGTTTATGTAGATGCGCCTAAGCAGCAAATCCGATGACATAGGTCAATCATAAGCAACAGATTGTTCCTGCTGGATACATTTTACCGCCACCCATTCGCCGGTAATCGTCAGAATGTTCACTCCGTTACGGTCACTGCGCAACCCTGCGCCGTCAATGTGCGAATCACCGCAGGGTCGGCGCCGCTATCGGTAATGATATGCGTCAGCTGGTGAATCCCCGCGAAAAAATATTCGGAACGTTGCATCAGCTTACTGGAATCGATCAACAGGATGACTTCCTCAGCCATTTCCACCAGGTGCTCCTTGAAAATCGCCTGCTCCTCGAAGCCTTCCGCCGCGCCTTGCTGCGGGTCGAGCCCGATACTGGAAACGAAGGCGCAGTTGATATTGTGCCGCCGCAGGAAGTGGTAGCTGTCGCCGCCGACGAAGGTCTGCGTCTTCGGATGGTAGCGGCCACCGGTGCAAATCAGCTCGGTTTGCTCGTGCGCCACCAGCTGGTCGATCACGGCGTAGGCATTGGTCAGCACCCGGTAGGGCAGGTCGGGCAGCGAGCAGACCAGTTCAAACACGGTCGTGCTGCTGTCGAAGGCATAAGTGCGGCCGGGTTGGATAAACTCGATGGCCGCCTGCGCGATCGCCCGCTTCTGCGCCACATGGATCGAGCGCCGCTCGGTAAAGGATTGCAGCTTGGGGCGACCGTTTAGACTGCTCGCGCCGCCATGCACCCGGCTCAGCTGGCCGCTGTCCGCCAGGATCTGCAAGTCGCGGCGGATGGTCTCATCGGTGACCTGAAACTCTTCCGCCAGGTCGATGGTGCGCACGGTGCCGCGCTCCTCCAGCAGAGTTAAAATCTGCTGCTGTCGTTCGGGGGCTAACATACTGGACAAATCTGGATATTTTTGGATTTAGGCAAGAAATATGTTGACTTTAATGGTAAATTTTTGAGTTTGAGGCGTAAATTCCAAATTTTTACCAAATGGCTGCCACAACTCCAACCGCTTTCAATCGGGCCCAAATTGCTCAACTGGTGCGTAAAAGTCTCCGACGACAATTACAGGGCAAGGGGACAGCTGCTCTGGCGCAAGGCCCGAATCCTCTGGTGGTGAATATCAGTGCGCGCCACTGCCACCTGTCGCAGCAATCCGTCGAACTGCTCTTTGGCCAGGGGCATCAACTCACGCCAAAGAAGTGGCTGTATCAGGAAGGCCAATACGCTGCTGCGGAGTCGGTCACGCTGATCGGGCCGCGCAGCCGGGTGATCTCCAATCTGCGGATCCTGGGTCCCTGCCGTGATTTTGACCAGGTCGAGCTGGCCTCGACCGACGCGATTTCGCTGGGCTTCAAGATTCCGGTGCGCAACTCGGGGAATATTGCCGGCACGCCCGGTTGCATGCTGATGGGCCCGGCCGGGTTTCTCGAAATGAACGAGGGCGTGATCCGCGCCGCGCCGCACGTGCACATGGCACCCGCAGATGCCGCCTACTATGGCGTGGAGAATAAGACCTTTATGAAGCTGCGCGTCGGCGGGGATCTGGGGATGACCTTCGACCGCATCTTCGTGCGCGTCGATCCCTCTTTTAAACTGGAAGTCCACATCGATACCGACGAGGGCAATGCCTGCGGTTTTGGTCCGGATCTTCCCTGCGAATTAATCAAGTAGTGAGCAGTTTAGGAAAAAATAAAACAACCCACACCAAACCACACATATCATGAGTGAATCCATCGGATTAATCGAAACTAAAGGCCTGACCGGTTCCATCGAAGCCAGTGATGCCATGGCGAAGGCGGCCTCGGTTCGCCTCGTTAAACAAGTCTCCATCGGCGGCGGTTATCTGACCGTGATCGTCAAGGGGGATGTCGGCAGCGTTAAGGCCGCCGTCGAAGCCGGAGCCGAGGCCGCCAACCATGTCGGCGAGCTCGTCGCCTCTCACGTCATCGCGCGTCCGCATGATGACCTACTCAAATTTTTCGAAGCATAAGCTTTAAACCAGGAGACTATTATTATGGCAAAAGAAGCAATTGGAATGATCGAATGTAAGGGCTTTGTGTGCCTGATGGAAGCGAGCGATGCCGCGCTGAAAGCCGCCGATGTCACGATGACCGGTTGGGAAAAGATCGGCAGCGGGCTCGTCACTGCATTCTTTACGGGTAACGTGGCCGCAGTGAAAGCTGCGGTCGAAGCCGGGGCGGATGCCGCCGGTCAGGTCGGCGAGGTGGTCGCGGTCCAGGTGATCGCACGCCCGCACGACGACCTCAGCAAACTGGGCAGCTGGATTGGCTAGCGGATCTGGCCGAGCCAGCGGTTCTTCGGTTATCGGTTTACCGGTTTTCAGTTATGAATTGGGCTGACACCCAACTCAATTGAAACTGACCCAGCCGAACCCGGATAACTGAAAAGCACTGCCTCACCCAACTGAAAACTAGTTAACTGAAAAACCGGATAACCCGAATTCTACGAATTCGCATGAAAATCCTCGTCGCCAATCTCGGATCCACCTCCTTCAAGTATCGTCTGTATGTTATGGACGATGCGTCGGCTACGCTTTGTGCCAAGGGTGGCTTCGAGCGGGTTGACGCTTACACGCCCTGTATTGAAGCCATGCTGGAGACCCTGGTGGGCGAGGGGCATCTCGCCACGGCGCTGGACTTGGATGCCGTCGGCTTCAAGACCGTGCTGGGCAAGAATCTGAGCGGCTGCGTGGAAGCGGACGAGCAGGTGCTGGCGGCCCTGGACGGTTTCAAAGAAGTTGCTCCGGCCCACAATCCGGCCTACGCGGAGGGGATTCGCTGTTTCCGGGAGAAGCTGCCCCCGGTCACGCGGGTCGCGCTCTTCGAGACTGCCTTTTTTCAGTGGATGGAGCCGGCGGCAACGGTTTACGCCATCCCGCAAGCATGGCGGGATCTCGGCATCCGGCGCTATGGCTTCCACGGCGCCAGTCACAAGTTTATCGCGGAACGCTCGGCGGAACTCCTGGGCAATGCTGCGGTTGCTGCCCGGGCACGCGGCCTCTACGTGGATGGTCCGGGCGACTACACTGGTGATCCGCTGCGCGTCATCTCCTGCCACCTGGGTGGCAGCAGCTCGGTGGTTGGAATCAAAAACGGCGTTGCGGTCGGCTCCAGCATGGGCTTCAGCCCGCAAAGCGGCCTGCCGCAGAACAACCGGGTGGGGGATCTGGATTCGATGGCGATTCCTTACGTCAACAAGATGCTGGGACTCTCGGTAACGGAAGCCGAGCGCCAGCTCAACACCGAAAGCGGCCTGCTCGCGCTCTCGGGGGTCAGCAACGACGCCCGCGACATTCGCGCAGCGGCGGCCAGTGGTGACGCAGCCGCTCAACTCGCAGTCGATGTGCTGGTCGACAGCATCCGCCACTGGGCGGGTGCCTTCTACTTTAAAATGGGTGGGGCGGAAGTCATTTCCTTCACCGCCGGTATCGGCGAGAACGATCCCGGCCTGCGCGCCAAAGTCTGTGCCGATCTGGAGGACCTCGGCGTGATCCTCGATCCTGCCGCCAATGAAGCCGCTGTCCGCGGCACCGAAGGCATTATCAGCGCACCCGATTCCAAAATCAAAGTCTATGTCATCCCCGCCAATGAAGAACTCGTGATCGCCCGCGAAGTATATCGCTTTAAACTAAACTCAACCCACACAAAATATCATGTCAAAACAAGCCATCGGAATACTCGAAACCAAGGGCCTCATCGCCCTCGTGCAAGGAACGGACGCAATGCTCAAGGCAGCTAACGTTGAACTGACCGGCCCCATGAAAGGCGTTGGCAGTGCCCTCGTCAGCGCAGTCGTCACCGGCGATGTGGCCGCCGTCAACGCCGCGATCGAAGCCGGTGCGGAAACCGCCGGACGCTACGGCGAAGTCGTCAGCGCCCACGTGATCGCCCGCCCGCATGATGACACCGATATCGTCGTTCCCGGTGCCAAGGCCAAGCGCACCACCGCAGCCAAGTAAGCACTGCTCATGTATCTGGGAAAAGTCATTGGCTCCGTCGTATCGACCAAGAAGGACGAGAGCATGCGGGGCCGCAAGCTGCTGATGGTTCGTCCGATGTTGATCGACCCGGACGACCCGTCGCGCTTCAAGCCGGGCGCGAATACCATCATTGCACTCGACACCCTCGGGGCAGGCGAGGGCGAGATGGTAATGCTCGCGCAGGGCAGCTCCGCCCGCCAGGCCGACGGCCTGAAGTCCATGCCGGTCGATGCCGCCATCGTCGGTCTGGTCGATACCGTCAGCATTCTCGGTAAGAAAACCTACGAAGCGAAGAATAGTTAAAATATGAGTCAACTAAGTGAAGCCGCCATCCGCAATATTGTGACCGAGGTCGTCTCGGCGCTTAAGGCGGGCCCCACGACTGCCGCGCCAACACCCGCCCGCACCCCGCACATCCGCGTCAGTGCTGGCAGGCACGGCGTCTTCGACGATGCAGTCAGTGCCGCCAAGGCTGCCCGCAGCGGCTTTGAGCAGCTCAAAAAGCAGGGCTTCGCCGGTCGCGCCAAAGTGATTCAAATCGTCAAGCAGATGTGCGCCGACAACGCCGACCGCTGGGGTCAAATCGAATTTGAAGAGACCAAAATCGGCCGCCTCGATCACAAGATTGCCAAGCTGCATGGGATTAAGAACGTGCTCGGCACCGAGTTTCTAACGCCCTTTGGCATGAGCGGCGATTTTGGGATTACCATGGAGGAGTGTGCCCCCTGGGGCGTGATTGGGAGTATTACCCCGGTGACGCATTCGATCCCGACCATTGCGGGCAACATTGTCAACATGGTGGCGGCTGGCAACGCCGTCGTCGTCAACCCGCACCCGGGCGGGGCCGCCTGTGCGGCCGTTGCCGTGAACGAATTCAACCAGGCGATCCAGGCTGCCACCGGCATTGAAAACCTGATCTGCACCGTCGAAAAGCCCACGCTGGATTCTTTTAACGAGCTTTGCGCATCCGAGGAGGTCAACCTGCTTTGCATCACCGGTGGCCCCGGGGTGGTGGATGCCGCCATGAAGACCGGTAAACGTGCCATTTGCGCCGGTCCCGGCAACCCACCTGTGGTGGTGGACGATTGCCACGCGCTTGATTTCGATAAGGTCGCCAAAGATATCATCCTCGGCGGCGGCTTCGACAACAATCTGCTCTGCATCGGCGAAAAACAAATCATCGCCGTCGGTGACAGCTACAAGAAGACGCTCGACGCACTGAAGCGCAACGGTGCCGTCCTGCTGAACCCAACGCAGCTGGAAAAGATCAAAAAAGAAGTGTTCGACATCAAGGATGGCGGCGGCGGTTGCTCGCATGCCGTGCTGAACCGCGCCTACGTGGGTGCCGATCCCGTCAAGCTGGCCGCCATCGCCGGACTCAATATCGATCCCAAAGTGGAGCTGCTGATCGCCGAGACCGACGAAGATGACGTCTTTGTGGACGAGGAGCAAATGATGCCGCTGCTGCCGATCGTGCGCGCAGGATGCTTCGATGATGCCATTCGCATCGCCAAAGACTCCGAGCACAAATACAAGCACTCTGCTATGGTGCATACCATGAATGTCGCCAATATGACCAAGATGGGCCAGGCCATGGACACCACACTCTTCGTCAAGAACGGACCCTGTGTGGCCGGTCTCGGCATGGGCGGCGAGGGCTATATCAGCTTCTCCATCGCCACCACCACAGGGGAGGGGATCACCACTCCGAAAACCTTCACCCGCTTCCGCCGCTGCGCCCTGGTGGACCAACTCAACATCATCGGCTAAAACTCAGGTCTCAGGTTTCAGCTTTCATCCCTCAAAAAGCACTCAGGTCTCCGCACTCATCCCTCTAAAAAAAATGCTTCTCGCCCGCATAGACGGCTTTGCCACAGCCACCCTCGCGCACCCTAGTCTGCGGGGGCAGAAGATCGTGCTCTGCACGCCGGTGGACGAACATGGCCGGGATGCGGGTTCGCCCATCGCCGCCGTCGATCCCATGGGGGCCGGGCGCCACGCCAAAGTCTTTATCACCACCGATGGTTCCTGGACGCAAGGCACCGTCCACGACGACACCTCACCCATCCGCAACCAAGTCATCGGCATCATCGACTCCTTATGAAACCCGGACGCGTCATCGGCACAGTCACGCTCAGCCACGCGGCCCCGCAATTTCGCGGTGCCCGCTGGCTGGTGGTCAGCCCGATGGGTCCAGCCGAGCTGACCGGTAAAAACCCCGGACTCAGCCAGCAGTCCACTCCCGTGGTTTACGACAAGATGGGTGCCGGCACCGGCGAAGCGATCCTCTACGTGGAAGGTGCCGAAGCCACCCAACCCTTTGACCATCCCATGCCGATCGACGCGATCAGTGTGGCGATCATGGACCAGCACTACTACGCGCCGCCGGAGGCTGGCGCGTAATAGTGCTGGTCCGGTTCCCTGGTTTTCTGTTCCTCAGTTTTCAGTTTATAAAATTCAGCGAAACACATTCACAACCGAAAACCAGTAAACCGAAAACTGGTTAACTCTAACTTTTACACCATGAGTAAATTATACACCGCGAAAGACCTCGAAAAGATGATCGGGCAGGGCCAGTGCCTGAGCAGCATTCCTGACAATGCCAAACTGACACCGATGGCGCGCGATGTCCTGCGCAAGCACCGGGGTTCGTCCACCAGGCAGTCGCCGGTGGTATCCGCCGACAAGCCTCGCATTCACACGCCGGTGCTGCCGGATGCCGAGTATAACTGGAAGCCCGGCGGCGACCCCAAGACGGCAGCCGAGCTGGAAAAGTTCTTTTACTCACCCGAGATCCAGGCGCTCAAGGAGCGCATCTGCCACATCGGGCAGCGCATCTGGAGCAAGGGCTACGTCGATGGCAACGGCGGCAACATCACCGTGCGGGTCGGGGACAACCTCGTGCTCTGCACCCCGACACTCATCTCCAAGGGCTTCATGACGCCGGATGATATCTGCATGGTGGACCTCGACGGCAACCAGGTGGCCGGCACCCGTCCGCGCACCTCCGAGGTCAATACCCACCTCGGGATCATGAAGAACGAGCCCAAGGCCAAGTCCTGTGTGCATGCCCACCCGATTTACGCCACTGCCTTCGCCGTGGCCGGTGTCACCCCGCCGTCTTGCCTGATCCCCGAGCCGGAGGTCTTTCTCGGCGAAATCGGCTTCGCCAGCTACCAGACCCCCGGCACGCCGGA
>Ga0100391_1004079_pt1 | contig 14300 bp, 8 predicted proteins | sample CryGeymeta201515_FD_81541 | JGI IMG/M metagenome (GOLD analysis project Ga0100391, IMG submission 81541) | Groundwater microbial communities from Crystal Geyser aquifers in Utah, USA - Crystal Geyser metaG 2015-15 | ecosystem: Environmental > Aquatic > Deep subsurface > Groundwater | place: USA...
GTCGGGTAGCCGGCGAATCCACCCGCACCGGCGTCGAGCATCGGGCCCGACGCGTTCTGGACGACTGCGAAGTTCGTGAACGTCGGCTCAGGACCCTGGATGTTGAACAGAAGGCCTTCAGCGACGAACAGGTTGGTCCCCTGAGGGAGCGGGTTGCCAGTCGACTCGTAATACGCGGCCCCGTCGACGAGCACTTTGCCCGTCGTCGTGTTGGTCACCGAGTAGGTCGTCGTGCCGTCCGGGTTGCTGAAGAACTTGACCCGGTAGCTGTCGCCAGTCACAGCGGCCTGGTTGACGACCGTAGCGGAGACCGCTCCTTCGCCGACCTGCTGGACCACGTCAGCCGTGAGTTCCTGCCGGTAGCCTGCCTGCGTCTGGTCGCCGCCGGTGAAGCCGGACGGCCGAACCGTGATCTGGGTCGGGGCACTCTCGATCACCTTCGGCGTCGACTCCGCGTTGTATGCGTAAGCAGAGACGCCGTAGTAGTAATCCTGGTAGTTCGTGACGCCCGTGATCCGGAACGAATACTCGATCCCCGAATCCGTGCCGCGAGCGACGACGGTGGGAGCAAGGTCACCGAGATCCGTGCTAAACACGTCATCCACAACCCGCGTCACACCGTTGACGATGTCGTAGGTAGCGACGAGCTGGCGGTCCGTCTCGGAAAAGCCCGAGGTGGGATACCGGTAGATGTTAAACCCTTCGAAGTTGTACGTGTTGTCGTCGACCTGATCAGGGTCGAGGAGCACGTCCACCGTCTCGTACTGACCGAGGTAGTTCGAGTTGTTCGAGGGATAGCCCCAGACGAGGACTGCTTCCCCGTTCAGGTTGACCGACTCCAGGCAGTTCCCCGAGCCCGGTGCGAGAAGGGTGCTGCCCGTCTGGCACAGCGGCGGAGCATCGGGGGCTCGTGCAAGCCGGAAGTTGTTGTCGTATGCCGTCTGCGCGAGGCGGTCGGCACCGCGGAGTGCCGTGATCGAACCAAAGCGGTCCGCGCCCTGTGCGAAGACGATGCCGAAGACGATGTCTTGAGGCGTGTTCCGCTCGAGCGTGAACGGACCCGTGTGGATGGCAAAGCGGCGGTCACCAGCGCCGTTGTCGGTGCCGTTGCCGTCGTTGTTGACTTCGCTCCAGAACTCCTGGGTCACCGGGTCGCCCGGGAAGGCAAACTTGGTGATGGGAGCACCGTCTTGGTCCCCATACCCGTCGCCTCGGGCGCGCATGGGCTTCCCGTCTCCCCACAGGCCCTGCATGTAGTAGTACATCTGCTGCCCGGTCGTCGGGTCGCCGACCGCATCGTCATTGACGTTCTGGAAGTAAGAGAACGCGGTCGCCGCAAGCGTGTCACCGTTGACGATCGGACCCTGGAAGAAGTCGTAGCCGGCGGCTGGCGGAATGCCGTAGATGTTGTCCGTATCGGACGAGTTGTAGACGATACCAAGGCCGAGCTCTTCATCGTAGGCGACGTAGTCGTCTGAGGAGTTCCCGAGGTCGGGGTCCGAGAAGACCGAAACGTACGTGTCCTCGATTGCGGAGGGACCCTTGTTGATGATCCGGTATCGATAGAACGTCGTCGAACCGAGCGCATCGGCACGCGAGAACGAGAACGCGAGCACCTGGACCTCGATGCCGAGCGGGTCGGTCTGCTGGTCCGAGTGCTGGCCCCCAACATCGTTCATGACCCAGAAGAGGCCCTGGTCGCCAATGATGTCGGGGCGATCCCCCCCTTCGAGGTTGTAGTTGCCATCGACGCCATCCCCATCGATGACGGGGGCACCGAGGTCGACAGGCCATTCGGCGAGGTCGTCGGTGGCACCGATACCAGCATCGTAGTTGGCGACGTCGATCCGGCTGACGCTGTAGATCCGGTCGTAGGGCGCGCAGTTGCTGGGGTTGACGGGGCGGCCGTCGTCACCGAGCGGGCCAGGCCAGAAGTTGAAGCCCGAGTAGCGAGCACCGGCCACACGGAGCGTGCCGTTGACCTTGCCGCCGACCCAGATGCCGGAGGCGAAGATCGGCGAGTGCTCCGACGCCTTCGGGGCGAGGTAACCGTCGCCGCCCGTCGTCGTGTTGCCGTAGAAGAGGCTGCCCGTGTTAAACACGCGGGCGAAGATGTTGTTGATGTCGAGGTCGGCCTCGGCCCGGCCCAGGGTACAAGTCCCGGGGGCCTGAGCGGCGGCCGGTAGCGCCAGCGTTCCTGCGAGGAGGAGGAGCAGGAGCTTGGTCGCGTATCGGATGCGAACCATTGGAGTCAGTTGGGGGTGTGATTTCGGCACGACAAGCCCCCCGGCGCGTGGCCGAGGGGCCCGAAGTGTGCGGCTAGAAGTCGAAGAGGAAGCCCAGTCGGATCTGGCGCGGCGACCCGTAGAACCGGCCCGCTCCAGACGACTGGTTGCCCCCAACGTTGACAGGGCCACCCATGTACGCCTGGTAGTTGAACAGACGACCGTCCGTCGAGAGCTGCGACTGGCCGTTCACCGTCGAAGCGAAGCCGTCTTCGTTCGGCAGGCCAGTCCCGCGGTAGACCGCGAGGACATTCTGCGTGTCGAGCAGGTTGATGACCGAGAGATACGCCCGGAGCTGCGAGTCGCTGAACCCGAGGTTGAACGCACGGTCGATCCGGAGGTCGATCCGCGAGGTCGCCGGGAGCGTAGCGCCGTTGATGGTCCCGTTCACGTCCTCCGTAAAGGAGTCGTTGACCGAGAACCGCGTGTTCGGCTGGAGCCGCGTGTAGTGGAGGCCACTGCCGAACTGACCCACGACGTTGACCCCGAAGTTCTCGAAGGCACGAACGCCGCCGATCATCGGGCCCTCGCCCGCACCGAAGCGGTAGTCGAGGGTCACGTTGGCCGTGTGCCGCTGGTCGAAGTCCGCGGGGCTGATGAACTGCGGGAAGTAGTTCCCACGCCACACGATGGTGGCCGTGGCGCCGGCGTCCGAGCCCGTCCCCTGAGCGAACGAGAGGGTGTAGTTCGCGTTGATCGACAGGTTGTTGGTCCGGCGGAGGTCAAAGTTGACCTCGGCGCCCTGCGTCGTCGTGAAGTCGGAGTTCAGGTACGTGCCGTAGGCGGGGAAGCCGCCGGTCAGCGTCCGGTTCGAGATCTTGTTCTCCTGGGTCCGATAGAACCCGGAGAGGCTGACCGCGGCCCGCTCGCCGAGCCGCTGGCGGAAGCCGAGCTCGTACTGCGTCGTCCGCTCCGGCTCCAGGGTCGGGTTCGGGACCCGGCTCTGCTGGCCGTCGAGCTCCTCATAGAACGAGATGGGCGCGAAGGCCTGCTCGGTCGGGCGCTGCGACGTCACGTTGTAGCTGGCGAAGAACAGCGCACGGTCGGTAACCGGGAAGCTGACGCCCACGCGGGGCATGAACGTCGCCTGCGGGGCGTACTCCTCGAAGATGGTCGAGAAGGGGGCGTTCGTCTCGTTGACCTGACCCCGTGCATCGACCAGGATGACATCCGCATCGACCTCAGTCCCCTGCGTGTCGTAGAAGTTGCCGTCCGTGTCGCGGTAGCCGACGACGTTCGAGCCGTTGTAGTAGACCGCATAGTCCGACTCGATCCCGTTCGGGACCGACGCGAGGTCGCTCGCGCGGCTGATCGGGACCGGCGCATAAATGTCCTTCAGGACGAGCGCGTTGTTATCGAACACGTCGACCCGGAGGCCGAGCTGGATGATGAGGTCGCGGAACTCGATCTTGTCCTGGATATAGCCCGCGTAGTAGCGCGGACGGTACGCGTCGAGGTTCGTGTTCGTCCGCGTGCCCGTGGTCGGATCCGGGAAGTACCCGTCGACGCTCTGGTCGTTGACCTCCTCGGTCCCGTTGTAGTTGTACCCGTAGTAGGTCACACGGTCGCGGAGCGTGGCGAACGGCAGATCGCCGTAGGTCTTGATCCCGTCCGGGAAGCCCTCGACCGACTGCTCCGGCCCGTTGTCGTCATCGACGAGCCCGGCCAGACCGTAGCCCGCGATGCTGAAGTACCGGCGGGTGTCCTGCTGGTACTCGCCGCCGAACTCGACCTGATGGAGGCCGACCTGCGCCGTCGCGTTGCCGGAGAACCGGTACCGCTGGTTGTGCGACTGCGAGAATCCCGAGTTCGTGATCCGGCCCGGCAGGCTGAACGTACCAGGCGAGACTCGACCGGGGCGCGAGCCGCTGTCTTCCGCGTACTGCTGAACGAAGACCGGGTTGACCGTGCCGTCGTTCGAGTCGTCGCGGTAGACGAAGTAGAGGCCGCCAACCGAGCTCGCTTCGTTGTCAGCGTCGCCGTACTTGAGGACGTCCTCGAGGTTGCTCGAGAACCCGTTCGGGTAAGAGACCGCCTGATAATCCTGGAACTCGCCCTGGATCTGGTAGAACGCCGAGTTCGAGATGCGCTGGCGGAACGTGCCGTACATGCGGTAGCTGTCGGCCTCGCTGTGGTTGAACTCGTCGCGGTTGTAGAGCGAGTTCGTGAACGAGTACGGCTCCGAGTCGGCTGTGGCGTAGCCGCCGCCGAGGCGGAGGTTGAACGAGCTACCGAGGTCGAAGTTGAGGTTCCCGTTGATCGTCAGGTTCCGCTGCGGGTCGTCCTTGCCTCGAGCGAGCTCGAAGTCGCTGGCCGTAAACGTCTCAGCCCGGTCGAAGAGGTTCCCACCGACGAGCGTGGCCCCCTCCGGGAGCGAGCCGTCCGCCAGCAGGATCGTCTGGAGCGAATCCGAGGAGATGTTCGTGAGCGCGTTATCGCCCCGGAACATGTCGACGGGGAACGCCACGTAGTCCAGGTCGCCGTCCGCGTTCCGGTACTGGAGCACCTGCGGGCTGGCCTGGAGTTCGTTGTAGGCCGAGTCGGTGAGCCGGTAGGTGTCGGTACCGTACGGGCTCGAGTCGCGGTAGTAGTCGTACTCACCGGAAACGAAGAAGCCGACGGTGCCCGGGAGGATCGGGCCGCCCAGCGAGAGCGAGGCGACGTTGTAGCCGAACGAGTCGAGCCCCTGGCTCGTGATGAACTCGCCTGACCCGAAGAAGTCCTGGCGACCCGTCTTCGTCGTGATCGAGATCACGCCAGACTGGACGTCGCCATACCGAGCCGGGATCGTCCCGATCAGTACCTCTTGCTCCTGGATCGCCTGCTGGTTAATGCCGAGCAGGCCGGTCACGCGGACCCCGTCGACGTAGTAGGCGACTTCTTCCGAGCGACCACCACGGATGTTGAGCGCCGACGAGTTGTCTGTCGACACCACGCCACCCTGGAGGGCCGTGACCCCGGCCACGCTTCGGATCGGCAGGTTCTCGAGATCCTCGCTCGAGACCACGCGGGGCGTGCCGATGGCGTCGCGCTGGATGATGGGCCGCTCGTACTCGACGACGACCTCTCCCAGCGACTCGTTGCTCAGCTCGAAGTTGAGCTCGCGGGTATAGCCGTTGTTGATCGCGACGTCTTCGACGGTCACCGACTGGTAGCCGGTGTACGAAGCGGTGACGGAGTACGTCCCGACGGGGACGCCGATGGAGCGATACTCGCCGTCGATGTTGGTGGCGGCACCGAGGGATGTCCCCTCGATCCGGACGTTGGCGCCAATCAGGGTCTCCCCTGTCTGAGCGTCAACGACGCGCCCGGCCAGGGTACCCGTGCCCTGCGCCAGCGCCACAGCGGGCAGCGCGAGCAGGAGCAAGAGCCAGGCTGTGCTCAGTGAACGAAACATTGATACCTCCTAGAGGGTGGTGTGTGAACCCGAGCGAAGGCCGCTCGGGAGGACGTATGCGCCAAAAGACGCCGGTCGGGAGATGCCATGGCCCGCAGGCCGGGGCGAAAAGGACCCGGGACGAATCCTGAGCCCTGGTCGCGGGCCGCCGGCCGCCCGAGCGGCCAACGTGATCCCTGGTCGAGCGCTCCTCCACGCGCCCTCCTCGGCCTGATCGATCCTGATTTTCGAGGACAGTATCAACCTCAGAGGGCCGGATGGGAGCGGGAGGGACGAGCGACAGCCCCGAATATACCCGGGTCCTGAAAAGAGTGTCAAGGCACACCAACGTCCCTGCCGCCGCGGACCGGAAGCCAAGAGCCCCGGCACCCTCTTAATACATAAGGTGAGGCGGGGGCTTCCGGGGCCTCCCTTTAGCCGCTCGCCTGCGACTGCTTGCACGGAGAGCCGGTGAAGACCCCTGGGCGTCCCTGGTCGGGAGCCGTATGTCGGCGGTGGGCCCACACGTACCTTCGCTCCCCCCCTCTCTGAACCATGTCCGAGTACGCTCACCCTGATGTCTTGGTCTCGACGGACTGGGTCGCCAAGAATGTCGCCGACGTCGACCGCGTCCGCGTCATCGAGTCGAACGAGGACGTGCTGCTCTACGCCACCGGGCACCTCCACAACGCCGTCCACGTCGACTGGCAGACCGACCTCCAGGACCCCGACGTCCGCGACTACATCTCGCAGAAGCAGTTCGAGGCGCTGTGCTCTCGGCTCGGCATCCGGCCGGACACGACGCTCATCTTCTACGGCGACAAGTCGAACTGGTGGGCGACGTACGCCTTCTGGACATTTAAGATGTTCGGCCATCGCGACTGCCGCGTCATGGACGGCGGCCGGGCCAAGTGGGAGGCCGAAGGGCGGACCCTGACCACGGACGTCCGTCACTACGACAGCACCGAGTACGCGGCGTCCGACCCCGACCCCTCGATCCGCGCCTTCCGGGACGACGTGCTTGCGCACATGCAGCAGGGCGGCGCGCTCGTCGACGTCCGAAGCCCGGCCGAGTACATCGGCGAGATCTCGCACGCGCCGCACAACCCGGCCTCGGAGGCTGCGCTGCGGGCGGGCCACATCCCCGGAGCGGTCAACGTGCCGTGGAGCCGGGCCGCCAATTCCGACGGCACGTTCAAGAGCCGCGAGGACCTGGAGGCCATCTACCTCGAAGAGCAGGGCCTCAACCCGAGAGACGAGACCATCGCGTACTGCCGCATCGGCGAGCGCTCCAGCCACACGTGGTTCGTGCTCACCTACCTCCTCGGCTTCAAGGACGTCCGCAACTACGACGGGTCGTGGACCGAGTGGGGCAACCTCGTCGGGGTGCCCGTCGAGAAGGGCGAGCCCGAAGCCGACGGCGCCATCGGCGGCTGAGCGACCCACGGGCGGCATGCGTCGCCAGAGGCCCCATTCCGTATGAACGCCCGACTTCAGGAGATCGCCAACGAGCTGGCATCGGTCCCCCGCGAGATGCAGGTGGAGTTGCTGCTCGAGCACGCGCGCCAGTTCCCTCCCCTGCCGGAGCGATTCCAGGCCGCCCGCGACGCCGGCCTTGGCCGCGTCCACGAGTGCCAGGCCGAAGTGTACTTCTTCCCCGAGGTCGAGGCCGGCCGCGTCCGGCTCTATGCCGACGTGCCCGGCCATGCGCCGACGCAGCGCGCGCTCGTCGCGATCCTGATGGACGCCTACGAAGGCGCTTCGCCCGCCGAGGTCGCGTCCATCCCGCCGGACCTCCTCCGCCAGCTCGGGATCGCGTCGCTTCTGGGACCGACGCGGCAACACGGGTTCGCCGGCATGCTAGCACGGCTCAAGCACGGCGTAGCGGAGGCCGCAGGCTCATGAGACGGGTCCTTCTCCTCGCACTGGCCTTCGCCGTTGGCGCGTGCGGGTCGCCCCGCCGCCTCGGCCTCGACGAGCGGCCGGCCGACCGCGTCGCCGTCCCGACGTCGTCGGTCCACTACCGCGACTACGCCTCCGCCGCCGCGCTGGCGGAGGCGCTGCGCTGGACCGAAACCGCGCCGGTTCTGGTGAGCGCACACCGAGGCGGCCCGGTCCGCGGGCTTCCGGAAAACGCCCTGGAGACGTTCGAGTACGCGCTCAACCACGCGCCCGCCCTGATCGAGACCGACGTCCGCAAGACGAGCGATGGCGTGCTCGTCCTCCTGCACGACGAGACGCTCGACCGGACGACGACCGCAACGGGCAGCGTCGACGCCACTCCGTTCGCCGACGTGCGCCGCGCACGCCTCGTCGCCGACGACTCGGTGTTGACGTCGTTCCGCATCCCGACGCTCGCCGAGGCGCTCGCATGGGCCGACGGCCGCGCCGTGCTCCTGCTGGACGTCAAGCCGGACGTGCCGTTCGAGGACCTCGTCGCGGCCATCCGCCAGGCACGCGCCGAGGACCGCGTCGCCGTCATCACCTATTCCCTCGCCGATCACGAGCGTCTGTTCGCGCTCGCGCCCGACCTCGTCGTCTCCGCGACGGCCGAGACGATGGCCGACGTCGACGCGCTGCTGGAGTCGGGAGTCGACCTCAGCCGCGTGATCGCGTGGACCGGAGTCGGAACGCCGGACCCGGCCGTCGTCGCGCGTCTCCACGCCGCCGGCATCCGCGCTCAGGCCGGCACGTTCGGAGCCGTCGACGGCGCGGCGTATGCGGCGTCCTCGCCCGTCCCCTATCAAGCGGTCCTCGCCAGCGGCGCCGACGTGCTCTCGACCGATGTCGTCCCGCTGGCGGCGCTGGCCGCGCGGACGGCCAACCTCAGCCGACGAGCCCGCCGATAAACGTCGCCAGCGCCGCACGGGCGCCGGGACGGAGCGGGATCGCACCGACGCCGAGGGTGTCGAGGCTCGTCCACAACCGGGACGCGTAGAAGTCGTCCTCCTGGCTGCCAGGGAAGAGAGCCGCAGCGATGGCGATCTCCCCCGGGATCGCGTCCCGATACCGGTGGAGCGTGTTGAGCGCGTCCTCCGGCGGACCGGCCACGCGGTGACGCCGGCGGTACGCCGCCGAGTCGTCGCGGCGGTACTTGGCGTCGAGAACGACGCGGCGCACGTCCCCGCCTTTCCGAATCGTGAGCAGCAGGTCCGGACGCTGGGGCAGGAGCGCTGGCGGCGCCGGAAAACGGGGCGTGTTGACGATCTCGACTCGGACCTCATCGGTCGCCAGTCGGACCGCGTTTCCCCGCCCACGGCGCAGGCGCACGTCGGTCCCCCGCACGTCGATACCGAACGGGCGAGGCGGGGCCTCAATGCCCATCGCGTCGGCCACGGCTTGCACGACGGCGAGCGCCGCCCACGTCTCATAGAGCACGGCGAGGTCCTGGGTCGCGACATCCAGCGCACCTGGGCGGAGCGCCAGTCCCTGGTCGACGCGGTAGAGCGCGTCGTAGGCCGAAGCGTACGCCGGGTGTCGCCGGAGCACGAGAGGCGGCAGATTCGGAGCACGTGCTCCCGACTCTCGGATCACCGACAAGCCTCGGAGCTGGCGGACCTCTTGGGCGAGCCTCTCCAGTTCGTCCAGCAGCACCCGCCGCCGGGCGCTCGTGGAACGGTGGGACTCGTCCCAGTGGAGCTGAGCAAGCCGCCGGTCGAGACGACGGAGCCGGTCCGCCAGCCAGCGATGCGTGGGCGTGTCTCTCGTCGAGCGAGCAGGACGCGCGGGCAGCGTCTCGACCTGAAGGCCGTGCTGGCGCGCGGCCCGGACCGTTTCAGACGACGGCCGGCGAATCGCGCTCGGCCGGACCTCCTCCGCGATCCGGCGCACGTCGAGCACCGGCCGACGGTCGATCATGCGGAGCGCGGGCGTCAACTCGCGCAGCCCCGCCTGCATGGCCGCCAACCAGACGGGCGGCGATGACAGCCGGCTTCCTCGCGCATCGGAGACCGTCGTTGGGCGAAGGGCGGCGACCGAGAGCCCAGCCGCTGCGGCTTCGACTTCTGCTCGCATCGCTACCACCTCTGCATTCTCCAGCTTGGTCGGGAGCACAGACACAGCGAAGGTCGCCTCTACCGTGCTCCCGAGAAGGATCTCGAAGCGGGTCCTCCCCGCCTGCGAGCCAAACCCGATACGCCCGTGGAGCACGCGCCCCCGATCCGCCGCGACGAGACCAGCCGTCACGACCGGGTCCCGGTGCTTCAATCCGACGGGCGAGCCATCCAGGCTTTGAACGAGAACGGTGTAAGCGGTCTCCTCCATCAGCGCGACGTCGGCCTCACCTCTGGCCTCGCCATTCAGGAGCACGTCACCCGACGCGATCACATGCAGCGGCTCTGCGCCCGCCTCTGCGCTGGCGGGCCCGCTCCACGTGAGCCGCACGCGGGGCGTTTCGAGAATGAAGAGCGGCGTCACGGACACGGGCTCCTCACGCCCAGAACGACGCGACCCCGTCTTCCAGCACGCCTTCGACGATGCGCGCCAGTCGGGCCGCTGTGCGCGGGTAGGGCGTGCTCGGCAACGCATCGGGCCGTCCCGCCTCGATCCACGCCTCGACGACGTCGTCGGGGTCGTCTGCTCCCGCCGCCCAGGCGAGCAGGGTGCGAACGGCTTGGCCGGTCGCCGACCGGGCGCCGTCGATACGGGGAACGAGCTTGGTGAGAAGCGCCACATCGAGCGGATCGACCGGCGCCCCCGTAGAGGTGCGGAACGCGTCTGGCGTCTCCGACGCATGCAGGACGAACAGCGCCGCCTCGTCGCGCACGCGATAGCCGACGCCGAGCCCGGCGGGTGCCAGCACGGTGTTCGCCTCGCTGACCGCCGTCACGGCCCGCTCGATGAGTGCCTGCTCCGCCTCCGTCAGACCGACCAGTTCCCCGAGGCGAACGGCTCGCGGTGTCCATGCTTCGACAGGCCATGGAGTCGGATCGACGGCCTCAGGAGCATGCTCCCATGCATCGAGGCTGGATGCTCCCACCTCGATGACGAATGTCCGATCGAGCACCTTCCGGCTAAAGGCGTGCGCGCTCTAGTCCACGTTGACCGTCCCAACCAACCCGAGTGTAGGGGGCTGGCGGACGGCCTGCCAGACGGCGTCGGCTGGCGCGAGCGCGTCGGAAAGCAGAGGTGGCGTCTCATAGCCGCCGGGCGCAGGCGTCCGTTGCTCGATGCGTGAGAGAACTTCCGCGAGGTAGTGCTCCGGACGCCCCAGGTTCATCTCATCGAGCACCAGAACGTGGTGCCGCTCGGACTCCTCGGACGCCGTACGTGCGGCGCGGAGCACAGCGCCCGGCCGGAAGCGTCCGTCGAGCCCGACGTAGCCCATCGTCTCGGCCGGATCGGTCCAGTCGGGCCGGACCGGGAGCACGGTGGCGACACCGCCCGTGGCCTCGGCGACGAGAACCGGCAACCAGGTCTTCCCGACGCCCGTCACGCCTGCCAGTAGGACGAACGGCTTCGTACGGAGCGCGGTCACGTAGGCCGCCGCCGTCCACGGCTCGTAGCGAAACCCGCGGCCCGCGAGACTCCTCAAGAGCCGCTCCAGAGCCTTCGGCCGGTCGAACTCGGCCGGAACGACGTAGCCCACGGTCCTCTCAGCGACCGCAGCCGGCTCCCCCGTCGGAGCCGCTGGTGGCTCGGACCGGGCGTCGTCACGCGCCTGGCGGACCGCCTCGACGGCGGCGACAAGCGCGTCCGGATCCGCCCCGAGGCGAGCCTGGACGACGAACTCCAGCACGGTCCCATCGATGCGGGGAAGCGGATGGAGCACCTGCTGAACGACTCGTCGAAACCGACCCGCGGGGGCGTGCTCCGGATACTCTTCGAGCACGCGAAGGTGGTCCAGAATGCCATCCTTCGGAACCCAAGCCTCTTCCGGGAGCATGGAGACGGGGCGTACTCGGAGCCGGTGGGGCAGGTGGCGTCCCGGCGCGAGCGCCGTCGCGTCCTCGAACGGCTCGCCCACGGCCTCGAACTCTCCCGCGATCGACTGGCGGCCGGGGAGGTAGGCGAAGATCCGGTCCCCCGGCCGGACGTCCGCCAGCCGGCCCCGCCCCTGACGCCTCAACGCCAGCGTCCCGGCGCGGACGGCTGCGGGGTACACGTCGGGGGGGATGGACCAGAGCCAGTAGGTCACGGGGATGGCGGGCGGGCACGCGAACATAGCCGCCCGCCGCGGTCTCGTTCCGCCTCGGCCGTCGCGCCTTTTTCGCTGAACACCGTTCACCCGATGGCGAAGCTTGCCGCTCTCCTGCCCCCCTGACACCCCATGCATCCGTTCCGCTTCGGAGTGGCCGTCGTGTTCGGCGCTCTCCTCACTCTCACCGCCTGCGACTCGGAAATGTCTGGCGACCCCTTCGCCGAGGCTGAGGCCCATCCCGGCGAGTGGTCCTTTATCCAGGTCGAGGGCTCCATGTGCCGCGACGGCTCTCCCACAGGCATCGGCGTCCGCCTCCAACCCGGCGCCAAGGACCTGATGATCTACCTGGAAGGGGGAGGCGCCTGTTTCAACGCGGAGACCTGCGACTCGACGCCCCTCGCGTTCGGTGACGTTGAGTTCTCCCAGTTCGCCGGCCAGCGCGGCGGTTCGGGCGTGTTCAGCACGACCAGCTCGAACCCCGTCGGGGACTGGAACATGGTCTACGTGCCGTACTGCACGGGCGACATCCACGGCGGGAGCCGCCCGGATGCGACGATCGACGGCGTGAGCCAGGCCCAGCAGTTCGTCGGGCACGCCAACGTCGAGAACGCACTCGCGCTGCTCAAGCCGTACCTCGGCGACCCCGACCACGTTCTGCTCACGGGGAGCAGCGCGGGCGGCTTCGGCACGCTCATCAACTTCCCCGCCGTCGCCGACGCCTTCACCGGTTCGTCCCTGACGCTGCTCGACGACTCGGGCCCGATCTTCTTCGACGACCTCGTGCTGAGCCCCCCGCTGGCGGCCACGCTGGCGTCGACGTTCAACCTGTCCGGGTCGCTCCCGGCCGACGCCTCGGCCTTGTTTGCGACCGACGGGCTCCAGGGCGTCTACGGCTACCTCTCCAGCCGCTACCCGGACGCGACGTTCGGGCTGTCGTCGTACCTCAACGACGCTGTCATCCGCTACTTCTTCGGCTTCGGCCAGCCGGACGGCTCGATCACGGCCGAGGAGTACGCCTCCGCGCTCCGCGACGTGCGCGGGCGGCTCCCCGCATCGTGGGGCACCTACTACGCCGACGGCATCTTCCACACCTTCCTGGCCTCGCCCGACCGCTTCGGCGGCACGTCGGCCGGGACGGCCTACACGGCGTGGCTCAGCGGTCTCCTCGCCGGCACGCCGACGAACGTCGACCCCGCCGCTCAGACCCGCGTCCCGCTGGCGGCACGCTAGACCGTCGCAAGGCTGGTGAACGAGGGGCGGCCTGCCGGGTCGCCCCTCGTTTGTTATGAGACGGGCAGGCTCATTTCGAACGCAGCGCCCCGGTCGGCCGGGAGCGTGCGGAGCGTGCCGCCGTGCCCCTGCGTCACGATCTCGTGGCTCAGCGAGAGGCCGAGGCCGGTCCCCTTACCCGTCGGCTTGGTCGTGAAGAACGGCTCGAACACCTTCGCGGCGACCTCGGGCGCCAGCCCGGAGCCGTTGTCCTCCACGCGGATCACGACGGCGTCGGGCTCACGACGCGTCGAGACGCGCACGGTCGGCGTGTAGCCGGGCGGTGCCGCCGCCGCCTCGTCGCGGACGGCGTCGAGCGCGTTCGAGACGAGGTTGACCACGACGCGGCCGATCTCGGTCGGCGAGAGAACGGCGGTGCCGGCGTCGGAGGCGAGGTCGTAGGCGAGGTCGGCGACGAAGTCCGGGTCCTGGGCGCGCTGGCCGTGGTAGGCCAGCGTGGCGTACTCGCGCGCGAGGTCGTTGACGTCGATCTCGGTCTGCTCGCCGGACCGCTGACGGCTGTGCTCCAGCATGGACCGGACGATGGCGTCGGCGCGGCGGCCGTGGACCTCGATCTTCCTGGCGTTCGTGCCGAGGTCGTCGAGCAGCGCGTCGAGCTCCGCGCGGGCGGGCTCCGAGAGTTGGCCGCTGGCGCCGTCGAGGACTTCACGCACCTCGCCGACCAGTTCGGCCGAGAGCGCGGCGAAGTTGTTGACGAAGTTGAGCGGGTTCTTGATCTCGTGAGCGATCCCCGCCGTCAGTTCGCCGAGGCTCGCCAGCTTCTCCCGCTGGACGAGTTGGGCCTGCGTCGCGCGGAGCTCCTGGAGCGTCGCCGTGAGGTTGTCCCGTTGCTCCTCGACCTCCGCCGTCCGCTCATCGAGCCGGTCGGCCATGGCGTCGAACGCCGCCGCGACGTCGCCCAGTTCGTCGGTGCGGCCGAGGCTGATGCGGTGGTCACGACGGCCCGCGCCGAGGGCCTCGGCGCCGCGTCGCAGCGCGCCCACGGCGCCGAGCAGGTCGCGGGAGATGGCGAAGGCCAGGAGACCGCCCACCACCACCGACGCGAGGAGGACGGCGACCGTCAGGCTCCCGAACACCCGACTCGTGCGGACGAACTCGTCCGAGAGATTGCGGAGCCGGTCCTCTTCCGCGCGCATGGCCGCCGGGAAGTCGACGTCGAGAAGCTGGCGCGCGATGGGCTCGGCCTCGACGTAGAGCACCTCGACGGCAC
>Ga0100391_1004084_pt1 | contig 14288 bp, 15 predicted proteins | sample CryGeymeta201515_FD_81541 | JGI IMG/M metagenome (GOLD analysis project Ga0100391, IMG submission 81541) | Groundwater microbial communities from Crystal Geyser aquifers in Utah, USA - Crystal Geyser metaG 2015-15 | ecosystem: Environmental > Aquatic > Deep subsurface > Groundwater | place: USA...
CATTGGTGCTGATTCTTCTTGTTCCCAAACGGATTACATCTGCGATCGTCTATGCCATCTAAATACGGCCGCCATGCCACCTTTCTGGAAAAAAGCTGATCTTTGGGTGCCAACTCCCGGCGGGTGCCAACCCCGGATCATCGCCAGCGCCAAGGCCATGGACATAGCGATTGAGCATCGTCCCGCCCGCATCGTATTCCACGATCAGATCAGCGCCTGAGGAATACAATCGCCGCTTGCCGCCGCCCACATCGGTCACCTCATACAATCGCCCGAGCGGATCATAGCGCAAGGTCACCGTGCCCGAAGAGCTGGCCATGGAGACCATCCGGTTCTCAAGATCAAAGACATAGCTGCGCGTGCCATCGGAGGCCAGATTGCTGTTGGCATCATAGCCGATAAGTATCGGTAATCCGGCGCTAATCCCTTGCGAGATCGATGCCGAGTGCAGCGATTGGGCGCTAAGTGCACGACAAGGATAAACTTTGCCAGTTGGTCGCATTCTGGTCGTTTTTCGAACCCGGAATATGCCTCTTATTGTCACGATCAGCCTCTAAACGGCACGCGACACGCCGCAATCGCGGCATTTTGCACCAGGGGGCAGTCATGCGCATTACCAAAAAAATTCTCTTGACAACCGTGATCGCGGGATTGCCGGCGAGCATGTGGCCAACCATGGCCTCTGCGCAGGCTGGGGCAGATGCGGCTGCTGCTGAACCAACCGATGTGATCATTGTGACCGGTTCGGCCCTCGCGCGGCAGCGGGCGCTGGATGTGAAGCGCAACGACACCCGTATCGTGGAAGCGCTGGGCAGCGACGAATTGGGCCAGTTTCCTGATAACAATATTGGCGAATCGCTCAACCGGATCGCTGGCGTGTCGATGTTGGTGGAAAAGGGCGAAGGCCGCTATGTGCAGATCCGCGGGGTGGCAGCCAATCTCAACAATGTCACCATTAACGGCTTGCAAATGGGGTCGCCCGAAGTGGAGGATGGTGGACGCCAGGCACCGCTGGACATTATCTCGGCTGGCGTGCTCAACCGGGTCGAAGTGATCAAGACGCGGACGCCCGATATGGACGGGCAGGGCATCGGCGGCACCGTGAATATCGTCACCCAGTCGCCGTTCGACCAGGCAGACAGTTTTTATGGCCGGTTTTCGGCACGGGTTGGCTATGAGAGCATTCGCCCGCGCAAGGATGGCTATGGCGGGCATGATCCCTATTCGATTGATGGCACATTGTCGGGCAAGACAGCCGATAATCGCCTCGGCTGGTTGATCGGGGGCACCTACACCGCCCGCGAATACACCCCCATCGGCATCTTTCAGGATGATTGGGACACGGCCAATGGCGAAGGCTTGCCGGTCAATGTCAAAAACAATTATTATGTGATCGGGCGCCAGCGGCTGAACATCAATGCGGCGCTGGAATGGCAGTCGGATGAGGGCAGCAAGATTTATCTGCGCAGCTTTTTTGGCGACTGGAACGAATATCAGCACCGCAACCGCTATGAACAAAACTTTTCCGTCGGCATTGTCCCGTCATCAGCCACTGAAGGCGTTTCGGGCAGCAATCGGGTAGCCCCGAATATCCGGCTGGAATTTGCAGAAAAGCAAGTCTTTTCAGCCGCTTTCGGTGGCGAGACGCAAATCGGCAGTCTGACGCTCGACGGCGTTCTGCAATATAACCGCAATGAAATTGCCGAACCGAACAATTTCTGGGAATGGCGCTCGGGCGCCATCTTCGGCCCCAACCGCTATGTGTTGGGTGATAACGGCGTTGTGACCATCACCCCGGATGCAGGCACTCCTGATCGATTGGACCCTGCGCTGTTCCCGCTGCGCCGGGTGCGGATTTCAACCTCGGATTTGACGGAAGAAGCGGCGATTGGCGCGCTGAACCTGTCATGGCAGGCGCATGAAGATCTGGCGCTGTCAGCAGGGGCCAAGGCCGCCCGCACCACGCGCGGCTATGATTTTCAGCGCACGCAATTTGATCCGGGCACTTCGCCGCTCAACCTTGGCCAGCCCGGTTTTGCGATCACCGGCTTTATCAACAGCAACCCTTCAGGCAGCGCGCCCAATCTCCTGATGGATATCGAGGCGATGGATGCGTTCCTCGCCAACCCCGCCAATGCGGCTTTTTTCCGCGAGAATACAGCCGTGCGCCTGGCGAACAATTTTTCGTCAGATTACGATGTCCGCGAAACCGTGCTCGCCGGCTATGCCATGGGCAGCTATACGCCTGAGCTGTTCAGCGTGGCGGGCGGGGTGCGCGTGGAGCGGACCGAGGTGAACAGCGGCGGCTTCTTGCTGCGCGCAGGCACCGCGACCCCGATCACCAATAGCGACAGCTACACCACCTGGCTGCCTTCGCTGATCGTCAATTTCCGGCCGACCGATCAATGGGTGCTGCGCGCCGGGGTCACGCGGGCGCTCGGACGGCCCGGTTACAACACGATCGCCCCGCGTTCGAGCTATGACACGCCATCATCGGTCGTTGGCCGATTGTCGGTCGGCAATCCCGGCTTGAAGCCGCGCACTGCCTGGAGCTATGACGCCAGCATCGAATTTTACCCTGATCGCTTGTCCAGCTTTGCTGTGGCGGTGTTCCAGAAAGACATCAGCGACGATTTTGTTGCCTCGACCCAGAGCTTTTCCGGGGCCGATATTGCCACGGCTCTGGCGGCGCGCGGTTTCGGCGGCGGCGCGATTGACACAGCAGGCATCACCCGGCTGGATATCAGCACCACGATCAATGCGGGCAGCACCAAGCTACAAGGTATTGAATTGATTGGTCAATATCAGCTGGGCTTCCTGCCTGCGCCATTTAATGGGCTGGGCCTGTCTGGATCGGCCACCTTCCTCAAAGGCAATACGACCCAGTTGGATGGCAGCCGGACACCGGTGCAGGGCCAGCCGAAGCAGACCCTGGCTGCCAGCATTTTCTACCAGATCGGCGGGTTTGATGCTGCCATCAGCTATGCGCGCAATGCCAGTTTCCTGACCGATCTGAACGATGATCCCGACTTGTCGCTGGATCAGGGCAAGTTTGCCCGGATCGACGCGCGCATCGCCTATACCTTTGCCAACGGGCTGCGGGTATTTGTGGAAGGCGTTAATCTGAACGATGAACCGACCAGCGAATTTCAGGGTGGTCGCAGCAATTGGAACACGGAATATGAATATGTCGGGCGCACCTATTATCTCGGTGTCGGCTACCGTTTCTGACCAGCGGCCTTTGGCGGCGGCGCGAGGCATGATGGCCCGCGCCGCGGCTGGCGCAATCATGCTGACCTGCGCTGCTTTGGTGGCACCGTTGCCGGGCGCTGCGCAATCGGCAGCGCCAGCGGGTTCCAGCAACAGTGTCCCCATTCTGTCGGCCACGACATTGCAAACCTTGCCCGCGCCGGATGCCGATCAGGGCGTGGCGGTGGACGCTGATCATTACTATGCCATTGATAATCATGTCATTGCCAAGCATCGGCGCAAGGATGGCGAACAGGTCGATCGCTGGGATGGCGGCCAGGATGGGCCGATGCAGCATATCAACAGTTGCACCATTGCCGATCAGCTTTTGGTGTGTGCCAACAGCAATTATTCTGCGCTGCCGATGGGATCATCGGTTGAATGGTTTGATACAACAAGCTTGCGCCATGTTGCCAGCCACAGCCTGGGCTTGCGCGACGAAGGCTCGCTTGTCTGGGCATTGCCCCGCCAATCGGGCTGGATCGCCGGATTTGCCCATTATGACCGGGCCGATGGCCGCGGCGGCACCGGGTTCAAGAACAGCAGCTATGGCAATGTTGTCACCTTCGATTCCGAATGGCGGCGGACAGGCGGGTGGTTGCTGCCCCCGACGATTCAGGAGCGGATGGCGCCGCATTCGGCCAGTGGTGGCGATATCGGGCCCGATGGCCTGCTGTATTTATCCGGGCATGATCGCGGGGAAATCTACGTTGCCGCCCGGCCCATCGCAGGCCCCTATCTGATCCATGTGGCCACCATCATGGTTGAAACGAACGGCCAGGCTTTTGCCTTCGTGCCAGGATCCGATCGCCAGATCATGACAGTGGATCGCAGAGCAGGCCTGGTGCGGCTGATTGCCTTGCCGCAAGTGGCATTGCCGCAGGGGGGAACCGCTTTTTAGATAACCTGCCATATCCGGCCCCAGCTGCTGGGGTGAGCGGCCTCAGGCGGCGGCGATCGGGCAAACGGCAACGCGCAGGAGCTTCACGCAGCCGTTGCTGGCAGACATCAGAATGGGCCACAGACAGTGCCTTGCGCGCTGCTTTAGAAGATCGCGTGTGATTCTGCGGTGTGGGCCGCGCCTGGCTGGATCGAAACCCGGATCCTCGGTGGTGTGCCGATCGGCCGCCCGTCAAAGCCTGCGCAGGTTGCCAGCCTGATTGCCTTGTTTGCATCCGACCACGCCGACACGATCACGCTCGCCGAGGACATAATTTGCGGAGGCGCAGTGCCAACGGCCTGATCTACTGTCCGGAAGGAGGCCCAGGAAAGCCGCAGAATGCTTGCGGCTTCAAGGAATGGTGCGGTCGAGAAGACTCGAACTTCCACGGGATTTAACTCCCACAGCGACCTCAACGCTGCGCGTCTACCAGTTCCGCCACGACCGCACATCACAGGGGTTGGGACAACCAGCGCTCTCCCGGGTAGGAGCGGGCCACTAGCAAAAGCGATTTCGCCCTGCAAGCACGCATCGCACTCGCGCGTGAAACCTTGACGATTAATCGACCATCCAGAACACCTGACCATACTCGGCTGCGGCGGGTATGTCGGTAAAAGCCTTGTTGACGGTCACGCTTTCTCCGGGCGCGAGCCTCGCGCGGGGAGGTTCGACTTCCCTGCTGAAGACAATGCGGTCTCGCGCGTCACGCATCACGATGAGGATGGTGGGCAGGCTGCGTGTCTGGGAACCGGTATTGGTGATGGTGCCGCTGGTGCTGAAAAACTCGGTGCCATTGGGAAGCTCGCGGCGCTCTTGCAGCTCGGGGGGGAAATCCAGCTTGAGGTCAGGCTGCGTCTCGACCATGGCCGGGCGATTGATCGGCACCCAGTCCGGCAGTCCCCACAGCGCAATCGCAGCAATCGCCGCGCTCGCCATGATCGCAAAGATCGCCGCTGCCCAGCTCCACATCTTGACCGGGTTGCGCCGGGGACGAAAGGGCGGCTCAGGATCAAAATGCGATACATCGCCGGCGCCATCATCCGCGCCGCCATAAGCGGCAACAGGCGGGGGAGGATGCGGGCGATCTTCAACGAAGCTGGGCTCGGGTTCTTGCGCGAAGGCAGGTTCGGTCGGTTCGGCTTGCGCCGCGGAAGTTTGCCCGGATGCGCCAGAAGGCGGCGTTGCGGCTGGCGCAGGCGGCACCTCGGCCGCTTGCGCGAGATCGAGTTCGGGGCCTTCCTGAAACCAGCTGTGCCGACATTTTGCGCAGCGCACCGTTCGTCCATCAAGCCCGATGGCATTGTCTGGCACGACGTAACGCGTGGAACAGGCGGGGCATTGGATAATCATGACCGTCGAGTGTCCTACGCTTCATCGCCGTGAGCAACAAGCGCAACGGATGCCTGCCAAATGGGCACAAACGGCTTTTTCCACAAGGACCAGCTGGTTTTTGCAGACACCATGGCGTCATGGCCCTTTCGCAACTCCTCGCAAATCCCTAGCAAGCAGGCATGAGCGCGGCGGATGGATCGATAGTTCAGTTCGATAATGTGGGGCTGCGCTATGGCACAGACAGGGAGGTGCTGAGCGATATTTCTTTCACCCTGTTCCCCGGCAGCTTCTATTTCCTCACCGGGGCCAGCGGCGCAGGCAAGACCTCGCTGCTCAAACTGCTGTATCTCGCCCAGCGACCCTCGCGCGGGATCATCCGCATGTTCGATGAGGATCTGATCACCGTCGAGCGCAAGCGCAGGCCGAATTTTCGTCGTCGCATTGGTGTCGTGTTTCAGGATTTCCGGCTCGTGCCGCATCTGTCGGCTTATGAGAATGTCGCCCTGCCCCTGCGCATCGCCGGCTTGTCCGAGCGCGAGTTACACAAGCCTGTGAGCGACATGCTGCAATGGGTCGCGCTCGATCATCGCAGCGATGCCCGGCCAGCCACGCTATCAGGCGGGGAGCAACAGCGCGTCGCCATTGCCCGGGCGGTCATCGGGCGGCCCGAAATCCTCGTGGCGGACGAGCCAACAGGGAACGTCGATCCGGAAATGGCACTGAAATTGCTGCGCCTGTTCGAAGCGCTCAACCGGCTCGGCACTACTGTCGTTGTGGCGACCCATGATGTGCATCTGCTGCGCAAAGTGCCCGAATCGCTGATCATGCGGCTCGACAAGGGCCGGATGTCGGACCCGACGGGCGCTCTGCGCCATCCCCCACGGCGCGGCGGGACGCCGTGAGAATCTCGTTCTTCAAACCTTCGGGGGCAAAGGCGCTGGGCCGCGATGGCAGGCAATTGATGCCGCGTGCGCGCATTGGCGGCCCGATGCCATGGGTGATCGCGATCATGATCGCGCTCACCGTGCTGGCTGCGGGTGCAGGCCTTGCGCTCAACAATCTGGCGGGCAATGCCCGCAGCCAGATCAGCGGCGGGCTGACCGTGCAGATTATCGAGGCCGCACCCGCCGCACGCGAGCGGCAGACCGCAGCGGCGATGGCTTTTTTCGAAAGCCGCAGCGATGTTGCAGCGCTGCGCCGCGTGCCCGATAGCGAAGTGGCGGCCCTGCTTGAACCATGGCTGGGCGCGGATGTGGATGCTGAGGATGGTTTGCCGGTCCCCGCCCTGATCGACATCCAGATGCGCGATGACGTGACAGCGCCGATGCTGCGCGATTTGCGTGCAGCCCTCTCTCGCCAGGTCCCTGTCGCCCGGCTCGATGCGCAGGCCAATTGGCTGGCGCCGGTGTTTGATGCCATCCGCTCCCTGCAATGGCTGGCACTCGGGCTGGTTGTGTTGCTGGCGCTTACCAGCATTGCAGCTGTCTGGCTGGCGGCGCGAAGTGCGCTGGGGGCCAATCATGAAACGATTGATATCGTGCACCATCTGGGCGGCACCGATGGCCAGATTGCCGCCATTTTCCAGCGCTCGGTGGCTATCGATGCCGCATTTGGCGGTGTTGCCGGATTGCTCCTGGGCCTGGCGGCCATCCTTGGTCTGGGCCAGCAGTTCGCAGCGCTTGGATCAGGCCTTGTGGCAGGCGGAGGGCTTGGCCTGATTGACTGGATCGTTATCGCCTGCATTCCTCTGGTCGGGATCGTGCTGGCAGTGTTGACCGCGCGGATGACGGTCATCTCAACCTTGCGCAAGATGCTGTGACCCGGCGCGCGCTTAGCCTGCTGGCGGTTTTCTGGGCGCTTGGCTTCGTGTGGTTCGCCGCTGCCCTGCCGCAACCGGCCGGGCCGAGTGATACGCACGCCATCGTGGTGCCGACCGGAAGCGGCGGACGCATTGATCGCGGGCTGGAAATGCTGGCCCTTGGCAGCGCCCGCGAAATGCTCGTCACCGGCGTTGATCCAACGGTTCGTCCCGAGGAATTTCAGGCCGAATACAGCGTTACCGACGAACAGATGGAATGTTGCGTAACGCTGGGTTACTCGGCCCTCGACACTCGCGGCAATGCCCGCGAAACAAGCGAATGGATGGCCGAACGCGGGCACACCTCGCTGCGTCTGGTGACAGCTGACTGGCATATGCGCCGCGCCGCGCTGGAGCTGCGCGAGCAGCTGCCTGCCGAGGTGAGCATAGTGGAAGATGCGGTGCGCTCCGAAGTCAGCCTGTGGACCTTGTTTCTTGAGTATCACAAGTTTCTGGTTGTCTGGGCTGTGCAGGCTATCGCATGAGGATCTTGCGCAATCTGGCCTTTTACCTCGCCTTTTATGGCGGCTCGGTGGTGATGGTTCTCGCTGCGATGACCATGATCGCCCTGGCGCCGCCGCAAGTCGCGGTCATCGCGCGCCTGTGGTCACAGTGGCACCATTGGTGCGTGCGCAATCTGCTTGGCATTCATATCCTTGAAACCGGGAACCGACCTGCCGGGCTTGCGCTTTACGCCATCAAGCATGAAGCCTTCTTCGAAGCGATTGCAGTACCCGCGATATTCGCCGATCCGGTGGTGATCGCCAAACAGGAGCTGTTCGACATTCCCGGCTGGGGCCGCGTCGCGCGGGCCTATGGCGCCATCCCTGTGGCGCGGGGCGAAGGGGCCAAGGCGCTGCGTTCGATGATCCGCGAGATCAAGCCGCTCGCCGAGGGCGGGCGCCCGGTCGTTATATTTCCCGAAGGCACGCGCATCCCGCATGGCGAGAAGCCCGTGCTGCAAGCTGGTTTTGCCGCCATTTACAAGGTGCTCGGGCTGCCGGTTGTGCCGGTCGCGGTGAACAGCGGCCCGCTTTATCAAAGACTGTGGAAACGCAGCGGCACACTTGAAATCCGCTTCGGCAAGATCATCCCGCCCGGCCTCTCGCGTGATGATATCGAAGCGCGTGTGCACGAGGCGATCAACGCGCTCAACGATTAGGCAAGCCGCGCCTCGATCAGGGCGAGGAATTTTCTTGCCCACTTGCCAAACGATAGCGCGCCTTGATCGCGTCAAGATCGACGCCTCGCTGATCGCGCAGGAAATCGAGCAAGGCTTGCCGCTCTTGCTTGCGCGGGAAGTCCATCGCGATGCCATTCATGGCGTGATAGGCAATGATCGCGTAGTCACCTGCATAGTCATAGGTTTGCAACAGCTGCAGCGCCAGGCTTGCGTCGTGCATGCTCGCCTTCTCGACGATGTTGTATTGGTTGCCCACCGTTTGATCGAGCCGTGCCCCGGATTGCAACAGCAGGTGCAGATTCTCCCAAGGCCATGCGCGCTCGGGTGTGAGCTGCGGGCCAAGGTCCAGCCAGCTACCGCGCTCGAATGCCGGCAGGGAATTGACCCGCGCCACATCTCCTGCGCAGGCTGCTTGTGCAAGGTAGCGGGCAGCTGGCGCAGAAAACACTGTTTCTGCCGCTATCTGGGGGTCGACGGGCTGTGCAATGGCGGAGCTCGCAAGCAAAGCGCAAGCCAGTAAGGTCAAGGCCAAACGTCGCACGATGTCTTCCTTTGCCCGGCCCAATCGCCAGCCTGTCGCCGCAGCTCTTGGCATAATCGCACGGGCGAACACCGGATATCAATGTCCTGCGAATGCCCCAAGACGCCACACAGGGGGATAATCTCGTGCCAGAGCTTGCCCCGCCGCGCTGCATCGGGAATTCCTCCTGGCATGTCTATTCTTTCCGACAAATGGATTCGCGAACAGGCCCAGGCCCATGCGATGATCGAACCCTTCACCGAAGCGCAGCGGCGCGATGGGTGCATCTCCTATGGCCTGAGCTCCTATGGCTATGATGCGCGGGTGGCGGACGAGTTCAAGATCTTCACCAATGTCGATAGCGCAGTGGTGGACCCGAAGGATTTCGCGGCCAATTCCTTTGTTGATCGCAAGACCGATGTGTGCGTGATCCCGCCCAATTCCTTCGCGCTTGCCCGCACGGTGGAATATTTCCGCGTGCCGCGCGATGTGCTGGTGATCTGCCTTGGCAAGAGCACTTATGCGCGCTGTGGCATCATCGTGAATGTCACCCCGCTGGAGCCGGGCTGGGAAGGGCATGTGACGCTGGAATTTTCCAACACCACGCCGCTTCCCGCCAGGATCTACGCCAATGAAGGCGCGTGCCAGTTCCTGTTTCTCAAAGGCAACGAGCCATGCGAGACCAGCTATGCCGACCGCGCGGGCAAATATATGGGCCAGCGCGGGGTCACGCTGCCCAAGCTGTAGGGCCGGCTAGATCCGCGAGCGGATCGTCAGCTTGAAATTGCGCCCGGCCAGGGGCACGAATTCCTTGGTGTAGCTGGAATGGCGGCGGCCTTCGGCATCGAGGATATTGTCCGCCTGCGCCATCAGCGTGATCCGCTGATCGCCAAACGGGCGCCATGCTGCGGCCAGGTTCACATGGGTAAAGCCTTCGGTGGCAGGCTCGAGCCTGGCGACGCGGTTCTGATCGTCGAACCATTCGACTTCTGCGCGCAGATCAACCGCGTCGCTCTGCCAGTCGAGCGCGCCCAGCAGGCTCAATGGCGGAATGCGCGGAACAGCAGAGCCATCGCCCAGTTCGGCGCGAATATAGGAGCCGCGCAAATCAGCGCCAAGCGTGCCACCGCCCAGTTGCGCAAGCGGCGTATTGAGTTCTGCTTCAAATCCGAGCCAGTCGGCACCTTGCTGAAGGAACGCAAAGACGGGCAGACCATCCTCTTGCCCGCCGGTATCCTGCAGATAGATGAAATCATCGAACCATGTGCCATAGGCGGTCAGGCGCAATTGCATCGCCCCGATCGAGGCATTGACATAAGCCTCTGCGCCCAGGGCCTTTTCCTTTACCAGATCGGGATCGCCAATCTCGAATTGCTGTGTCGCCAGATGCGGCCCATCGGCATAAAGCTCCTCGGCACCGGGCGCGCGTTCGGTCCGGGAGAGATTGATCCCGGCCCGAATGCCTTCATCAAATGTCCAGGAGAGGCCAAGCGCGCCTGACAGCAAATCGAAATCGCGCTCGACACCGGTCAGCGCATTGTCGACCCCGGCCACCTCGTAACGGCCGCCAAGCTCCACTTCGAAGGGGCCACGACGCACTTCCTGCAAGGTGAAAACCGAGAATTGCTGCGTGGTATTGGGATCAACAAAGGCCTCTGCGCCAATCGCTTCGAAATCGCGCTTGTAAAACTGCAAGCCGACCGAACCGGACCACACAACATCGCCCGAGCCGCGCTGGTTCTGGATCAATTCCATGCGGCCTTCAATTCCCTCCACCTCGAAGACGGTGCCGATTTCATCGCCCTCCAGCTCGGTGTGGGTATAATCGGAATAGCCGACACGGGTAACCAGTTCGCCGAAGAAGCCATCGCCGAGTGCTGCTGCCAGGCGAAAGTCGGCGCGGATTTGTTCAAGGTCGATGGAGATCACGGCGTCGCCTTCTTCCTCCCCGCCGCCATGCTCGCCCTCTTCCTCGTGATGATGGGCGCCCGGCAAGGTCGGGATACCATAGAGCGTATCGTAATAACCGATCGATGCGCCGATCGTGATGCCGTTGCCCATCCAGGCAAAGCCGGTGCCAGCCGATCGCGTGCGGCTGGCGGTGGAGGGGACAAAGCCGGTCAGACCGGCCGCTTCGCGCAGTTCTTCGGCTTCTTCGAACTCGCCTTCTTCTTCCTCCTCATCGGCATCTGCCAGCAGATCGGCACGCAGCTCATCGGACAGGGCAAAGCCGGGAATGTCGAGATCCTCGGTTTCCGAGAGACGGCCATCGACATGCCAGATCAGCTCGCTGGTCAGCGCAATATCGACAGAGCCGCCAACAGTGCGCAGATCATAAGCGCTATCAACCGCGGCAATGCCGTCAAAGCGCAGCCCGCCATCGGGCTTGCTGTGCGGAATGCGGCGATCAATCACATTGACTGCCCCGCCAATCGCCGAGGAACCATACAGCAACACCGCCGGTCCACGCAGCACTTCGATAGCCTCGGCGGTAAGCGGATCAATGGTGACCGCGTGATCGGCCGAAGTGTTCGAAGCGTCGATCGTGCCAATTCCATCGACCAGCACGCGCACCCGCTCCCCATCAAAGCCGCGCAAGATCGGGCGCGAGGCACCAGGCGCAAAGCCGGTGGCAGTAACCCCGGGCAGCTTCTCCAGCACTTCGCCGATCTGGAGGTCGAAATTGCGGTCGATTTCCTCCATGGCTGGCACAGTCGCCCCGGCCAGCAGATCGAGCCGCTCGATCCCGCCCGCCGATACGATAATATCCGGGCGCGCCGTTTCGCGATGGGGCGGTGCCACCTCGGTTTGCGCAAGCGCGGGCGCAGCACTGGCCAGCGCAAGCAGCGATGCAGAAACAAACATGGAACGGGAATTGGGAAACATTATGGAACTCTCTCTTGCGACAGCTTTTTGCGAATGCGATGTGATAATATAACGTCGCTGCATATAGCCGCCGTGACCTGCTTGCCAAGGGGTTTCGCGACGAAATTCTATCCTTGCGCGGCGAGCGACAATCTGGCGCGGGCTTCCCTCTCACCGATCAAGGGGAGCAGCGCGCCCATATCAGGCCCATGATCGCGGCCGGTGAGCGCGCGGCGCAGCGGCAGGAACAGCGCCTTGCCCTTGCGCCCGGTGCTAACCTTGAGCGCAGCGGTGAGATCCTGCCAGGGCGTGTCGCTCCACCGCAGGGCTGCGCGCGCCGCCGCCAGATAGGCGCGATCTTCCTCATCCAGTTCGGGCGGCGCAACCGGGCCTGTCACAATGCTCCACCAATCTGCCACATCGGCCAGCGTTTCGAGATTCGGGCGAATGGCGCGCCATGCTGCTTCATCCATTCCCGGCGGCAATCTGTCGGCCACCCGGGCAAACTCCAGTTGGTGCACAATGGCGGTATTGATCCGGTTCAAATCGGCATCTTCAAATCGTGCAGGCGCGCGGCCAAAGGTCGAAAGATCAAAGGTTTCGAGCAGTGTTTCATGCACAGCAATCGGCTCAACGGGCAACGAGGTGCCAAGCCGCGCCAGCAGGGCGACAAGCGCTTGCGGTTCAATCCCGCGTTCGCGAAACGCATCACAGCCGAGCGAACCCAGCCGCTTGGACAATTTCCCCTCATTGCCCACCAGCAATGCCTCATGTGCAAAGCGCGGCGGGGCCGCACCAAGCGCTTCGAACATCTGGATCTGCACCGCAGTATTCGAGACATGATCCTCGCCGCGCAACACATCGGTCACGCCCATGGCGATATCGTCGATGGCACTGGGCAACATATACAGCCATGATCCATCCGCACGCCGGACCACCGGATCAGACATCAGCGCAGGGTCAAATGTCTGGCGCCCGCGCACCCCGTCATCCCAGGTGATCGGGGCCGCATGATCGAGCTTGAAGCGCCAGTGTGGCGCTATCCCGTCGGCTTGCTTGGCCGCGCGTTCCGCTGCACCAAGCGTTAGCGCCGCGCGATCATAGATTGGTGGCAATCCGCGTCCAAGCTGGATCTTGCGCTTGAGATCGAGTTCCTGCGCGGTTTCATAGGCGGGATAGACCCGGCCTGCCGCGCGCAGTGTATCAAAAGCGGCCTCATAATGCGCCAGCCGCGCAGATTGGCGCTCTTCAAGGTCAGGGGTCAGGCCGAGCCAATCAAGATCAGCGCGAATGGCGGCAACGAATTCCTCGCGGCTGCGCTGCGCATCAGTGTCATCGATGCGCAGTGCGAAGGTGCCGCCGGATTTGCGTGCCAGCATCCAGTTGTGCAGCGCAGTGCGGATATTGCCGACATGCAAAAGGCCCGTGGGCGAAGGGGCAAAGCGGGTGATGATGGTCATGGCCGTGCCGAGTAGCGCAGCAGCGCTGGCAAAGCGAGAGGGGTTTACTGCGAAAACAGCGTCAGATCATGCCCGCCGCCTGCAAGGTAAATCCCGTTTTCGGGCGTCCGCAGCACCGCTTCGGGCTGATCGAACACCGCTTCCACGGCCACTTCGGCCGGCTCGCGGCCTCGCTTGCACATGGCCTCGATAATCGGCTGCGTCGTCAGCCTTCCTTCCTGATAGGTATAATTCCAGCGCGGCGTAACGCATTGCGAAACAACAGCTATGGTGTCCTCACTGACCGAAACGGTGATGGCGTGGGTGAGATTGACCGGCGCCCCGTCAACCCCTGCCACGCGGTATTCGCCCAGAGGCAGAACGATCTGAACTTGCGGCCCATCTTCGCTGCCTAGAGCCACCGGCACGTCATGCGGCACGCGCGCCGCTTGCGAGCAACCCGGCAACAGCAGCGTCAGCGCCAACCAGCGGCGCTGCATCACAGTGTTTCCAGATAGGCGATGATTGCCTGCCGCTGCGCAGCATTGCGGACCGGCATGACCATCCGCGTGCCGGGGATTGTGCCGGTAGGGTCGGCAAGGAAAGCGTCAAGCTCCCGCGCTGTCCAGACCTTGCCCCAAGCGCGCATGGCAGCACTGTAGCCGAAACCGGTCTGGCTGCCTGCCTTGCGGCCCACGATCCCGGCCAGCGAAGGACCAGAGCCAATCGTCCCCGGCTCGATCGAGTGACACGCCTTGCACGAATTGAAGGCGCGAGGGGCCGTTGGCGGTTTGGCTGGCGCTGCTGCGGCGCGCTGGGCAGGAAGCGAGACAGGCCACAAGCCACCGGTGACTGCCAATGACAGGACAAGCCAAACATGCCGCTTTTTCATAGATGCTTCA
>Ga0100391_1004086_pt1 | contig 14286 bp, 10 predicted proteins | sample CryGeymeta201515_FD_81541 | JGI IMG/M metagenome (GOLD analysis project Ga0100391, IMG submission 81541) | Groundwater microbial communities from Crystal Geyser aquifers in Utah, USA - Crystal Geyser metaG 2015-15 | ecosystem: Environmental > Aquatic > Deep subsurface > Groundwater | place: USA...
ATGGCGGAGCGGGTGATGACCTCCTCGATGGCGGCAAGGGCGATGATCTCCTGACCGGCGGCAGCGGGAACGATATCTTCGTGTTCTCTGGCGCTTTCGGCAATGATACGATCATGGACTTTGCCCAAGGGGACAAGATCGATCTGTCGTCCTTCGGGACTATCACGGATTTTGGTGATCTGGAGATCACTTTCAGCAATAAAGGCGCGCTGATCACGATTGGCGAATCAACGATCCTGTTGCGGAAAGTTGGCGAAGACGCGCTCGATGGAGAGGATTTCCTGTTCTAGTTATTGCGGCTTGCTGCACCGCAACAACGCCCTGAGGCGCACAATTCAGCCATCGCGCTGCACGATCAATCCATTGTGCAGTTGCGAACATGGCCGGATTATGCACAAGGGGAATAAGGCAAGCAGGAGACTTTCGTGAGCACGCAGACCCAAGCTGTGAGAGACCCGGCGCTGGCGCGCTTCACGCCGCCGCCCAAAGATCCGGCAAAGCAGGCCCTGATGCCCAATCTGTTCGTGATCGGCGCGTCAAAATCGGGATCGAGTGCGCTGCACGCTTATCTCAGGCCGCATCCAGAGATATGCATGAGCCGCGAGAAGGAGCCGTGTTTCTTCGTCGATCAGGATGAGCTTGCAGAAGCCTGGCCGATCATGGCCCGGCAGGAATGCTCGCACAAATGGGACGCTTATCTTGATCTGTGGGCCGGCGGAGAGGGCGCAAGGTATCGCGGCGAAGGCAGCGTATATTATTCACAGGCCCCGCATCGCAGCGGAGTTGCAGCACGCATTGCCGCGGCCTGCCCCGATGCCCGGATCATCTACACGGTGCGCGAACCGGTGTCGCGCGCAGTTGGCCATTATTGGCAGCGCTTCAAGGAATTTCAGGAGCCATTGCCGATCGACCAGGCGATGCGCGCCAATCCGCTTTATCGCGACACATCCGATTATGCCTTGCAATTGGAGGTATATCTCAAATATTTCGATAAATCGCAGATCAAGGTCGTTGTGGCCGAGGATTTGCGCAGCAGGCGACGCGAAACGCTCGCCGATGTGATTGCCTGGCTTGGTCTGGAGCAATACGAATATGCCGAATCGGAGATAACCGAGCGGCACAAGTCCCCGCCCACGACGCGCAAGGAACGGTTCCCGCTGGTCAGCAAGATTCGCAATTCCGGCCCCTGGGCCTTTGCCCGCAAACATCTGCCCAAAGGCATGGTTGACAGCTTGCGCGAAGCCTCGACCCAGACTTTCGAAAAGGCCGAGGTCGATGAAACTGGGGCGCGCGACTATCTCGCCCGATATCTCGCCCCGCGCACGGTGGCCTTCGAAGAGCTCATCGGCCGCCATGTCGAAGCCTGGGGTTCGCCATCGTCAGCAGCTCCAAAGGGCGAATAATTCGCCATGCGGGGGGCCGGTTCCTGTGCTATCGGATGCCGGATGAGCATATGTTCTGCCTCCCCCTCCCTTGGCTTTGAGGGCAATCGGCCATGACTCTCGGCGCGATTGCGATCTTCTGGGCGCTGGTGATCTGGGCCGCCTTCAGCTCGCGGCCAGTCGCGCTGTATCTGTTTTTTGCCAGTATCCCGTTTGGGGCCTTCGCCGTGATCCCCACCACGCTTACGGCGGGCGTGACATTTACGGCCACGCCGATCGTTTGCGTATTGTTGATTGCCAAGGTGTTACTTGATCGCAAGGGGCCGGCTTTCCTGTTGACGACAGCCTTGCGGCCCGGGCGCCTTTTGCTGTTGTTCCTGTTCTGGATGATTGCGGTGGTGACAACGCTGTTCATGCCGCGCCTGTTTGCAGGCGATGTCCGCATCGTGCCCATTCGCGGCGAATTGGGGGAGACGATGGCGTTGTTCCCCACGGCGCAAAATGTGACGCAACTCGTTTACATCACTATTTCCGTTTTTACCGTCTTCGCCTTCTCCCGCATCCTGCAATCGCGCCGCGATCGTCAGCATGCTCTCAAAGCGCTGGTATTTGGCGGCGCAGTGGCGGTGATCACTGGCCTTATTGATTTCGCCACGCAGTTTGCGCCGATCGAACCCTTTCTCGCGCCGCTGCGCACGGCCAGTTATGCCATGGCCACCAATGTCGATGTGTTCGGCAGCAAGCGCGTTGTCGGGCTCATGCCGGAAGCCTCTGCTTTTGGCGGCATTGTTCTGGGGATGCTGTGTTTGCTGATCTTTTTCAGGCGCGTGATCCAGCATGGCCGGGTCCGCAATCTGTATGCCCCGCTGGTGATCGGCGGTCTTGTATTGTGCTTGTGGCTGGCAAAGTCATCGGGCGCCTATGTGGGGGCAGGGGTGCTGGTTGTCGTCATTGCGGCAGAGGCCATGTTGCGCGCCTTTTCGCGCGGCCATTCAGGCCGAATTTATCGGCAGGATCTGGTTGGCGAAGTGTCGGTGGCCGTGGGCTTGCTGGTTGCGATCGGCATGATCGTGTTCTTGCGGCCAGATGTGTTCGAGCCTGCGCTCAATGTGCTTGATCGCATGGTGTTTGCCAAGGCAGAAAGCGGCTCATTCGAGGAGCGCGGCCTGTGGCGCGCGACGGCATTTGAGGCACTGCTCTCGACCTATGGGCTGGGCGTGGGATTGGGGGGCACCCGCTCGTCGAGCAGCCTTGTGGCGATTTTCGCCAGCACCGGCGTTGTTGGCGGATTGCTCTATTGTGGTTTTGTCCTGCAAACGCTGTTGCGTCGGTCAAGACATCTGGATTGGGAAGGGCAAATGATGCTCAGCGCCTTTCGTTTCGCTTTCATTCCGCCTTTTGTCGTCAGCCTCATGGTTGGCGGTGCCGATTTCGGCGCCCTCAATGCCTTTGGCTTCGGGATTGTCACAGCGACGGTGATTTCACGGGTCAATCTTGATCGACGACGCCAGTTTGCTGCCAGCAATCGCAATCCCCGGCGGTTTGTCAGTCCGCCCCGACCATCCCTCGCACTCGCGAGAGCCCAAAGATTGCAGCTCCCGTCACCTGTGGGCAAAGCGCCGGCTTAGCTGATGCCAGTGTAAGCCTTGGCAGGCAGACCAATGACTTTGCCGTAATGTGCCATGATCGCATCTGCCCAACGGGATTCGCTGTTGCACAGCTCGCCATAGCGCGCGTGTCCGGCCTCTGACATCGCGCGGACCTTATCGTTATCAGCAGAAAGTCGGGATAGCGCGGCTGCGAAGGCGTTGACATCAGTCGTATCGAGCGCAAGCCCGAAGCCTGCCTGCGCAATCCCCTGCGCCACCAGTGCACGATCGCTGACAATCGCCGGAACGCCCGAGCCAATCGCTTCCAGCGCGACCAGACCGAACGGCTCTGACCAGCGGCTGGGCATGACTGCAATGCGTGCTTGCGACAGCGCCCTGGCAACGCCTGCCCGGTCCTGCCTCCCAAGCAAGAGCGCTTGCGGGTTGATGCGGCGCACGGTGTCCATCTCGGCTCCGTCCCCGACAAAGGTGATCGGCACCGATGCCTTCGCGGCGGCGGCTGCGGCAAGGTCGGCGCCTTTTTCGGCCGAGATGCGGCCGATAAAGATCACGCCCTGATTGGTCTCCGCCTGCACCCGCTCAACAAGTGGCGGGCTGACCGGATTGGGAACGGGGTGCAATTTGTTTTCGGGCCATCCGGCACGTTCGAAATTGGGCTGTTGGCCAGGGTGGATCATCAGCAAACGGTTCGCTTTGGTGCCACCATGCATCAACCCCCGTCGCAACCCCTCGCGTCCGGAACGCCACAGCTTTTGCGCATAGCCGGTCTTGTCGCACTGACAGGCAAGGCAATCGCGCGAGAGCGGGGTCAGCGGACAATCGGCCTCGGTCACATAGTTGAAAAAGGCGCCATTGGGGCAGCCGTTGAAATAATCATGCCCATGCAGGATCAGCCGGTCACCCACAGGGCGTAACGCGGCAAAGATCGACGGGGTGAGGATTTTGCACCAGCCATGCACGTGATAGACGGTGCGCGGGCTATCATTGGCGGCGATCCATTGCGCTGTGCGGGCGCGCGCCGAGGCGAGATAGGCGCCCTTGGTAAAGGCGCCAATTTTCGAGCGTTCCAGCAATGGTTTCTCGCCAAGCGCGATGAATTCGACATCATCGCGTGTGAAATTCGCGCCATCATCGCCAGCAATGAAAGTCACCGGAATATCGCGGTGGCGCAATTGCTCGATCAATATCTGAGCGAGATAGGAGGCGCCGCCCAGCGCCTCGCTATAGTCATGGAAAATAACCACCCGCTGGGGGCGTTCGGTCAGCATGGATCGAAGCCCCTCTTGTGCCCGGTCAGAAGTAACGCTGCGCGAAACGGATCGTGTCGCCCGGCATTACCGCGCCGCCGCTGGTCAATGAATAGGCGCGCTCTTCCGCTTCGTTTTCGTGGCGGATGAAGGCGACTGTCTGATTGGCGCGATAGGTAAACCCGCCCGCCTTGGCGACAAGCGCGTAAATGGTCATCCGTTCAGTATAAGGATATTCGCCGGGCTGCTCGACTTCGCCCAGCACATAAACCGGGCGATAGCTGGCGACATTCACGGTGACGCGCGGATCACGCACGAACTCGCTACCCAGAAGCATGGTCAGATCATCGCGAAACTCAGGGACGGTCTTGCCCGAAGCCTTGATGTCGCCAACCAGAGGCAGGCTCAAAAGCCCCGCCTCATTGACCTGGAATTCGCCCGAGAGCGTCTCTTCACGGAACACGGTGAGGCTGAGCTTGTCGCCCGCGCCGATGCGATATTGCACCTGATCGATTGAGGGCAGCATGGCTGTCGGCGTCGTGGTGCAAGCCGCCAGTGCCAGCGTCAGGGCTGCGATGATTGCCCGGAATACCATATGCGTCACCTTTCGTGTTCAACCGTCCGCCTGCTTTGCGCGAATCAGGCAGTCAGTTCCCTTGTGCGAAAATACTCTACAGCTTCGCGAAAGCCCTTGTCGAAATTTGCCGGCGAGAAGCGGGCGGCATTGGCAATGGCATTGGCCGGTTTGAAGTCCGGCTCCCATTCCTCAAATCGCGCGATGGCGTCCATCAGGCCTTCGACGGTGTGTTCGTTATAGAACAAACCGGTTTCGCCTTCGATAATGGAATCGCGCGCGCCGCCTCTGCCATAGGCAATCACCGGGCGGCCGCTGGCATTGGCTTCGACCGGCACGATGCCGAAATCCTCCTCCGGCGTAAACACCAGCGCCCGGCTGGTGGCATAAGCTTCCTTGAGTTCGGGGAAGGAGAGGCGCTGGCGCACTTCGATATTGGGCCCGGCATTCTTCTTCACATATTTGTACATCTCGCCATCGCCCACCATCAAAGCTGGCACGCCAAGCCGATTGAACGCCTCCATGGCGAGATCGGCACGCTTGTAAGGCGTCATCTGGCTGACCCACAGATAGCGGTCGGTGACGTTGTCCGATGGCTTGAACTCGTCAATCGCAACCGGGGGATGAACAACTCTTGCATCGCGGCCCCAGACGCGGCGAATGCGCCGGGCGATGAAATTGGAATTGGCAATGAAGCCATCGACGCGGGAAGCAGAGGAGACATCCCATTGTCGCAAGCGGTGAAACAAGAACGGCATCACCATCCTGTTGAGACGCCCGGCGGACGCCTTGTAGTCATGATAATGGTCCCAAAGATAGCGCATGGGAGAATGGCAATAGCACACATGCAACGCATCGGGCCGTGTGATCACCCCCTTGGCCGGACCGCTTTCCGAACTGATCACCAGATCATATTCGCGCAGGTCCAGCTCTTCCAGCGCCATCGGCATCAGCGGCAGATATTTCTGATAATGCCTTTTCGCGCCGGGCATTCGGCCGATGAAGCTTTCCTGCACCCGCGCCGATTTGATCAGATCGGACATCTTCTCAGGATCATGCACATGGGTGAAAATGTCTGCGCCCGGATACATGCCGAGCAGCTTTTCCAGCACCCGTTCGCCGCCGCGCATGGAAACAAGCCAATAGTGGATCAGCGCCACCCGCTGATCGAGAAGCGCGGGTGTATGCATCACCCGTAATAGGCTTCGTAATGCTTGTAGAAGCTTGCTGCATCATTGCCGCCGAAGCGAACCTGCTTGCGCATATCGACCAGATTGAGCGCAACGCCCGTTTTCGCGAGCACGCGCATCGGCAACTGGCGGATGGCCGAATGGACGATCTTGTCGAGCGTCTTGCGCCAGGCAACGGCAAGAACGACATGGTCGGCAATGGCGACAATCTCGCGCGATTCGGCAATCGGCAGGATCGGCGGGCAATCCAGAACCACGAAATCGTATCTGTCGCGCAATTGCGCCACCACGCGGTGCAGACGACCGTTTTCAGTCAGACGTTCACCTTTGCGGAACGGCTTGGTGATCGGCAGGATGTGCATGCCCGTCTCGCTATCCTCATACTGGGCAATCTCGCCGCCATCCTGGAGTGCTTCATGCAGGCCGACATCGCCATTATTCAGCTTGAATTGCTGGCTCAATTGCGAGCGGATGATATCGCAATCAACGACGATCACGCTTTGATTGGCCATGGCAATTGCCTTGGCCAGACAGGTAGAAAGCGTGGTCTTGCCTTCCCCGGGGATTGAGGACGTGATGGCAATCACCTCGCAGCGGCCCGATGTCACGCGCCCGATCGAGACCAGCACATTGCGCAAGGATTCCGCAAACGGGCCATCGGGATGCTCGCTTACCGTGGCGATGGCATTGCTGCCCGCAGGTTTGACTGACTTGAAATCGGGAATGAAGCCAAGCGCATTGAGACCGAGCCGGTTTTCGACATCATCAAGCGTGGTCAACCCGCGATAGGCAATTTCGCTGAGGATTGCGAGCAAGGCGCCAAGCCCCAGTCCCACCACAATCGACAGGCCCAGCATCATCGTCCAATTGGGCGATGAGGGGAAGGCGGGAGCACTGGCGAAGGAAATCATCCTTGCGCCGGGCTGTTCGGTTCCTGATCCTGCAAGCACCTCGTTGTAGCGTTGCAGATAGGACTGATATTGGGCCTGCGATGCATCTGACTGGCGTTGAAGATCGGCCAGCTGGACCATCGCGATATTGTCGCCGCGCAGCGTCGAGCGGGTGCCGCCGCGGCTGCTGAGCAGCGAATTCAGACGCTGCTGCGTGGCCTGCGCGGCGGATTCCAGCGCGCGAACTTCGCGGCCGATTTCGCCATTGATCTGGTTGTCGATACTGGCGATCTGTTCGCGCACAGTGATCAGTTCGGGATGACCATCGAGATAACGCCGCGCCAGATCGGCTTCGCGTGTGGTCAGCTGGGCCCGCTGCGAGCGCAAGGATGCGATCACTGGCGAGGCCGTGCCGCGGCCGACATTGCCTGCGCCGCCGCCTGCCAATTGCACGCGCGCTGTGGCCAAAGCCTGCGCTGCTTCGGCAGCTTCCGCGCGGGCCGAGGCGATCTGTTGATTGAGCGTGGAGACTTCCTGCTCAGACAGGCCCGTGGCCGAAGCGCTGAGCAGGTTGTTGCGCACCCGGTATCCCTGCACCGCAGCAAAATCGTCATTCGCCTGCTCGCGCAGCTCCTCCAGCCGCTCGCCCAGAACCTGTGCGGCGGTAGCGTTGCGCTGGGCGCGCTGGCGGGCATCGTCAGTGGTGAACAGTCGCGCATAGGCGTTGGCGATCTGCGCCGCACGATCGGGCACCGAATCCGAAACTGCGATCCTCAGCGAATAGGAATTGCCAACCCGCTCAACTTCCAGATTGCTCATGATATAGGCAAGCGCGCGGTCCCGGAAAGTCTGAGCATCCACCTCCTCAGTGGAAATCGCGATATCGCGATCAAGTCCGATGGCGCTGCGGATGTTATCCAGAGTCGAGCGGGGCTTGAGCACATCGGCGCGAAAGAAATTGTCGCTGGCAAGATCGATCTCGTCGAACACTTGCTCGGCCATCTCGCGCGAGCTGATCAGTTGCATCTGCGTCTCGACATCCTCGGACCGGATGCGCCGGCCATCATCGGAAGTGGTATCGCTGGGCACCATGTCCGCCTGATTGGTGATCAGCACAAGATCGGCGCGGGCATCATAAACTCTTGGCGAGGCGATAACAAAGAGCAGGCCAATCAGAAAACACAAGGCCGCCGTCAGAATCAGCACCGGGAGCCGCCGACGCAGCATCGCCCAAAGATAACTGAAGGTTATCTCATCGTCGGTCTGCCGAAAGAAGCTGGGATCTTCGGTCGTCAGTTGCTGCGAGCGCGAACGGTCTTCGTAAACATCAGGAAGATTCACGGATTTTGCTCCAGTGTGGACGTCCAGGAATGAGTCATGGCGTCAAGGTTACGCCAAATCCTGCATTGAACGAGGTAAACTCCTGCAAGGCAAGAGTGCCGCTGACGTCCTGCCGCAAAACTCCGGCATAAGCGCCAACCGAGAGCTTGCGATTGAAGCGATATTCGCCCTGGAAACGCAGCGATGGCCGCTTGGCCTGGGTATCGACCTCGCGGAAATCATTGACCTCATAACCCGCCTCCGCCGAAAGCCGCAGATTGCGCAGCGGATCATAATATGCGCTGGCGGTAAGGCTGTTGGAGAGCACGCCGGCAATTTGAGGATCACCGGCGTTGCGGAAGATCTGCTGCGCCTGCAAGCGCAAGGACACCAGTTCGGTCGGGAAATATTGCAAGTCAGCCCTATAGGTGAAGCCGCCAAAATCCTTGAACAGGGCAAGATCATAATCACGCTTGCGATAGCCGACCGCGACTTCGCCCGACATCACCGGGCTCAGCTCGCCGCGAATACCTGTTACGACGGAGAAATCCTGCGCACTGCGATCAAAGCCGGGAGTGGGATCGCGATTGTCCTGATCGGTAAAATCACCAGCTGCAAAAACCGCTACCAGCGGCGAGAAATTGTATCCGACAGACAGCCCGGCACCCACGCGGCGCACATCGCGGAAGCTTTGGTCGGCGCTGCCCCCGCCAGCCAGATCGAGCGCGGAATAGTCCGACTGGCCGATATTGACCGAGGGGCTGATGCGCAGCGCGCCCAGGGCGATATTTGCGCCGACTTCGCCTTCGGTAATGCTGTAGCTGACGGGCTCGGCAGCGGCGGGATTGGCAGTGAAGCTGCTGCGCGGTTCAATCTCACGCGAATGCGCGGCGTTGGCAAAGAGCGCGTTCTGCTCGTCGAAATCGAACCGTGACTGGTTGCGGATGCTGTATTCTTCGGAATTCTCGCTCTTGAGAGAAGCGAAGCGGCGGATGAACCCGGTCGCCGTCACCTGGAACAGATGCAGCGGGGTATCGGCGCGCAGCCGCAGGCGCGGCGATAGTGTCAGGACGGCATCGCCTTGCTTGTTGGCCGAATTGCGGACGTTGGAATTGTATCCGATCACAATCGATTGTCTCGGCTCAATCAGAAAGGGCCCGACAAGGATCGGCTGCGGCGCAAATTCAGGCTCGTTGCGGGCCCCTGCGGCATCGGTCCGATCAAGCTGCGGGTTGACGGTGATCGAATTGGCTGAGCCAATATCCTGAGCAATGGCGCCTGCTGGCACGCAAAGCAGCGGAACTGCACTGGCAAAATGGCCTATGGCCTTACGAACGGTGCGCATCGACATCCCCATGCTGCAATGCGAAATCCCTTAATGCACTGGCCGCAAAATCCCACCAAAAACTGTTGCTGTAGTCCTTTTTGCCCGGGCCCGTGTCCATGATGCATTGCAATCCATGCAACACAGCCACGCCGATTATTCGCGCAATGCCCGCTTCAACTGATCCACGACCGGACGCAGAATATAGTTCAGAATGGTCCGCTCGCCGGTCTGGATGAAGACTTCCACCGGCATCCCGACCGACAGTTTGATCGCGCCCAGCTTGGCCATTTCTGCCTCGGGGATCTCGATTGTGGCGGAATAATAGGCAACCCCTGTCACCTGATCGATGCGGCGATCGGGATCGACGCGCATGACAATGCCCTCAATTTCGGGCGTGGTGCGCATCGGCAGCGAACTGAAGCGCATGAATGCAGGCTGGTTCAGCACCACCTGATCGATGTCGGTCGGTGCGACCTGTGCCTCGATCACCAGCCGATCATTGGCGGGCACGATTTCGAGCAGGGTCTGCCCGGCAGGCACAACGCCGCCGATCGTGCGGATCGCCAGCTTGTTGATGTAGCCGTCCTGCGGCGCGCGAATGGCGGTGCGATCATTGGTATCGCTGGCCTGGACTTCGCGCTGGCGGCTTTCCGCGATCAGTGCCTGCACCCGCGCCAGTTCGGCAGCCGAGTTGCTGCGCGATTCGCTGCCGAGCCCGGACATTTGCGTGCGAAGTTCGGAAATCCGCGCCTGTGATGCAGCGATACTTGATTGCGCAATCGAGCGCTGCGCCGCGATATCCACCGCAGCGCGTTCCAGCGCATTGAGCCGGTCAAGCGTGCTCAACCGGCTTTCATAAAGTTCGCGTGTTTGATCCAGCTCTTGCTGGATCAAGCGTTCTTGCTGTGTCAGCGCCGCAATGCGGCTGTTGGCGCTGGCAATTTCGGCCTGCGTCTGGCGCACCCGCGCCTCCAACTGCCCCCCTTGATCGCCGCGCGCTGCCCGCGAGAGGACAAACTCGCGCCGCTCGTCTTCCATGATCCGCTGCACGACCGGATCATTGGCACGTTCAAGCAATTCCTCGGGAAAGCTGATGCCGCCCGCGCCATCGCGCGAGGCGCGCAGCCGTGCTTCCTTGGCGAGCAATTGATCGAGGCTAAGGCCGGTGAGATCGGCATTGGCACCTGCAACCGTATCGTCAAGACGGATGAGGACATCGCCTTGCTTTACAAGATCGCCATCCCTGACAAGGATATCGGCCGCCACCCCGCCAAAGGGATGGGCAATCTGTTTGACCTGTGTTTCCACCGAGACTTCGCCAACGGCGATAACCGCGCCGGCCATCGGCAGAAACGCCATCAACCCGCCAAAGCCGAACACCAGAACAGCAATGGCGATCAGCCCGTTGCGCGTGCTCTTGCTCAGCGCGACATCGGTCTGCTCGTCAAGTTCAGTGGTCCACGGGACAAGCGCGCTGCCTCGTTGTCCCGGCACTGCGAGTGCTCGCGATTCGTTCACGTACTGGTGCCTCGCTGCTGATCGTCTGTGACTGGCGGGGTTTCGCCATCCTGATCGCCAGGCTGCTCCTCATCGGAGCCGCCCTCTTCATGGCCTGATGTATTTTGACCACCCGGCGACTGATTAGCTGGCGACTGGCTACCTGATGACTGGCCACTTGACGACTGGCCAATCGATGACTGTATGGTGCCATCGGCGCTGACTTTGCTGCTGCCAGTGCCCTGCGCCGGGCCGGCTGTTTTGTTGGCGGGCAGATGTGCCTGCCGCTGGCGTCGTTTACGTTCATCGAAATCGGTCTTCGTCTCGAAGCTTTCGACCCGGCCATTGTTGAGCACCATGATATGGCTCACATGCGCCACGACCTGCGGGCGATGCGCAATCACAATCACGATCGCCCCGCGTTCGCGCGCGCGGCGAATAGCCACGCCCAGCGCCGCTTCGCCATCATAATCGAGGTTCGAATTGGGCTCATCAAGGACAATCAGGAAGGGATTGCCATACAAGGCGCGGGCCAGCGCAATGCGTTGCTGTTGCCCGGCGGAAAGATTGCCGCCCTTGGTGTTGATGAGATAATCATAGCCATCGGTCAGGCGCACGATCATATCATGACAATCCGCCGCCTTGGCTGCCGCGAGCACGGCGTCCCGGTCTGCACCCTCGCGGAAGCGGGAGATGTTTTGCGCGATGCTACCTTCAAACAGCTCGATCGATTGCGGGACATAACCGATGATGTCGCCCATCTGATCGCTTGACCACTGATCGAGCGTGGCGCCATCAAGCCGCACAGAGCCGCGCAATGGCGGCCACAGCCCGCACAGCACGCGGGCCAGCGCTGTCTTGCCCGAGCCGCTTGGCCCGACAATCGCCAGCGCATCACCGGCGGCCAGCTTGAAATTCACATCGGCCACAGTGACGATCCGCGCGCCAGGAGGCCCCGAAGTGATGCCCTGCAGCAGCAGTTCGGCGCTGGGCAATTCCAGCCCCATCGGCTCCTGCCTTGCGGGGATGGCTTCGAACGCCTCCTGCAAGCGGCGATGGGCCTGCCGGGCCTGAACCATATTGCGCCAATGCGCGATCACCTGTTCCACAGGTGCGAGCGCGCGTGCCGTGAGGATCGAGGCGGCGATGATAATCCCGCCCGTTGCATCGCCGTGGATGACCAGAAAGGCGCCCAGCCCCAGCGTCGCAGATTGCAGCAACATCCTGAATGCCTTGGACAATCCGGTGAGCTTGGAGCTGATCATCGAGAGCTTGTCATTGGCCAGCAGATAAGCCTCTTCGCTTTCGTGCCAGGCGCGGCGACGCGCATTGTGCATGCCAAGCGCCTTGATGGCTTCGGCATTGCGCATGGTGCTTTCCGCTATCTGGAAACGCGTGGCACCTGCCCTGACTGTCTCGAGTGCAAGGGGGGTGGTCAGCCGACTGTTGATCACCATCAGGATCACAAGCACCACCACCCCGGCCAGCGCCAGCACCCCGATGCTCCAGTGAAAGATGAACAATATCAGCAAGTAAACCACGATCCACGGCAGATCGATGAAGGCGAGCGGACCCGGTCCTGAAAGAAAGCCGCGAATCGCATCGAGATCGCGAACGATCTGGATACCTTGCGGCATCGGCCCACGGATCATTTCCCAGCGCGAGACCACATCGAGCACCCGGTCGCTGACCCGGCGCATGAACAAGGTGCCAACGTTCACCATGATCCGCCCGCGCGTCACATCGAGAAAGGCCTGAAACGCATAAGCGATCGAGACCATCACAAACAGGCTGACCAGCGACGGGATCGAGCGGCTGGGCAGAACATCGTCATATACCAGCAGCATGAAGAAGGAGCCGGACAACAGCAGGAGGTTATAGACGCTGGAGATCGTCACCAGCGGCACAAGAATTTTGCGAAAAGGCGCAATCGCCTGTTTCAGCTCGGCAAGATCGGTGGCCGTCCCGCTCATGAAGCGCATCCGCGACAAGGGCGGCGAAAGCGAGTTCGCGTACAAATCATCGTATGCTCAAATCCCCTGGGCGCGCATCAATCGACGCTGTTGCTGCGCCTGCGAAGAATGTCTATAGCCGCAGAAGGGTAAGGCTTCAACAATCTCGCAATGATGGGTTTTCATTTGCGATGCGTTGACAATTCGGGGGCAACAACGTGGTGAAACGGTCTCTTTTGCTCAGGGCAGCGGCCTGGGGCGCTGTTCTTGTGGCCGCACCGGTCCATGCCGATACGCTTGAAGAGGCGTTGATCGCAGCCTATCAGAACAATCCCTCGATCGAAGTGCAACGCGCGCTCGCCCGGGCAAACGACGAAAGTGTCACGCAGGCGCGGGCGCGGTATGGGCCGTCGCTGTCTGTCTCAGCCTCTCATGATTACACTTATACGCGCAACAACATCAGCGCGAATGTCTTTACCGACGATGGCTTTGCGACCACCGTATCTGCCTCTGTGGAACAGCCGTTGTTCACTTCTGGCAGGCTTGCTGCCGGCCTCGATCTGGCGCAGGCGAACCGGCTGGCAGCACATGAGGATCTGCGCGCGGGCAGCCAGCAGCTGATCCTTGATGTGATCCGGGCCTTTGTCACCGTGCGCCGCGATCTGGAATTGTATCAGGTGGCCAGCGACATCTATTCCCTGCTTGACGAACAAAGCGGGATTACAAGATCGCGCTTCAATCTGCGTGATGCGACCGCGCCCGATGTCGACCAGACGGTCAACCGGGCGGAGATCGCCGCCGGACGGGTGATCCAGGCGCGCGCCAATCTGGAATCGAGCGCAGCCGTCTATCGCAGCCTGGTCGGCAGATATCCTGATGATCTGCCGCCGCCGCCGCCGCTGCCACCGCTTGCCCCGGTTGCAGAGATGTATCGCATCGCTGAACAAAGCAGCCCGGAACTGCGCAACGCCTTGTTCACTCTCGAAGCTGCCCACGCTCAGCTTGCCCAGGCCCGCGCCGATATCGGCCCCCGCGTCGATGCAAGCGTTACGGCGGGGCGCTTCCCGTTGTCGGCATTTGGCAACAGCAATTATGCCGAGCAGGTTTCTGCCGGCGTCACGGTCAGCATGCCGCTTTACACAGGCGGTTTGGTTTCCTCGCGGATTCGCGAAGCGGCCGAGCGCAATATGGCGGCGCAATTCTTTGTCGAGCAGACGCGGCGCACCGTTCGCGGCGCCTTGGCCGCAGACTGGAACCTGTGGCAGGCGGCCAGCTTGTCCCTGCCGCGTTTCCGTGC
>Ga0100391_1004090_pt1 | contig 14272 bp, 12 predicted proteins | sample CryGeymeta201515_FD_81541 | JGI IMG/M metagenome (GOLD analysis project Ga0100391, IMG submission 81541) | Groundwater microbial communities from Crystal Geyser aquifers in Utah, USA - Crystal Geyser metaG 2015-15 | ecosystem: Environmental > Aquatic > Deep subsurface > Groundwater | place: USA...
AACAAATGCTACTTCAAAAAACAACCCCGGGATTGTGTTTTTCCCCATCCCGGGGCAGTTTTGGAAATCCCGGGGTAGGGATATCCCTCGATTGGTGACAACATATTTTTTCTTTGCTTGACTACTAGAGATACTACTAGTACTACTAGCTACGGTAGTAGTCTATCGTCTATCTACTGGCAACAAAAAGCACAATACATCTCTACTTCGGCTACCATCACCCATGGTATAGAGTATGGAATAAGGCTGCTTCATTCGCAGGACCAGACATCTTACTGCTAGCTTGCTACTACAACACCAACAATGAACGAGGGTGACGACACAAATCCGGAAACTAATGGTATGTAATCTGATTGTCCATTGTCCCTTTTATTGATGGAATATGGAATGTCTGCTGTCTGCTGTATACTGACTGGGTACTGTACCTTACACGTTTTAACCTCTGGCAGAGGAGAAAACTCAAAAGATTCGCAAGAAAAAGTCCAAGGATGGTGGCATGATGGACAGCAGCAAGAAGCGAGACCCATCCAGACCAAAACGAAGGGAAAGTTCCGAAGGGGTGCCTACCAAAACACCCTTGCATCGAAAGTCCACTGATACAAGCCAAGACCCCAAATACAACAAAGATTTGAGCCTGGTTTCCAAAGCACCTCGTTCGTCGGCCCGAGGTACGGATGAAGCGAGTGCTGTCTCGACAGGATCACGGGGATCCAGAGGATCGCTAGGATCCAAACGAAGTGTCCAGAAAGGTACTCGAAGTCAATCCAAAAGTCCCAGAGAAAGTCCTATCAACTTGTTACCACCAGGAGGTGTTAAGAAAGCAGTCGACATGTGGGATGCACCCGCCTTTGGTTCCGACAGTGCTTCTAAAGGTACTACTAAATCTTCCACTTCATCGGGATTTGGTGCAGCTTTTGATAAAGGAGAAAACGAAGAACGTACGCCAGATGTTTCAACAAATATTGGTTCCAGTGACAACTTTGCCGACAACGCTGTGATGTTTCCATCGTCCTCGAGTTTTGGAGATGCTATCAAATCGAGCACGATTATGGAGAATGAAGCCTTCAGCAGTGACGCTATTTCCTTTTTTGATACTAAAAGAGCCAAATTTGAACAAGAAGATGCAACAATGAGCAATGACAGTGAGGCTGCTGATGCCTTTGCTAAAACTCCTGTATTCGGCAGCAGCCTGCGCGAGAGCCTCGATAAGACGCCTTTGAAAAATCCACCCCGGCGGAAGATTCCCAAGTTGTCCTTGGTCAAAAAGCAACTATTTGCACGCAAATTTGCCTGTCCACCTGTGAAGAATCCGTTGAATGGCAATATCATTTTTTGCGCGTCCAAAAATGGAGAGATGCACATTCAAGAAGTTGATCCCAAACGTGGGTTTGTTCAAGTCCTATCGAGTCCTATTTTGACGTTCGAACTGCACAAAAAGGTTACCAGCAAATACAACCGATCCGCGTGTGGGGTGGACAATGTGCTGAAGCTTTGCGTTGGAGTTCACCGTTCCCAATCGCAGACTCGACTGCGTGTCGTGGCGGTGATCGACCTTTTGGTCCTGGATTCCAAACACATTTTGCGAGCCATGGCAGTCTGGCAATGGGGATACGGCGCGACGCAACCTATTTCCTTGCAATTCTTGCTTTCACCTCCCAGTGGTACCGACTACTTTTATCACCCCGAAAACATTGCTGCGGCCGACAATATTGTTTTTGTTGCCGGTGCCAGCACAAAAGGGCCTTGTATCTTCATGTGCAAACCCTCAGTGCGAGAAGCTTGGTCGGCCAATTTTTTGGCATCGTCGGGTAAGATCACTTCCATGGCCGTTACAACAGCTGTCGAGCGAAACTATCCCTATATGGCTGTAGGCATGTCCGATGGGTCGTTGAGTGTGTGGACGTATGCAGCAGCGTTAAAACAATCTGTCTCCAAGAAGGACGAACCTTTTCGACGACTGTTGTATCCTTTGTGTCGGTTGGATGCATTGTGGGTCTTGAACAGTCTGCAGGCGAGCAGTTTTGCGGACGATAAGAAACACAAGTCTGATGGTAAGTAATAAACAGATGATTGGTTGGTCTCTGGTTAGTGACACTTTGTGATTGCTTGGGCATATTTCACGTGTGCTTCAACTTACTTTTTATTCTCATGGACGAGCAGACAAGGCAGAGCCAGGGCAGTGTACAAGTATCGAGTGGCTGCCACCCCAGTCGTCATTATCGTCACTTCTTATGGTAGCTGTTGGATTCCAGGGCGGATTTGCTGTCTTTCATGTAGCTTTGCCTCATATAGCCGACAACAAAAAGGATGGACGATACAAGCCGATTCCATCACCTACACAGTCAACCCAATTGTCACAAACACCGCCAATCCGCCCATTTCTCGGAGTGCGCTTGCCCCATCAACTGCCGGATGTCTTTGTGTCATGGTTCGACTTTGGGCCGCACAACAGTCCATGTCTAGCTATCTTGTTGCATGGGAGAACCTCGGCCCCGGATGATGAAGCTGGCAGAGTTGTTCTCGGTGCCATCAACATGACGGAATACAGAAAGGGCGCCAAGCACAAAGAAAGCTTGGCGGCATTTCGTGTGCTGTCGTCGACATCGTGGCGTTCCAAAACAAAGGCGCTTCCACAGGGATTACTATCGTGCAGTAATTTGAATGCCGTGGTTAGTCATTCCGAAGAAGGAATTTCTGCTCTTTATCCTACCTTATTGAGCCATGCTGACGATCCCAATTGGCGAACTTTGAGGTACCCAGTCTTTTCCAATCCACCAGGCATCGATTCCACGGGAGAAGTTTGTCTGACAGATTGCAAAAGCGACAGGGAAGGCATTCTTCATGTGTTCTCTACTCTTCAATGCGATCTCACGAAAAATGATCAGCACCCTGAACTGGTGACGTGGTCTCGGCCTACCCGTAGGCATTGGTTATGCAGGACGGTGTGTGGTGATCGGAAGGCGACTAGTCTTAAGGAGGAGGCTAAGGAGGCGTCACAGTTCGGCGAGGATGAAGACGTAGCCATTGGGGGTAGCTCGTCGGATGTTATCTGTGAATTGGAAAGCAAATTCTTGTCTGGTTTGACTCCATTTCGAATAGTCAGATGCCCGCATAGTGCAAACGCAGCTGTTCTTTATCGGTCAGCTTTTGGAAATCTTTCTCAGGGTGCTCCGGGATTATCCATGGATTGTGTTGCAATCGCTCTGATCGATACCAGCAAGAAGAACAGCTCTGACATTGAAATAGTTGAAGGCCGCGACATTGCTTTTTTGCCGCTTGACGGTAACGTTCCCCGGGCATTGGTTCTTGGTAGAGACGCTTGTTCGGTCCTGTTGCTCAGAAAAAGCTCCAATGGATGGAATAAAGGGAATTCTTGTCGACCGATTCTGGGCGTGGAGTGTGATGACACTTACATTGAAGCGCAGCGTATTTTTGTTGTCGGCATTAACGCTAGCTTTGGCATTGCTATCGCCGGGAAAAGGCACTCGGATGAGAAGAATTGTGTTCTTCTGGGGCCAAGCGTCTCGGTAGAACAACTCACTGACGATGAATGGACAAAAGCACTACCGGAGATGCCGCTTTCACAACCATGTCTCTGGCTTCAACAAGGTGAAGACGTTCTTTCTTTGATCTCGTTGCCGCGAGCTTCAACAACACCAAAGTTGGCCGCTTGCACTCTGTCCAGAGTTTTGATATTTGACACAACTCTACACCTACTAGCAGCCTCTCATACAAGCTTAGCCTCTGGTGCCCTAGCTCCTCTTGGGGCATCTAGTGTGTGCTTCTGCACCATGGATTTTAAAATTCGTTACCTTTCTTGCGTGTCCAGGAAACTTTCGACGGGCGTACTGGCCACTTTGCCTACCCCCAAATTTGGATATGGCACATGCCTATTGCTGGCGCTGCGGCCAGATCGCTTCCTCTACTACGAATTACATAATGGGTCTACTTTGGCCGAGCTCGAGGACGATCCAAACTGCTTTATGCTACCCGCAGCAACAACGAAGCCTGCATTGCTGCTCGAGCCGCTTGTCGCCAATGCTATTTGTGAGGGAGCAAAGAACGGCAATTCAACCCCTCTGCTGCGTACAGTGATCGAAAAGTTTGGCCGAAAGATGGCAGGCATCATGCACGACGAACACGAAGGAATCGGCAACCGTGGTACTGGAATCACACCCCGTGTCTACGAGCTCCTTTCGCACTATAACCTTCACCAAGCTGCTTCGTGGCTGCTAACTGGAAGTGTGCATTTCGATCGTGCTGCCAACAGTAAAATACTTCCACCATGGATGCCAGTTTCCGCCAAGCGAAAGGCCGCGGTGAATGCCGACGCGTATCTGCATCTAGTGGCCAACGGCGACCAGTATTTATCTGAGTATGTGCAATCCCCAGATAACAACATGATTTCGAATCTACCGAGACCTGGCGATTCTACTTCATACCTTTGTCGCGATTATGGGCAGGAGTCTCTTGGACGCGGAAGCGGTGAAGACGCTTTGAAAATGCTGGATTTGGTGGGAACGGAGTCACAGGAAAGCATGCTCCTCCAGCTCTCACTTTTGCTCGAGATCAAAAATGGAGACGCTACGCAGCTACTTAAATCGGTTAGTGGTTATGGAGAGAAAGGCCTGACGAGCTCAACGGGTCTTCCCAGAGCCACCACATCTTTGGCGGCTCTCGCTACACACATGAAAATCAAATCTTCTGAACCAATGAATACTGCTGATGCTCATAAATGGATGAAGCCACTAGCTCCGTCGCTGCAACGAGGAACTCAGTTTCGACGAGGTAGACAACGACTCCTCGGAGAACAGGCCCTTAGCGCAGCTGCCGGGACTAAGCGAAATGCTGACATTGATCCCCTATTCATGTCCCCATGTAACGAGTTGCGGCACGTCTGGTAAGTCTGACACTTCGTCTGATTTTTGGCTGCGCGCTTTTTTATTCTAAATTTCTGTCTTTTCATGCTTGAAATTAATGTCTCAGGAGCGAGGGCCCTAACAAAGAAAAGGAAAACTTGCTCCTGCTTGACAAGATTGAGGATTGGTTAGGTCAAAGCAGACCGCTGCTGGTAGGGAAGGAGGGTGTTGCTGCCGCAGAGGAGCGCGGAGAAGGGGCATTGGCGAACATTTTAGACACTCAAGACCAAGAATCAGAAGGGAAGGAGGCGAGCGACGTTGAAAGCGAAAAGAAGGACTGGGAAGCAGGCGTTGGCGAAGGAAGGACTGACGAAGATAACTTATCTGGATACTTCCGCTTTTGGGAGGGCGAAGAGGAAGAGCACCCATGGCGCACGGAGGGTTTCTCGGATTTGTCGCAGTACCACAGCAATAGAGCCATTATTTTCGGCCAAGCGACGAGCTTGGCTCTGCAGTCAACTACATCGACTGTCGACGAAGGAGAACCAGGAAGAGTAAAGGTTTGTTACGATCTTGTCTTTGAAGAAGCTGGTGACCAAGAACCCACCGGTCTGGCAATAGCTGCGTCACGTGGCAGTAGCATTGATGTTGGCATGTTGCATCTAAGAGACCGCGCTCCACGACAAAAGTGCACTGTTGAGTTTTGGTATTACCTGCCACAATCTTCGGCAGTCACTGGTGAGGTTATTTTGGCCAGAAGAACAGTTGGAGAGGATGCCAACGACTTCTCAAAAGCTTGTGTTGCCTCAGACAAACGTTCAATGCTCTGGGAACTTGCCTTGCTCAAGTCTGGAGAACTAAAGTTTCGAACTTGCGGAGGCTCTGAATTCCTTTCAAGTCAGAACAGATTCAAAGAAAGTGAATCTGAAGAGACGGGAAGGAAAGACTTGGCTTTGTTTGAGCGCTGGAACCATGTTTGTATTGTGTTTTCCAGTCGTGGTGTGGAAAAGCCAGGAGGCTGTTCTGTCAGACTCTTTGTAATGGGAAGCGACGTGGCTTCGATGGAAACATCTATGCTCCCGCCTGGACTTTCGGCAAAAGAGTATGATACCAAAGTGGATGGTTTGATGGAAGACTCTCATCTGGTCTTTGGATTGAACAATCCTGTGAACTTTCGGCTTACTGAAATCCGCATCTGGGCTTGCGCAAGAAGCGAGGACGACATTAAGATGATGATGCGAGAATATTTGGATGCTGCCGAATCCAGAAAGAAGAAATTCCGAGTGAAGATTGGCAAGAACAAGAAAGGAGGGGGTGGAGGGTTGCTGGTGGGACCACAAAAAACTGGTGGCTTGGCTCCTCCTAAAGGCTTGACTCCTCCAAAACCTGGGGGCCTGACACCACCGAAGGGATCTCTGCTTGGTCCCCCAAAAGGCTCAGCGCCTAACCGCAAACTTTCACAGCCCAATGATCAAAACGAGGTCGTTACCGCAGCTGATTTTGCAGGCTTTCCGAGCTCAAGTTCAAAAGAGGCCACGAGTACCTTTGGCGACCTGAGCTCGTCAAAGACAGGGGACGGCTTCGAAGCCGCTTTTGGTTCATTTGGATCGCCAGAGCCTCTTGAGCACCAAGACATGGATGCCTTTTCCACCCCGAAAGACTTTACAACACAGGCAACAGGCGATGATACGGCGGCCTGGAGTGTCGCTGCAGATCGACAGGACGAAGACAAAGTTCAAAAAGAGTCGCTGTGGGATGCGGCAATTCCACTGTCTCAACAAATTCGATCGTCGGCGGCGGCAGCTCTCATCCGTGGGCCTCCAGCTACGCGACATTTTGGTGGTAATCGTGGAGCCCTTCCCGATCTTCGAGGAACTGACAGGTAAGTTGTTGAGTTGTTTGAATTTTGGTTTGGCTACGTTTTCTCATTTTCCATTCGTTGTCGTTCTCATTCAAAAGATACGGCGTTGGTGGAATCGCCATCTGTGGCTCGGAAAAGACTATTGTGTGGAGAGACGAGGAAGAACCCCCAGCATTGACGTATCCAATTGGGGCCAGTGGCGCCATTGTCAGTGACCAACTTGACGATGAAGAAGGCAGTGAATTCTTATGCTGTTTCCTTGCAAAAGATAAAAGAATGGTGAGTGTTATTAATCCGTTGGCGTGGTTCATTTATACGTGCATTTTACGGTTGGCTCATCGGATTGCAATGTCTTCTCCGCACAGGTTGTCTTCGAGTTGAACTCTCGAACAGTTGTAGTCGAGTTGCAGATGACCACTAAGCTCAATTTCTGGCGATTCTTACCACCCGAAGCGTGCGAAAGTTCTCTGTGCTTTATGCTCATCACACCTGTTGGAGGCTTCCACTGGATGCCCTTGGATGATAGCCCACGTCCACGACAAGTATGGAAGCGAGGATCGAATCTGCAAGGCAAGAAAATAGTAAGTTACGAAGAAGGTGGCACCAATGGCAAGCCAGGACCAGAAATGATCTCGAAGGTTGGCTTGATCTGCGTAACAGACGCGAACGGAGAAGGGGCGTTGGAAGCTTGGCTGGTGCCAATCTGTGGAGATTCCGGTGCGCTACTAGCCTCCGCGTAAGTTATCATTATTTTATATGGATAGCACAGCGTCTTTTCTTCGTCAGACTCACACCACTTCTGTGTCTGGCTTATCGTATCGTTGTTTTACAGGAACACCCACGGCGCAGCTTTTTGTTTGCCAGAAGACGTGGAGGGCGAAGCATTCCTCCCTCACTTGGTGCTCGTCACAAAGGACTCTGGTGACTATAAGCTTACCATTTCCACCGTTCTTGAGCCCGAAACGGGGTCCATTACCATGGGTGAAGTCATTTTGTCTGAAAACTTGCCGAAAGATCCAGAAAACTTAGAGCTGACAGCCCCTCCTCTTGCTATGGGCGCCTTCCCGGAGGTATTGATATGTAGCCTGGGAAACATTATCGTAGTTATCGTGCGCGCAGCAGGTTTCATGATTGCATACGAGCTCAAAGAGAATGCGTTGGAAGCGGTCGTGCAGGAAAATGTCGGACACTACGTGATTGATGCGGTGATGCGCTTTTCTGCTATCGAAGGCGGTGCTGAAATTGTCATGCTGCTCTCCGAAAATGAAAATCACAAAGACGGCCGGATTGTCACGCGCAACTTTAGGACCTCTGCCTAAACTATCTCACATATAACAATGTTGAGTTTTCATAGCTTTTTGCATGAATTGTCTGCACATAATTGAGAGATTGATTTAAACAACGAACAAAAAATTAGAGTTTCAGGACTTGCTGCTGCTAATGTACCCAGTAGAAGCTCTAGCCTCGCCGGATCATATCCACTTGTAACACTTGCGTCAACTCGGCTCAGAAGAAGAACGCGGCTTTCAAATCGAATGAATCGGTGCCTGCTTCATAATCTCTGTCATGCTTCGACTTGTCTTCATCAGGTTTGAGAGAAACGAGGATGCAAAGACAGCGTTCGAATCACGGATAGTTGGAGTACGCCTTGGGCGCGTCCTACCGACGAGTTTTCTTGGAGACGCGGATAGCCTTCAAACGCAGACCGGAGTTACTACTCTGTTTCAGCCAAGGATGCAGAATAAGGTTGGAAACCGACAGGATGTGGCTGCACCACACATTCAGGTGTCATCAAGTCCTGTCTCCCACTGAGACAGTGAAAATTACAACAACAACAACAACAACAACAACAACGAGAAGATCAACGAACCCAAGAATTCGGAAATGACTCATTCCCACATCAACATGCACCGTAGTACGACACGCCAGGCTGCCCAATGCCAAGGCCTGTCCCCAAACACCAGCATCTTATCTCTAACAGAACGATGAAGAGCCTAAGCTTGGATCCAGCAATTGAAAGGACGGACAAAGCTAAAGTTTCAACCTTTCACTCCCCATACATTTGCCACTCAACTTTATCATGTTATTATCTAAAATACTCGAGTACAGGTTAACTCCAACGCTAATGCGTCATTTGAGGGGAAAACAAATTCAGACAGATGATGCTTTTTTGTTTTTATGCTGCTGCTTCTTGAAAAACTAAATGATATCATCAATCATCATAATATCATCGACACGCTGCTCTATGCAATAATAATAGAACTACTTTCAGAACTAATAAAACAGCCTAAGTTGATTCTCCAATCAAATCCACCGCCCTCCACTTCAGTTCTGTCGGTCCTAACAAGCCATTCAACACTTGAAACATGGTCCACAACCACAACAGTATGGGCAAGGACGTTGCCTATTATTTCTCGCACAAACAACGTCTGGACACCCTCTTTGCCGTGCATGCTTCCTTTTCCCTCCTCATTGGGGCTGTTGGCTATCTATTCCCCTCTTCGGCGAATGTGTTTTTTACCACGGAAAGTGATCGCGAGTACAATCTGGCCAAGGCGATAATACGCCCCTATTCGACGCTCATTTTTGCCCAGGGTATTATGATTTGGAGGGCCCGCAAGATACACGACGGAGAAATCAAGCGTGTTTTTGTACTAGCCTATTTCATTTGCTTTCTTTTTTCTACGTTGTCTTTGATTGCGGAACACTTGACCAACAGTGGCGTGGTTTCTGGCAAAATCATGGGTGTGATGAAAATAGTCTCAATGATGCTTCTGACAGCCGGGTATGGGTGGTTCACCTTCTTTCAGCCACCTGCCGTCTTTAGCGGTTTAGCAACACACTATCACTAAGGTTCCGGCTGAAACACGACAGTGAGGAAAGGAATGTTAATCACTGAAAACGCTGCCGCAAAAGTAAGCAACATAAAACACCGTTCATTCAATTAAAACGAGACAGGGGCTTTTTGCATGGTTTGCGGAAGGCTAGATTTTATTTGTATTTGCCCGCTGCTCCCCTCGGACACTCTGTATGAATCATTTTTGAATAAGAAGTTCTACGCAGTAAAATACTTTATGAATCACTTACTCATAGCCAAAAATAATAATCTTAATTCATTGATCTATGTTCTATGTGCAGAAGAACATAATATGATGTCATCTAGTTATGCGGACTTGATAAAGAGGGCCATAGATCCTCCTGATGAACTGGCATACTCTGAATCATCCACGTGATGTATTATCTCCGACAGTTGAAATCCTTTGGATTGAAACAGTGCGGCTTCTTCACCTAGTTCCTGTCGAAGAAATTCTCGGGCGAGTTTCTCCCACGCCTGAATAATAGTAGGATAATCAGGATGGCTCTTATCATGATTGAGAAGAATATCATTATTTGTCAAGATGTCATTTTTTATAATTTCAACATTCCTGGTAGTTTCAGCTAAGGAAAGCCAGACCTCGTTCGCGTCATCGCCTTTCTCTAAATTGTGCTGTATCCACTCGGAGAGACCCCATAAATTTGATTTCGCACGAGGTCTGGTACCAGTCGGAATATCTTCTAGAGCCACGTCTACCAGTCGTCCACACACATCTTTAGCTTTTCCCAAAGTTGAATTTACTACCTTGGCACCGTGCAGAGTATCCTCTTGGTTTCGATACAGTCGCGCTAGGTGCAATTGAGGTACCTTTTGAACCATTTCGGGATCCATTCCTTCCGCTACCATGACATATTGCCACTGTTGCTGCTCTTTAAGCTTATGGATCTCAGCATTTTGCAGCAGGGTTGTGTGATCGGTAGAGGAAGCAAAAAAGGTTCGAAAAAGCTGATGATGAGTCCATGGCTTGGAATGGTTTGCTTGCTTGACGGTACTTCTCAAACGAGTCCTAGTAGCAGCCGAAACTAACAACATGATCAAAGAGCGTATTCTTAGGAGAAGAGTGGGTATTAGCAAGACGAGGCGGCTTGCAAATTTTACAATTACGAGCACTAAACTACGTACGTGATCGCAATCAATATGAGAAATGAGAACGGAGAACGGAAAACGATTCTTTTTGTTTGTTTTACCTTGTTTTCGTATTTGCGTGCAAATCTTGGCGTTGATGACGTTTGTTGCGTAGCATCAAATTGTGGGCACGACTCAAAGTCTTTTTTTTTCGAAGTCAGAAGATGATTCAGTTTGTTGTTGCTGGCTGAGAGAAGAGTTTTGCTATAACATTATTTAACATTACATATTACATATCACCTATCACCTATCACAATCCTACCCCAGCCTATACAATCGTACCAGCTCGAGCATACGTCTAATGACAAAAAAATTTAAGACATGTCGCAAGGATTCATTTATATGATAGTTGTTGTTGCTGGGTTTTGTGTCCAACTCGGCTTGTCCTTTGTCATCCCCCCACTTCCATCGCTGAATAGAAATAATTATGACCATGAACGAGATATCCTTCTGCAAATGTCGTCGGCGGCTGAAGTTCCTACTATTGAAGAACTTTCCAAAGATCCCTTTATGAAACAAGTGAGTCATGCCCAGACTTTGGTCGATCTACTTTTGTCTGAAACTGAGGGACAACAAAACGAGAGCGATTTAGAAGCACTGTTGACAGCACAACTCTCTCATTCCGACGGTATTCGTGGATTTTTTGTCACCTACTTGACCGGGAGCGACGAAAACGATGGTGCCATGATAAAGGTTCCCGAGGTACTTCAAAAGGCCATGGCACAAGTTGATGCCGAGGAATTAGTTCCACTCGCTTGTATGAATGTTGTCATGCCTACGGGCATGATCACCATGCACGAGGATCCCACGCTGTCACAATCATCTCGATTAACGTCCCAACGTGGATCGCGCATTCTGGAATGCCTGTTAGAGTTTCCACTGGCCAGAGACAATTGTCAGGCTATACTGTCTGTTGCTACTGATGGAAACGATCCGACATGCAAGAATGCCAAATCAGACATGGTGGAGTACTGGAGAGAATTCTTTGACAAATGGGGTTACAAAGACAAACAAAAGAAAGACATTGCAACAGCTATTTCCAACATTTTATCGTAAAAAGTACACACAGAGAGACGTCTTTTATTAATAATATATAATGTATTGTTCAGAAGAACATGGCCCGACAACAACATCCTACCTTAGACCAACAATGTTTGCGTGACTTGCCCAGCTCGTTGTGGAGAAATGTCCAGACTGCCCGCCGTCGAACCACCCACCGAGGATGCCTTCTTGTTAATTTTGTGTAAGTCGTACTTTAGGCCTTCGGTAGATTTCAGTAATCGTACTTCATCGTTGGTAGCTCCTGCCATGGGAGAAAAGACGTCCCTGCCAGCATTGTACTCGCTGCTATTGACACTGGCATCATCTGGATTCCAAGCTTGATCCATGGCAAAATCATCTTCACCGTCCGTTTTGGTGTCACCATCGTCCCCACCTCCAAAACTACCAAATTCCGAACTGATTTCACTCCATCGAACATCTAGCATATCTTCGTCATCGGGCATCATTCCCCTCAAATCTTGTTCGGGAGTGGTCGCCTCGGTCTTTGGCGAAACCTCTCCTTTGCTATTCATGTTCTGCTGTTCGCCATCTTGGTGTCTAAATACGGCAATGGTGGGTTGAAAGATCTTGGACACAATGCCACCACCACCACCAGCAGCACTCTGCGACGACTTCTTCGTGGGTGTCGTATACGCATCTGCCAAAGATGATGAAAATATCGCCAACGTAATGGGTCGTTCTTCTCGTCGTGCCGAAGCTGTACGACTAGGTGGTGGCAGTGGTTCGTGCATGATACTGGCGACACTAATAGCCTCACCATTTTCTGGTTGGAGTTGCAGTCTCGTCAAAGAGTCTGGTACTTGAAGGAGATTGGGTCGAATGACGGCATTGCCTTCAAAATCCGAAGGACACGTCAAATCATCCGCATTGTCAAGCTGTTGCTGTTGTGGTTGTTGCCTTGTGGTTGCAACTTGATGTTGTTGTTGTTGTTGTTGTTGTTGCAGATGGAGCTCTTCGTCCGAACGCGAACACGAGGATGTACTGTCGGATCTTTTACGATTCACAACGGTCGGTTTTTTCATACTCGTTTCATCATCATCATAATCATCATCATTGTTGGACAACAACACAGCCGCCGCCGCAGCACTACTCAGAAGTCGCCCGGGACGATTGGAACCAGCGTCACTAACGACGTCACCATCACCATGTTGTTGTTGCTGCTGCTGTTGCTTTTGCAGAGAATCCCGTTCATGCAGCGATATTTGTCGTTGTTGCCTGTTGCCTCCTAGTGTCAAGGAAAAGGGACGTTTGGGACTATTGTTGTTGTTGTTTCCTTCTTTGTTTCCTTCTTCTTCGTCTTCAAAGGCGGCATCTCCCATCACTTCCGTTATTGTTTTCTTATTCTTGTTCTGACTATAACAGGCGCCATCATTCAAGGTTTTTTTACGCACCAGTCGTCGCTGGTGCATCCTGTATGCCATCATCACAATAAAGAGAACTAAAACGACGAATCCCGCCGCACAGGCCGAAGCCACAATCATCAAAAGTCGAGAATCGTCGCTGTTGCTCTTCTCACCATCACCACCTGATTGTATTTCCCCATTGATCAAGGCACTCGTATTGTCCGACACGGGAGCATTTGTGGCAGAATCGTCGTTGCTTCCAGCATCATTGTTGTTGTTGCTACTGCTACTGCTGCTGCTGTCATCGTCGTATGGTCCTCGGACGTATTCGATTCGTGCAACAAATGGAAATTCGTTTTGAAAGGCCACCAACAAATCATTTTCATTCAAAGCCAAATCCACAAGCAATTGCAATTCGGATCGAGTAGGTAAAACTGTCGAATAGCCTCCAAAGTAGGCCACTCCTCCACTGAATTCCAAAACGGTCGTGGTCGCCGTCGCCGTCGCCGTCGATGATGATAATGATGATGATGATGATGATGATGATGAGGGTTGTTCCGACGTAAGTTCAACGTAACTCAAAATGTTGTACAAAAAGTTTGTATTGTCGACCAGTGCAAAATGTTTTTCAAAATACGAAGTAACCAAATCTTCCGTCAAAGTAAGAATGCTTTCGGCATCGACCAAACGAATGATAGCATCACCACCACCACCACCACCACCACTACTACTGTTTGAGGTATAACCAATCTTGATGTGAAATTTACCGATACGAACTTGAATGGGATTAATGTTGCCACCGTTGTTGTTGCCGTTGCCACTAGTGTTGCCGCTGGATTGAGCTGCAGTAGTTGTCATCAAAAACGAAGCCATCAACAGCACAACCACCATCAGCATCCGCCGCAACAAAAGCCACGTGATAGATCCTTTCATAATGTCTGCTTGTTGTCGCTGTAGTTATTGGTATTGCTATAGTAGTAGTTGTTAATATTGCTATTGCTATTGCTATTGCTATTGCTATTGCTATTGTTGTTGTTGTTGTTGTTGTTGTTGTTGTTGTTGTTGTTGTTGTTGTTGTTGTTGTTGTTGTTGTTGTTGTTGTTGTTGTTGTTGTTGTTGTTGTTGTTGTTGTTGTTGTTGTTGTTGT
>Ga0100391_1004096_pt1 | contig 14261 bp, 5 predicted proteins | sample CryGeymeta201515_FD_81541 | JGI IMG/M metagenome (GOLD analysis project Ga0100391, IMG submission 81541) | Groundwater microbial communities from Crystal Geyser aquifers in Utah, USA - Crystal Geyser metaG 2015-15 | ecosystem: Environmental > Aquatic > Deep subsurface > Groundwater | place: USA...
AGTTTGAGCGAGCCACTCGCCAATGGACTTATGGATCGCTCATAATGTGGAACAGGTTCATTTTACCAAAACTAGGCTCACAATTTACCATAAAAAATAAAATAATAATATTTACCCCTTACTAGTAGTGGCAGCAGCAATAGCGAAGACATCATGATTATTCCTGTGACGAGCACATCCATCATAAACAATTGTGAAGCAACAAAAGAGAGTCTCATGTTCATTACTAGTATTGCATGTACACAGTACGTAATTATTTAATATATGAGTGGTCAATTTCAAAACTTGGATTATTGGAAAGTAAATGGCTTTTCCGTCAGCAAATCAATAGACCCAGTAGTTTCTTCGTTCGTTCCTGTTCATTCATCAACACATCACATCACATCGTCACATCATCCATTGCATTTGCGTTAAAAAAAGAACAACCTCGCAAGGATTTTTAATTGGAGATCGGCATTTTTGCAGCCCGTAATAAAATAATAATAAATAATAATAATAATATTTTCGGGTTTTGCTCATCGCCGGTCTGTCCTCATTCCGTCGCCGCGCTGCTGCACGTCTCGATTCGATGCAACGAAAGAACATACAGGCAGCAAAACGAAAAACGAAAACGAAAAACAGCATAGAAAAAACACGACAGACAACAACGACGACAACCAAGATCCTGTTGTTATTATTTTTCGAGAGTACACATCACATCACATCACAAAACACACACACACACAAAACCAAGCAGGAATCATTATATCGATTATTTCGACAATGCCTGCAGCCGCTACGAACACCACCATCACCACCAACAGTAACAGCAACAACAACTCAGACGACCTCACGGCTTGGCAGAGTTTGCAATTGGGAGATTCTCTGTTTGTTGATGAAGATTTTGAACAAGCTGTGGATGCCTACGCAGCAGCACTTCTCGTATTGAACAAAGATAATGATTTTTTAAAAATTCGTATCCTTTCTCATCGTTCTGCTGCTTTTTATCGTTTGCGACGTAACGAAGATGCGTTAAGTGATGCTCTGGAAGCCATGACTGTACTGAACGGCGTAACCAACAGTAGCGGAGGTGACACTCGCTTGCGTTCTGGTGAAACTGAGTTGTTGTACAAACGTGCGGGTGTAGCGGCCATGAATCTATCTGATTACCAACAAGCACAAGAAATGTTTGAAAAGGCACAACAATTAGCTACGTTGAATCGTGGAGATGACAAAATCTATTCGTCCTACATCAAACAGTGTGAGTACAATCTTAAACCCAAAAAGACGGCTTCCGACAACATGATGGATTCCATGGCGCCAACAAAAAAGCCGTCAGATCCTGCTCCTGCTCCAGCGGCCAAGAAAAAGGAGGAGGATCCTGAAACACCCATTGTTGAAGAGATCAAGCCCGTGGCCAAAAAGCCAAAACCAGCACCGACTCCGGCTGTGGCTACCAAACCTTCTTCCATCTCAATGTCATCACCATCGTCCAAAAACAACAACAGCAACAGTAACAAAAAGGTACCCGTCACGGCCATGCCGAAGTATCAATATTATCAAAATGATAAATTTGTCACGGTTGCCTTGTTGGAACCCAATGTGAAGGCTACCGATTTGGACGTGCGGTTTGATAACGAACATTTGGTCGTAAAGCTGACCAAAAATGGTCAAATCTATCAAGTCATTTCTGGCGATACGTATGCTCCCGTCAGTGTCGACGGATGCAAAATCAATATCAAAGACGAAAAGGTCCTTATCAAACTCAAAAAAGAAAATGATGGATTTGAATGGCAAGAACTATTGGCCAAGAAAACGTTTGGATCGTCTACTTCGACTACGGCATCCGGACCTGCCACTGATGCTGCCGATGCCGCTGATGCCGCTGACACTACCACTGCTACTGAACCCAAACCAGTGCCGACCGTGGAACCAAACAAGACCCGTCCGTATGTTAGTCATCGTGATTGGGACAAGATTGAAAAGGAATTGGAAGAAGAAGAAAAGAAAGAAAAACCAGAAGGTGATGACGCCATGAACAAACTCTTTCAGACCATTTATGCCAGTGCCGATGAAGATACCAAGCGTGCCATGGTCAAATCGTACCAAACATCGGGTGGAACAGTCCTCAGTACCAATTGGGATGAAGTCTCGAAGAAGAACTACGAAAAGGAAGACCGGACCGCTCCCAAAGGTATGGATACAACCGTTTTGTTCTGGTCGTATTTTATTCTATTGCATTGCTTTGCTTTGTCTTGTCCTGAATTGGAAAGTTGCTTACCGTCTCTTTGCATCTTTCGCAACGTTTTGCAGGAATGGAGTGGAAGAATTGGGAAGGAGAAAAACTCCCAATGAAGGAAGATGATTAAGAGGGAAATATTGCAAGAATATTAGAATATATAAGTGATAAGAATAGTAACAAACGTTGTGGATTGCGACATTGGGGGTCGTGCGTCCAAAAACAGCAAACGACGTAGTAGAGCAGCATAGCAAAGCAGCATAGCGGAATTTTAGAACAACAAAAGTCTATTACATCATAATCAGATCGAAATGACAAGAACAACAAAACAAATACTTCATGCAATACGTAAAATGTATAGCGAAGTTTATTAATTTTTCAAGACAAAAATGGCGCTTTAGTTGCCCATCGTCCTATTCGAGAAAAGGGAGATGGCTTGCACACATGCTTTGTTGCTCCATTTTGTAACGTTGTTGTTGTTGTTGTTGTTGTTGTTGTTGTTGTTGTTGTTGTTGTTGTTGTTGTTGTTGTTGTCAGAAGAGGGCCTGTTTCATTGCCCAAATTCATTTCCATTTGCGTCTTCTGTCCAACAAAACATCCTCGTTTTTTTTTCTCTGGTCTTAATATTTATTATGATTTTTTTTTCTTGCGCAAAATTGGTTGTGCCAAATAGAGCGCAGAAATAATGAAATAAATTGCATTTATCCCACAATTTAATTAATCTTGGCAACGACGCAACTAATGTCGTCAACCTTTCCTCCCAGACCATCGCGAAAGTCAGGGTCGCCATTCTTTTTGGCTTGTCTGGAATAGGGCGTCTCAGCTTTTGAATCCAGCGATACTTTACGAGATCGATCCGAAATCTTTTTAGCAATAACGTTGGCCTTGGGGGCCGACGTGGCAAGCTGGACAATCTCTGTTTCTTCCAGATTATCGAAAATACCATCAGAAGCCATCAGAACGATATCACCGCGCATGAGTTCCACATTTAGTTTCCGGGCATCTCGTGGCCGATCGGGCGAAATATCGGACAGTTGGTACGGACAATCAAAGTAGTGAACAATTTCCTTGGTCTTGGCCACAATCTTGTCTCCACGAATCACAATGCATGCCGAGTCGCCCAAATTGATAGCCCGCAGAAATCCATCATTGGTAATGGTAGCAACGACAGCCGTGGAAGCACCCGTGGCCTGTTCATCGGCAACTTCCGCGGCCGTTAGTAGTTGTTCCTGCATATCTTTAATGGTCAAGTCGTTCCCTGTGCCCACGAGCTGTGTCATTTGTCGTGCGAGCATTCTGGAATACAGTGGCACGCCATCTGTTTTGTCGGCTCCCGACACACCATCAAAGACACCAAAGGTATTTCCCTTGGTAAATATAGCATCTTCTCCACCCCACATAATTTTGGAAGGATGAGGTAAGACACACGAAGCAATATCAATCTTGATGGTAGTAGCTTGTGGTTGTTGTTGTTGCTCCACCGCGATCTTTTCTTCTTCTGCGGCTGCTGCTGCTGCTGCTGCTGCTGCTGCTGCCGCAATTCTGGCATCTTCGGCTTCCTGTTTCTTTGCCGCAATGTCGGCCTTTTTGGCTTCTTCGATGGCAATCATCTTTTCCGATCGTTTGGTTTCTTCTTCCAGTTTCCGCGCTTCTGTTTCCAATCGCTTCATCTCGGCGATCTGTTTCGCTTCGGCCTGACGAACTTCTTCCTTTCTTCTGCGTTCTTCGGCTGCCTGTTGTTGAGCCTCTTGTTTCGCCTTTCTTTCTGCTTCCATCTTGGTTTGTTTATCAGCAGCGAAACGCTCTCTTTCTGTCTTTTGAGTTGCAGCACTAGCAGGCGTCGCAACATTTCCATTCTCAATTGTACTACTGCTAGTGCTGCTGGTGTTACTGTCTGCATTGTTGGTCAAAGATTCAAAGATACCATTCAACAATCCTTTTTTTGGTTGGGCTTCTTCCTTCTTCTTGGTTTCCGCAGGAGCTGGAGTCTCTTTTGTTGCTGGTTCAGCAGTCGATTGAGGTTGCAGTAGCTGAGAAAAGAATCCGGGTTTTGTATCTCCACCGGTGTCGTCTACCGCTGCTCCTGCTGCTGCTGCTGCTACTTGCTGCTGTTTTTCGTTTTCTTCGAGCACTCTTTCTTCTTGTACTGCATTATCTGCTGGTTTATTATTGTCATTACGAGTCTCCAATAATTTTGCCATGAATCCCTTCTTTTTTGTATCAGATTCTTGTTGCATCGTTGTTTTAAAATATTCATCTCGTTTCCGTTCTGCCTTTCGTTTTTGACTGGGTCGCAAATAAACGGGAGGAAATCCTGGTGGTGGTTCCCATATCGATTCTCCTGTTTTGGTATTAAAGTAGTAGATGACACCGGTCGTATCTTCATCTAAAAATGCGGCCCAATCACCCTGTTGTTCTAATGGTTCTGGAACACTCATCCACAATTGAGTGGATGTTATAGTAGCAGCAGTACCAGCAGATGAACGACTGTGAGCACTAGTAGTAGTAGCACTAAGAGGCACAAATGCCAATGACTGTTGTGATAATAAAAGAAGGATAGCACATTCCAAGATGATAGTACCAGCTGTCAGTAGTAGCGTTGGTAACCTCATTGTACTCTGTGATATTCTTTTTGCGTCTCGCTATAAGGGGGTATCTTGTCTTGTTCTCTGGTCTGGTCTGTAATGATGATGATGATTCTGTGGTAAGTGGTAAGACGAGCTGATTTTCACGTACTCGTAATGCAGACGATAGATAGATACGGTACTACTACTACTAGTCTAGTATTATTAGTAGGTCTAGTAGTAGTACTACTAGGCTACTACCACTACTACGATAGCTAGTATTAGCTAGTACTCTGTTTGTTGCACAATCTCGAGTGGAAAGATCTTCTAATAATCTCTTATTTAGCTGTTACTACGTCACACGATTAGATGATGATCAAGCCGGACATTCAATTGAAAAGTCAATTTTCCACCCGGATAAATAATGATGTACTTTCATCAGCGACGACGTGTTTGACGAAACCCAACGACGAGATGAACAAACTGTACCATCGCACTTTCACTCGCATCCAGTCATCATTTTTTTATTTTTTTAATTCGATTTGCAGCATTTATTTTTATTAACAAAAAAATAATAATAGATTCGAAGAAAAATTCATACATTGTACACACTGTACGGGAGACACAACATCTGTTATTATTATTATTATTATTATTTATTTACAACTCCAAAATTAAGTGAATAATATTATTATCAAACGGCAGATAATAAAGGACATTTTCATCTGTCTGCCCAATTTCCAGCACAGCAAAAACCATCAAAAATAATAATAATAATGACGAGCATTAATGCATCAACCATGCTCACCGTAAAGGCACCCGCTGCCGCCAAGGGCAAGAAAGCTGCTCCTAGTAGTGGCATCGGTGCTACTGGTGGTGGTAGTGGTAGTAGTAAGGGCAAGGTCATGGCAAGAAAGGGTTCCGTAGCACCAGCATTGAAACCGGCCATTCTGTCTTCCACAAAGGCTATTGCTGATCTCAAGGCAGCATCGTCCAAGGAAGAACAGAAACGTCAAATTCAAGACTTTGTTCGCTCGGCACTGGGAGAATCAGTTCTGGTGGACAAGAGTGCACCACACGCTGCATCGACGACCAAGGACCGATCCGCATCTGCTGCAGACGTTGCTGTAGCAGCCAAAGAAGTTGGTGTGGCCTTTGTTCTGAAAACGTGCGGCGTTATGGATCAGTTGCAACGCATGTTATTTCCGCAGGGCGTCGAAGCCTTGCTGACCAAGGGAAATAATGCCGACGAAAAGACGAACGAAGAAAATGGTGGCGGTGGTCTCAAACCGAGTGCTTCGGCTTTGAGTTTGGCCAGTATGGACAACAACAGCATCGGTGAAACGTCTGCCACCAGCGTCACGTCGAACGGAACGGATGCCAATCGTGGAAAAACGACTCCTCCCAATGCCCGAGAGGGAAGTTTGTTGATCATCCGGGCCCTTTGCGAAATTGTTGGACGTCCTGCCGAACCGTACGTTGTGGGAGCATTTTTGGCTGCAGCATTCGATGAATGCGGAAGCAATTCCGCATCGATTCGTGGTGTGGCGGAAGATACCACGGGGGCTCTCATTCGGTTGTCTCATCCTTGGGCCTTTCCTACCATTCTTTGTCCCATACTGTTGCAAGCATTAAAGTCGCCCGAATGGCGAATCAAACATAATGTGTTGGAAAAAATTGAACTGTGTGCTCAAACAAACCCTACACAAGTCAACCGATTGTTGCCGAAATTGATCCCCCCAATCACTGGTCAAGTTTGGGATACCAAGACACAAGTCTCCAAAGCGGCAGGTGCTACATTGTTGGCGATTTGCTCCACTGGAAAGAATCCCGATGTGGCCAAGTCTATTCCGGCAGTCGTCAAGGCCATGTGCAAGCCCTCCGAGACGAACAAGGCCATCTCGGAACTCATGGGAACGACCTTTGTCGTCCCAGTCGACGCTCCAACCTTGTCCATTCTGTGCCCCGTCTTGTCTCGGGCGCTCAAAGAAAAACTGGCCATACACAAGCGTCAGGCTTGTATCGTCATTGCCAATATGAGCAAACTAGTGGAAACTCCCGAAGCCGTTGCACCCTTTGGACCTCTTTTGGTTCCCGAATTGAAAAGGGTGGCCACCAATGTCCAATTTGAAGAAATTCGCGACGAAGCTCTCAAGGCACTGTCCTCCCTCACCAAGGCATTGGGAGACTCTTACATGGCCACAGATGACGACGTGGCGGTGGCAGAAGTGGCCAAAGAAATGAGCAAGATCGATTTGGAACAGAAGCGAATCCAAGAAGAGAAGGATGCAGAAAAAGCCCGCGACGAAGAGTTTGCACGCAAGGAGGTTGAAGAACGCAAAAAATTCAAGGAAGCCATGGATGCTCAGCGGGAGCTGGATAAGATTGCCAAGGCGGAAGCTGAAAAGCAGAAGCAAGAAGAAATGAACAAGAAAGAAGCACAGAAATTGAGCACTGTGCGTGCTGATGGTACTTGTCAAGGATGTGGGTTGAAGAAATGCCGAACGACATGCCTCTTCTACGGGAAATAGATTTCGATATTTTAAACTGAGCACATCCACACTCCATAATCTATAAAAACGGTTTCCGATTTTGTGAGTCCTCTGCTTCTGTTCGTTAATTGTAGCTGGTTATTCTTCGTGCGTTGAAATTAGTACATCTATTTGTTGTTCACTACGACAACACAGCTTGTCAAGTAACAGACTGCTTTACTAAGGAACCGACGACCTCTTCATCGGTGTTTATTTCATTACACACACAGCTTAATGGCGGTATGATTAATCTTCTTTTCGTGGTGGTAGTTTGGTAATGGTGCCTATGGCAATCGTTTTCCCCTCTGTTCGCAGAGTAAATCTTCCCAGGAAAGCCATATCGGCGAACGTTTCCAACGGCGTGGTTTGGGAAAGCTCCAGCATACATATCACTGACATTCCAACACTGGCAAATCGGGCTCCCTTCACAACTTGCCTCTTTCTGTTAGTCGTCTCAAAGATCTTGACCAGCGTACATTCCTCTTCGCAGGCATGAGCATGAAACATGGCTTGGAAGCCTGCTGTCAAAATCTTTGTGTTTTCCGGCATATCCATCACTGCAATCTTACAAATGATTCTATCGCATGCTCGGCATGGCGGCTTAGTGCAAAGGACAAAACCTTTTCGAACATCTTCAATTCCAGCTCCATTGAGTTTCACTAGAACGTTTTCACCCGGTCGTGCAGCAGAAACGGGATCTTCGTTTGCCCACACAGCATCAACTTTGTAAACATTATTCGTTGGCATGACTGTGACTTTCATACCTGGACGGATGACACCACTCTCGACTTTACCCATGGCAATGGTACCACGATCATTGTATCGCTCAGTGACAGGGATACGCAGTGGGCCATCAGGATTACGCCCTTTGATCTCCAAAGAATCTAGCATTTTGATCAAGGTTGAGATTCCTGTGTTATTTTCGGATGCGTCGTATGATTCTTTCCACCAGGGACAGATTTTAGGATCCACTTCATCCTTCACATTCGCGCCACCGAGGCCTGAGATGGGAAGAAACTTGACCTCGCGTTTGATAATAAATCCGCAGCTTTTCAAAAATGGCTTAAGTTTGGACACACATTCATCGTAACGCTCTTTGCTCCATTTAACGGTGGGGTCGTCCATCTTGTTAACGACCACCACAAGGTACGATACGCCCAAAGTTTTGGCCAACAGTGCGTGTTCTCGGGTTTGACCACCTCTGTCGAATCCTGTCTCGAACTCTCCTTTACGCGCCGAAATGACTAAAATACCAATATCTGCTTGACTAGCTCCCATGATCATATTGGGTACATAGTTCTTGTGCCCGGGAGCATCCAAGATAGTGTAGCGCTTGACGTCCGTTTCAAAAAAGGCCTTGCCGACTTCAACAGTCTTTCCTTTTGCTCGTTCCTCTTCGTTCGTATCCATAATAAAAGCCAAGAACCACGACTCGCGATTGAGTTCCTTGGCTTCTCGCTCGTATTTTTCGATAGTTCTCTTGTCTACATTATCTGTCAGATACAAAATGTTACCGCTAAGCGTACTCTTTCCAGCATCAACGTGGCCAATAAAGACCAAGTTCAAATGCTCGCGCGGGTCTCCTTCTTTGAGAGAGGCAGGATCAATTTCTCCTCCTCCTTCTTCTTCTGCGTCATCGTCGTAATCATCGCCTTCCTTTGCATCCTCCATGTTTGTATCGTTGTCTTTGGGAGATGATATGGTCATTTTCTCCGTTTCCTCGGCCAAATCCTCCTCGCTCGCAGCGACTACACCGGCATCCAACAGTTTTAGCACCTCGGGATACTCGACCAGTGAATCCGGATCGGCAAGCATGCTTTCTGCTTTTTTACGATTTCCTTCGGCAACGTTCAGAACGGCCTGCCAAAGGGGATCATTCTCGTCGATATCCGAAGAAATAGATTCCGTTCGTGGCGTATGATTCGCAGGCGTAGCAGGAGGAGGCTCGGATGATGATCCGCCGCCCGGAGTAAAAGCAGGAGCAGCTGCCGAAGGTGTCCAACTACTTGCATTGGGATCCATGGTGATATGTCGTTCTGCAGATTCCGTGGTGATGCGTATTAGTTGTGCGAAAAATGCAAACGAGGACGGTGTCAGAGACGAGACGAAAAGCTACACGTCTGGTCTTGATTGCTTTATACAATCCTGGGAATACTTCGTTCAACCGTTTTTTAATAATGCGATACAAGCAACCGTGATTTGCTGAAGACGTCGTAGTGGTGGCAGACTTGATCCAGTTGTGACAGAGCATTCGCGCAAAGATAAAAATAACGCGAAAAACATCATCGGCGATCGGCGGGTACCGAGGATCGAAGGATCACGATCAGTCCTTGAAAACGACTGTAGCGTCGCGCATCACCTGTTTCCTTCACAGTACGGACTCAGACGTTGACTTACATTGTAATCTTGGGACAGATAAACTTGTTCGATAGTAGCTATGCTAGCTGTGTGCTCTTTCGTATTCTTAAGTGTCAGTATCGCTTGTACAACGTAACCAGTATCTGTCTGTTGGACGATGCTGTTTCTTCCCATCTCGCCGGCACCTAAAATCGAACTCTCTCCTGCTAAACAACGGGTTATGAGCTTTACGTAAGTTTTCGACCATACTCTACTAAGAGTAGTAGCTAGCTAGGGAGTACATTCTCATTTTTCGAGAAATAATAATCTTCACACTTCACATTGTCAGAACATGATAATATTGCTTGCTTGTAATTAGACACTACTACTTAACAAAAAAGCTGACGGTAATGTGCAATTTAATGCTTGAATGCAGCAGAAGGTTTACAACAAATTAGACTGAAAGTCTTGGTGAGCCAAGGTCTCTTCAACCGAAGTTCGTTTCCTAATAAGGTAGTCTGGGGTCATGTTGACCCTCTTCTTCTCCGCGGATATGCTACTCATCAAGTTGGCCATCAGAGGACCGATTGCCGAGGACAAAGCGCTCGTTGAGGATCCTGCCTCGCTGAAGGATCGATGACTACTAAGGCCTCCTCCTCCTCCGGCGGGTCTGCCACTTCCGTCGCTGCCAGTAGACGACGCCGTAAAACGTTGCTGTGGCTCTGAATATTGGAATTGATGCGGAGTATTGTGGTAGTCGCTGTAGCCAGTCGTCGATACGGTCAGCTCATCATCGTCATAGTCTAGACGCTTTTGAAAGCCCGATGATGGTAAATGGATCGCGTTGGATGTTTTAAGCGTCTCATTTACAAATTGCGCTGTTTCGTGAGAAGGGGCAGACCCGAGCGATGGGACTGTCGAAGGAACTCGATCATGTTCCAGACTTGCGGAAGAAGAATGCATCTGGCTGACAACGCTTGCAGGCGTGACCATCGGCTGACTTTTTTCCATTTCCGACACGACCTTGGTCATTATATTGCGCTGATCTTGTGTGAGGAAATCGTTGCGGAAACTGAGTGTCAGAGGTCGACCACGGGCGTGGATAGCCTTTCGAATGCTATCAAAGGTCCATCTGCCAACCTCCACTGACACACCATCAAACGCAACAAGGCGTGCTCCTAATTTCGGTCGAATGTTGTTTCCTGAATCATCAAATCCTTCAAATCCACAAACAAGAACAGCGTCGACAGGAGTGGCAGGCTGTAAGTAGTTGCCATCGTGCAGTGCATCCTCGTAAGGAGTATTGGCACCATTGGAAATGGCCGCCACGCGTCGAAGTTCCGCGGTAGTCCCGCAGCCATTCTTCGAGTTTCCAGCGAGATCTGCTGTCATGGCATCCGTCAACAACCCTCGCGACTTCGCGGGAGGAACTGGTACCTTTTGAAATTGCAATCCAATCTTTCGCGTGTAAAAGGTGACATGATAGATCTGCAAATCCTCTTTTGGCGATTTCGGTTCGCCGTGAGGACTTCTGTCGTTGTGGAGGACTACGTTCGATCTTGTTCTCACGACATCGGCGAGTGGACAAACTAGCCTTGAAGTAGCATTCCCGCTTTGCGCAACATTGATGGGTCTGAAACGCAACGCTTCGTCTTGTTCTTCGTCCTCTTTCTCTTCTTGGTCGAGCAGTAGAATAGGATTTGGCGGCAGAGGTGAACTGCAATGGGATCTACCTACAGATCTAGAGCTGCGACTGTCACCGCCGAAGGAGGCGGCGACGCTACTGATTGATCTTGCATCGACAACGTCGTGAACTGGCTCTTGCCGTCCAGTATCTTCCCTCCCCGATTGTGCTGTCGCAGAGTGGGCAGCAGCCAAACCAAATTGTGATCGACTAGTTTTTTCTTTGTCCTCACCCCCAGAGTCGCTGTCAGACGAACTGCCATCAAAGAGTGATAGTACCGCAGGATGGGCGCTGTGAGACTTTTGATTGGCTGCTTTGGAGGTCAAGGCAGAGCTTGTAGTTGATCCAATTGTAGAGGGGTTCCCGCTACCTGATTTGGAGGAGGCTGCAGTGGTCACAGTACTATTACATGACAGCTTTTGATCTTCTCCTTTGCGTGCTCTTCCGGGGGATAAGAATTCTTCATTCAAACGCATCCTGGCCAAAGCGTGCTCCTTCAAATCACTGGCGATGCGTTCTTCTTCGTTCCAAGCAGTCAGAGTGTCCTTTGCACCTTCCCGACTGACAGGCTTGCTGCTAGCTCCATTGCTCGACTTTCTCTTGACTTGTCGCTGTTGCAACTCGGCTTCCCTTTCAGCCTGCTGCTGCTGATTTGCTTGTTGTTGCTCCATCAACGACTTGATCTCTCGAACCAATACCCGACGCTCTCGCTTTTTTTGCTTGAGCGTTTTGCGAATAGTACAATTTTCTTCCCATAACTGACATAATTGTTTTTCTGCCTTGGTCATGCGTTTTTGCAAGGTCTCTGCTCGCAATTGGGCCTGCTTGGTATCTTCAACAGCCGTGGATGCTTCCTCTGAGGCCAGCTTCAGATTCTCTCGTAATTGCTGACAGGCATTGACTAACGAAGAAAAGTGTTGCCCCGGAGCATTCAAGTCTTCCAGAATGTTATTCTTCTCAAACAATAAGGCCGCTGCTTCCTCGGCGGCGGCATCGTCATCCAGCAGGGAAATATCGCGACTGATATTGTTGGCATTATCCTGGTCATCGACAATTGGTTCTGCTTTCTTTTCATCGGCAATCATTTCATCATCGCTTGTGTTTGGGACGGTGAGTGATGTGGTCTCATGTTTCCTTGCTTCAGACTGTGTCTTTTCGTTATCCTCGGTGGACGCCTTCTCCTTGGCCTCTTCCCTGTTACTGGCTCTACTAATAAGATCAGATTCAATGTCAGCCTCACTATTCGCGTCCTCCGTTTCTTTGCGTTCAGCGGTGACCTCCTTCTGGTCGATATTTGTTCCTTGCTGATCTGTATCGTTGGCTATCTGTGGCTCACCTTCCGTCGTCATCGTCGTCGTCATCGGAACCTTGCGTACGTGATTGGCCAACAATCGCAACGATTCATCAAGAGCTTCAAACTGTTGTTTCCAACGGCGAGCGTCTTCGAGTGCCCCATCTCGATCTTGCTCTACAAATCGATAATGATCCAACTGTCGCTCCAGTTCGATTCGTTCGGCACGTAATTGTGCATTGGCATCTTGCTCCTCGGCTAGCTGGGCTCGCACAAAAGACAATCGTTCTTGTTTGAACGATTGACACCAGGTCTGCGCAGCCTCGGGTGTCCTGGCTTCCAGGTGCAAACTACTCCCATCCGGCCAATGCAAAGCAAATTTTGTCTCGCCACTATTATCATCATTGTTATTATTTCTATTGATTTTGTTGTTGTTGTCAAATTCAACTCGAGCCTCATCAATGGCAATGGATCCCCGCGGTATAGTATCGTGAGGACTCAAAAAATAGTAAAGTTGTGTCGTTGGTTGCAAAACAAAAAAACGTCGTTTGTAGGTTGGAACGTTCGTTCCCATCTTTTGCAAAAACCCTGCGTGTGGAGCCCGACGAGCCCATTCCGTGGCTGTAGGAGGCATGACTAATGTTGTTGTTGCTACTGTTGCTGCTGCTGATAGTTGTTGTTGCTGGTACTCATTATGATGATGATCATATTGTGGCTGCGAAGAAAAAGGACTCGTGTCGATTGCGTGTCGTTCGGTGCTGGTAGTGATAGTGACTGTTGCTGGCTTCCCCGAGACTCCCATTCCCTGCAGCATCCTGTTGACTACCCCCGAGCTGCGTTTCTCCTCCGAGCTTGGTTGTTTTCGTGGAAGAGGTGTCCGCGCATTCGGATCTAACACCAAAGGAGACGGACCTACAGCTGCTGATTGTGAACGATGTTGATGTTGGTGATGATGATGATGCAGTTCCTGACGGACATAGTCCAACCCAATGCCGATGGTGGTGGGAGCAGCAGTTATGATGGGCGACTGCTGGTAGTATTCTTTCTGTGTCTTTCGAAACCGTTCTTGGCGGGATGATGAAGAGGTTGGTGCATGTCTTGCATGACGTTGACGAGTCACTGGTGTAGTGGCATCACATTCTTGTTGTTGTTGTCGTTGGTTGTGGTGGTGGTGAGGTTGTCTTTGTTGGTTGTATGGAATAGATGCATACTGGTGTTTGTGTAAGCGGTGTGGAGACGACGAGACACTGTCAGCCGACTTCATCTTCTTTGCTGCTCTATCCTTTTCCTTTAATCCCGCCTTGTGGTTCTATGTCATTGTCTTGATTGATGAATATTATTATTTTTGAATGATGATGGCGTGTTGTAGTTATCTGTGTTTTTAACTCTGAAGAAGTAAAAGAGAAGTGCTCGATCCTCCGAGCTGGCAGGCAAATGTAATCCTCATGCACGGAGATAAGCATAATAAGTAGCGTTCAGGATAACAATGTTGAGAGATTCACCAATCACGAGTGAACGCTACTGCGTTCTCTCGACTATGCCAGCTCTCTAGGGCTACGTTTGGCTAGGTAGGGTGGTTTGGAGAAACTCGGCAATTTACTAGGGCCGACCTTTTCTCCGTTCCGAGGCGCCCGGG
>Ga0100391_1004109_pt1 | contig 14230 bp, 4 predicted proteins | sample CryGeymeta201515_FD_81541 | JGI IMG/M metagenome (GOLD analysis project Ga0100391, IMG submission 81541) | Groundwater microbial communities from Crystal Geyser aquifers in Utah, USA - Crystal Geyser metaG 2015-15 | ecosystem: Environmental > Aquatic > Deep subsurface > Groundwater | place: USA...
ATGAAATTTTCTGCTCTTTTCGGTCTCTTCAATTGCTGGATCCAGGTCTAGGCCCTTCCTTGTTTGGTAGGGATTTGACGCTGGGCTACGAGTCAGGCCTTGGCTTCGGCAGCCTGGCGAGTGAATCTTCTTCCCCGAAGTGGGAATAGTCGTATCCGATTTCTCCCGATGTGTTCCTGTTTCTGAGTGGGAGAGGGGATGGGGCATTTCGGGTCATTCCGGTGACGTCGGATTCGGGTCTCCTTGTCTCACGTCCCCTTCGGCTGGCTCTGACAACTTTACAGTGTATCCCCAACACTACTGCAGTCATATCCATGATCTACTGTAGGTACTCCACTAGCTAGTAGTAGTAGTAATTATCTTCTGTTCAGCAAACGCGTCTAAGAACAATAAAAGTGATTGCACATGGAGCCTAGTAGAGCTAACACCACAGTTGTATTTGCAACATCCGCATGAAACCCTTGCCTGGATTCACAGCAAATCGATCAGAATGGGATTCCTTGATAGTGATAGCGACAGTTCCTCTAGTAGTAGTGAGGAAGAAACAAAGATAGCCCAAAGAAAGGCTACATTTACAGTTCCTCCTGTGGCTGCTGCATCCAAAAATAATGATGGTGTGCAAGATTTGCAAGATCCTTCCACCAACTCATCTACCACAACTCCCGGAACAACTCGCAAGAGATTTCAGGTAGACGCTAAGAAGGTTGTAGTGGAATTTTCCCTGGCAGAAACCAGACGTAAACAACGACGGACCGAGGCGCCCAAATCTAGTCTTACTGATCGCACTGATGGGGGGCGTCAGATGGAAGGCATCGATAATGACGACGATGGTGACGATGGCTCGAATAATACTTCAAGTGTTGTTCCAACCAATATTCAACAATCTGGTGATGAAGAAGTGGTTAGTGTGGAATCTTCGGGATCAGAATTATCCAAAAAAATTATTTTGGATGATTCCTCCGACTCGGAGAGTGATGGAAGCAGCAGTGATGACAGTTCTTCCATAGCCATGGTCAAGAAAATTGTGCCGTCTCAAATTGCTGATAGTAAAACGAACGCTATGTCATCCTTACCTGTGAAAAAAACTCCCGCAAAGCAATCCTCTTTGGACGACAGTTCAGACGAATCGGAAAGTGAAACTCGTGATAGTTCTGCGGTAGTCATAAAATCGATAACCCCAGCGACGAAGAAGACCCCGCCCAAGAAATCCTTTCTAGACGATAATTCAGAATCAAGTAGTGATGATAGCAGTTCCGTGGACAGTGAAAATTATGAAAAGGTTGAGTCCATTGCTGAGCCGGCTGTGTCGTCGCAACCTGTTGCTTCCCCAGAATCACAATCACTGTCACCGCCGCCTCCTCCAGAAAATTCTCAGTCAGATGATGATGATGATGATGATGATGATGATGCTGACAGCGATTCAGATGATAGTGACTCCTCTTCGACAGTAATGGTAGAACATGATCACAAGCAAGAAGACTGCATCCCGTCAGCGATCCCGCCAACCAATTCAATCGAACAAGAGAAGGGAGGATCGATCTCAGGCGAAAGCTCCGATAGTAAAACCAGCAATAGTGACGGCGGGCCACAAAAAGAATCTAATAATTTGTCACCTGCGTCGCCTCCATCGATGAGCAGTGACATTGAGAGTGAGGACGGTTCTGTCTCTGAAGAAGATTCTGATGTTGAAATAAGTGACAGTGATGATGAGGAGACTGGCACGCCGCCACCACCCCCTTTCCTAAAAAATAATGGCAAGCAAAGCGAAGGGCCCAATAACGATATTGGTGACAGTGATGAGGATGACACTGAAAGATTGATTGAGAGTGATGTACCACCACTACAGCCACCTCCTCTTCCTGCAGGAAACAATGCAGTGGAAAACAATGATGAACCAAGTGACGGTTCCAATATTGATATTACTGACAGTGATGATGAGGTCTCTGGGATATTTGTGGATATTAAACCTCCACCACCACTAAACACAAATGCAGATGAAGGCAAAGGTGAATCAAATGAAGGTTCTGATATTGATGTTGGTGACAGTTGTGATGACGTCTCTGGAACATTAATGAAGAATAGTCCTGCTCCTCCACCACCACTAACAGATAATGAAGAGGAAAATCATGTTGAGTATAATGAAGGTTCCAATAGTGATATTGGTGACAGTGATGATGAGGTATCTGAAACATTAATGGAAACTACTATGCCACCACTGCCTCCGTCAAAAAATACTGCAGAAGAAAACAATGATGAGTCTAGTGAAGATTCTAGTATTGTTATTAGTGACAGTGATGATGAAGTCTCTGGAGTATTCACAACAAAAACGCCTCCGGCCCCATCCCCCAAAAACAGTGCAGAGGAAGACTTTGTTGAGTCTAGTGAAGGTTCCTGTAGTGATATAGGTGACAGTAATGACAAAGTCTATGAAACATTGATGAAAACCACCACGTCACCACTTCCCCCCCTTGGAAACACTGCAGAAGAAGATAATGATGAGTCTAGGGAAGATTCCAGCATTGTTATCAGTGACAGTGATGAAAGCTTAACTTCAACTGATAAAGAGGGAAAGGATGGATTAAATTCTCTCTGTGACATGAATGTTGACTTCGAGAACGAAGAAGATGCAAACGTTGATCAGCCGGAGAGTACTTCCGAACCTTACAGAGATGCCTCCGCGACTGCCTTCAAGCATGAAGCCTTGAGCTCAGATGAAGAGTGCGAGTTAAATCACGTAGGTATTGAAGTCGATAGGGGCAAAAACTCGGAACCAAACGTCGACAGCCCATCCGCGGCATTGAGCCTAGAGGCGGCACCAGCAGCCATGAATGCAGACGGTCTCATCAACAACAGTAATGACGACAAAATAAGTGACGATATTGTCAGCAATGCAGATAATGACAAGTTGAATAATCTCTCAGACAACGTTGATATAGTCTCGGAGATTGTCATGAGTGGCTCTGACAAAAACAATGAAATCGATGTTTGTCGCGCCAGAGCGACGATGGTACCTTCTGCAGCAATGGTGGAACTTGCTGTAGCAAATATCGTGGACGATAATACCAAAATAAAGACAACTACAGCAATGTATAACAGTGATGCGTCCTTCTCTGAGGAAGAATTATCAGAGTACGAGGAGGAAATGACGCTGACAGACGAAGGCATGTCAGGCGAAGACAAAAGCGGAATGGACTTTAATAATTCTGCAGAGTGGGAGGTGTTGACCGCCGACCGTAGCGGTGATCTGCGACGAAATAATCGAAATCATGACAGTAACAGGACGTTCGAAAATGGCCCTGAAATATCCGCAGTTCCATCAATCGATGATGACCCCGTTTCAAGTATTGGTAGTAGCGATGAGACAAATGAAGAAATTGTTTGGGATAGTGGTCACGATGTTTATTCGACTCAAACGGTCGAATCATTCCTGGCACAGCACTCAGGCGAAGAGGTCAAGCTTGTTGAAGGTGAGACCGCCCAAATAGCTGCAGGAGCTCCTAAAAACAATGACGATAAGGAGCATAGCGAAGAGTGGGCTGATGACTCTATTCTATCTTACGCTTCGAGTGAATCTTCTCACACAAGTGCCGAGCACGGGGGATATTCTAGTTTCATCCAAGGTGCCGTGCCACTGCAGGTACAGAAATCACTTGGCGATGAAAAAACTGATTCAGATAACCAGTTGGAAGAGCTGTCTGAATCGGGTAGCGTTGTCGATGGTTCTGACGATAGTTCAGATACAACGACCGAAGATATGCTGCCACCTCCGCCACCGCCACCACCACCATCTCATCTCACATACTTCAGTGAAGCTTCCTCGCAGCTTTCAAACAGCGAAGTTGCAGTTGAGGATTACATCGAAGAAGTTGAGTACCTTGAATATCACGAGGACGAATTCGTTGTGGTAGAGGGCAACGCTAATGGTGCACCTGGGACTGTCGAGCATGGAGTCAGCGAGCAAGGTGCCGCCGTAAGATCAATGCAAGAAAAGGACCAAGATGGAACAAAAGATAGTGACGTTACCTCAAGCCATATGGCTAATCCCGAAGTTGAGAAGCTTGAAGATTTCTTGAATGACTTGCCGGATGATTTGGAATCGGCTGTTCTAGCTTTGATCGAGGTTGTCTATAAGGATGAAGAGATCGACATAGAGAGTATGCTACGAAGAACTCCACTGAAAGATCTATTCAAATTCCTAAAACAGCAGTATTGGTACAAACTCCATACAAACCCAGAAGAAGTAGAAGAAGCAGCTGCGTCTATCGAGAATTATATGACGGCTCAACAAATAAAAGTTGACGATGTGCTAAAGGGCCGACTAAACATGATGGTTGCTACGGTTCAGCAGAATAGGCCAAAGCGCAATCTCGACGAGATGGAACATCTAGATGAAAGTGTCAAACACGAAATTCGAATCCAAAGATTGATGTCGGAAAGCAACCAGCGCAACCTGTTGAAGGAAAACAGAGATGGGTACAGTGCACTAAGTATGGTATGCAACGCCGAAAAAACTGACAAAGGAGATGATCGCCTGATGCTTCCCACGGGTCGTGACGATGTAGCCCAAAGAAGTCATGTGTCTAAGCGCTACATTAACACTGTAAATGAACATGGGAGATCTGCAATGGAGAAAAGAGGAGCAACAAATAGTGATGAATTTATGACGCTTGCAACAGTAACAAAAAATGGTCCACAAAGCATAGCTGCATCAGTTCAACAAAGTCATTCCGCGAAGGAGGCCTACATGATGAGAAGTGATAAGACAACTGCAGTTCCTCCTGTCACTCAAGTTGAAAAGTCTGCTGGTACAGAGCCACCAATTGAAGTGCCTTCAATAAAAGCTCAAGAGAAATCAAACACGATGGAGAGCTCTTCAGAGGAGGAATCTACTGATTCAGAACAAGAGGAGACCAAGGATATTCATGCTCTTCTCCCAGCTCCAACAGCTCCGGAAGCAATGAAATCACTACCTGTTCTAACAGATGAGCCAAGTGAACCCATCTGGGCGGCCATACAAGTAGCAAGCGGCAAGGGAGCTGATGAGTCAGTAGCAGAGGAATTATCAACCAATAAAAAACCTACACTGGCCACTCAAAAGAAGTCCAGTATGGTGAATACTTCATTAACAGAGGAGTTCAGTGACTCTAAGCTTGAAGAAGTTGGAGCTGTTACTTCTCCTCCACTGGCTCAGCAGGAGTCTCATGATGCAAAGAAACCAGTTGAATTTATTGGTGATGATAGCACTAATTCAGTGTCAAGCAATATCGACAAAAACAGCTCTGGAGCTACCAAACCTATAGCACTCTCAAATACTGAAACCCAGAAGCCCAGAGTTCTAGATCCAGTGGAACTTAAATTACCAGTGCAGGACAAGCCCGCCATAATTGACATTTCATCAGAAGATTTTAGTGATTCAGAACATGTGGAAACCAAATTAGTTCATTCTCTTCCCCAATCGCTGCAAGAAGAGCCAGCTTTGGAAACTGCAGAAGTTCAATGCACGACCAAAGAAGAGCCAAGCAAGTCTGTCAGTCAAGTCAACTCAGTAGTGAGCATTGACAAAGTTGGCAAGCCAATTACTTTGGAGAAGAACTCCATTGAAGTTAGCAGTGCATCAACAGATTCCCGTGACTCAGAAAAAAATGAAACTAAGTGTGTTTCTACTCATCTACTACCACATGAAGGTAGGACAGCTTCAGAAACTGTGGAAGCACAATCCATGCCAAGAGGGAAAATGCACACGTTTACCGACGAGCCTAGCTTGGCTGTATGCGAATCCAAATTCAATCAGCCAATTGTTGCAGGAGCGAGGTCGATTGTAATGGGCAACTCGCCAGAAAATGAATCTAGCAAATTTGAGCAAAAGGAGATCACTGAAAGGCTTGCGCTTTGTCCGGTCCAATTGGAGACAGTTTCTTCTACAAAGAAGTCTTATTTAGCTGGCTGCGGTGATAATGATGTTAGTGCGCTCATGTCTAGCAATGTCAGTAAAGCGAGCACCCAGGTAACACTTTCTAGACTTGCAGAGTCTCCCACAAGTCAGTCTCAGAAGATCAGCAGACCAGAGCCAATAGGCGAGGATCAAGTGATCAACGAAGAGCTTTTATCGCCAAACCAAAAAAAAATTGCAATGATTGACAGCTCATCAGAGGGGGAGTGCAGTGATGCAGAACAGGAAGAAACTGAGGATGTTACTGCGCAACCCATTCCACCCCCATCCAATCCGGCTATAAAGATTGTGGAACCAAAATTCATCCCACCAGAAATTCAAAGTGAGTCTGTCACGAAGAACAGCTTAGTTGTTAGTGGTGACAAAGTTGATGAACCAGCTGTTGAAGGAACAAGGCCCAGTAGGATTGGCAACTCATCAAATCAGAAGTCCAGTGGTTTAGAACAGGAAGAAATTAAGGATGCTTCTGCTTGTTTCCTAGCCCCTCCAACTGAGGCAGCTCAGGAAGCAGTGGAAGTGCTACCTATGCCAGTGGAGAAGCCTAGAAAGGCTGCTAATGGATCCTGCTCAATGTTTCGCAGTGAGGTAGGTGACGAGACAGTACGGTCTCTTTTGGCTGAATCAAGTAGTGGGAGCGATTCCGTTTCTAGCAATGTCAGTGAAGATAGCCCTGCAGTAGCACGCAAATCTGCTTTCACAAACAAGTTGACGAAATCCAGCGTTCCAGAGCCAGAATCCAATGAAGTTCAGGCTCTGCAGGAACAAAAAGTCAAGAAAGGGCCCGTGCTGGAGGAGAGGTCAAGCATGATAGATAGCTCATCAGAAGAGGATTCCTGTGACTCAGAAATAGAACAGACCAAGAAAATACTTTCTTCGATCATAGCCAAGGAGAAGCTAGTTGCTGCCAAAAAGAAGTCCTTTCTTGACGAATCTAGTGATGATGATAACAGTGATTCAGTGTCCAGCCATGACAGTGAAGTCAGTCCTCCAATAAGAACACCTAAATCTTCAGCACTTCATACAAGTGATGAGACGAAGAGCAGACATCCAGAGCTAGCAGTTGGGGAGCCCACTGTTGAGGAGCAGCCTCCAGTGAAAACCAAAAGAAAGTCGAACGCAGTGGATGGCTCATCAGATGAAGAATTTAGTGATTTAGAGCAAGAGGTGACCAACGATGTTAAGTGTCCTTCTGCTAAGCTAGATTTTGAAATTGTGGAAGTTCCATCTATGACACTTGTGAAACCGAGTGGATCCATAAGTGAGGCTAGGTCACTTGTGAGTAGAGAAAAAGGTGTGCCAGTTGTTTTAACCAAGGAGCCCACCATGGTTGAAATCGTGTCAGAAGAAGAGTCAAGCGAATCAGAAGAAGAGGAAATCAAAGATGCTCCTGTTCCTCCTCCAGCTGATTCAGCTTTGGGAACTTTGGACTCGCAGCCTATACCATTGATGGATTCAAGTGTATCAGCCAGTGAAGCCAGCTCAGTTGTAGGCAATGAGAACATTGATAAGCCATTTACTGTCACAAAGAGGCATGACTCCATTGATGGACCAGCTGCTGCCAATGAGATGTCCTTTCTAGATGACAATGGCAATAATTATGTCAGTGATTTAGTATCCAGCTATGTCAGTGAAGTCAGGCTTTCAATACCAACATCAAAATCTGCGGTACATCCCATCAATGAAGCTAAAGAGGTCACATCTCCAAAAGCAACAGCAGCTAAAGCATCAAAAGACTGCAGTGATTCAGAACAGCAGGAGACAAATGATGTTCCTACTTTTGTCCAAAACCCACAAGATGAGCCAGCTTTGGAAACTGTGGAAGCTGTACCTATGCCAGTGGAAGGGCTAAGAGAATCTATTAGTAATGCCAGTGCAGCAATGAGCAACGAGGGAGTTGATGAGTCAGCGACTGCCAAGAAGAAGTCCATTCTGGCTGACGCAAGTGATGATGATGGGAGGGATGTAGTGCCTAGCAATGCAAGTGATGCCAGTCCTCCAAAACTAGAACCTACATCTTTGGAATTTCCACTTGGTGAGTCTGATAAGGTTAGCACTCTTGCAGCCAAGGAAGAGCCTGCATTTGTTGCCCAAACAAAGTCTAGCATGCTTTCCAGCTCATCAGATGAGGAGTCCATTGATGATAGTGCTTTATCCAAAGAGGAAGATACACTTTCCTTTGTCACCAACAAGTTAACTGATGTCATATCTGAGGTGTCTGGAGCTGACAGTGGGAAATGTCAACAGACAAAGTCTCAGGCTCTGCCTCATTCCTCTGAAAATGGGAACATCTTGGCTATCCTTGACATTTTGTCATCGGGCAAGCAGCCACTTCACTTATGTTTAGAGCTTCCTGCAATATTTTCAAGTGGTTCTGTGGAAAAGATGGCTGAAGTTGCAAATATTCTGGCTGGCAACTTGTCCTTGAAAGTAGTTTCCGTAAGAATTCCTTCAAATTTTTCCTCGGGGGAATCTCAGAGCCAGGTTTTATCCAAAATATTTGAGGCAATTGGATTGCTGCGAAACTTGGAAGAGCTGAGAATAGAATCACTAGGCGGTATGGATCAATCAAGCATTTCAACATGTCTCATTACAGCTGCTCTTCGCCCCATTGCAGCCAGATATGAAGCAGAAAAAAAGGATGGGTTTGCGCTGCTGAGTATCCAGAACGTTAATTTGATCGACAATGCCATAGATTTGATTGACTTCACCGAAGTTGTGGGAACAATCAATGAGATACCATCACTAAGAAGTGCCCAAGTGGAGGTGGAGTTTGTTTCCCCTGAAGTCGCTATCCTATAACAATACTGGTGGGAGGTTTCATTGTAGAATACATTTTACAAGCAATTGCCTGGGTCATCTGATAGAAGAGGCACAGGATCAGCAAGGATACGACGTTTATGCAATCCCGAGACAAAATCACCAAGCAAACTAGAGGTGAGATGGTCTTCTTTTTCGCGCACCGCCACTATTCCTTTCTCAATAGATCTAGTTGACACCAGCAATCCTTCCACAAAGTCGAGCAAAAGTTCAGCAACAGTAGCAGAATTTTCGCTTTGCAAACCCAAGGAGATGAGTCTCGTCAACTTCTTTTGATCTTTGAAGAGCTCACGTACTCGAGACAATCCGCGACGCGGAGGCCGGGAGAGCCTGGATGCAATCGTCAGGAATGAAGCTATTACTAACCAGCGCTGCTTGCGAGAAGGACAGCATGTTTCCTCCGGCCTGTCGAGGTACTGGTCGAAGAACGAGATAGACCAGGTGTCGAGCTTTGAGACAGCTTCAAAATGCTCTCTAAGAAGACTTTCTGGTGGGATATTCGGATCCGTAGATGTTGACCAAGTACTGGCCAGATGTTGAAGGACGTCGAGCATTTCCGGGAGGAGCCATGATTTGTCATCAACATATGATTTGGACGAACTAACTAGTAGTTTGTTAATCTGTGTGGTCAATGCAGAGAGGAGTTGATTTTGCGGCTTCAGCTTCTGGTCGGCTATTGCCTGCAAATCGATCGGACCCCCTTTAAATAAGGAACGCTGAATCGAATCAAGATTTCGCGCTATGATATTATGCACTAAAGGTTTTCCACTTTCGTATCCTTTAGCGACTGCCAGCTCAACAGCCAATCCACGGATTTTTGGATCTGTATTAGGTGGTTCTAGTAGTTGCAAAGTTTTGTCCAAGTTGGACGTTAGACTCTCACTGAGAAATTCCAGCATTTCATTGAGTAGATTGTCAGCCCTGTCGTGATCTGTAACACTAGTAGAGCCGCCAGATGACAGCGAAATTTGTTCAGGAATTATTTTGACCATTTGCTTCAAGACTCGACGAACGACGAATTCGCAAATTTCCTTGATTTCTTGGTGCTGATGAAAGAATGCGTCTGCCATTTTCGATTCCAGCGATGAACCACCAGAACGCATTCCATCCATTGAGATATTCCCTGACGTCTCCAGGGGAAGAATATTACCGTTGGATGGAAACGGCTGCAACTTGTCAGTGTTGGAAACATTGGAATCGTTGTCGAAGGAGGCAATCTCTCGACTGACAATTGACGGCCTCAATTTTCTGGAAATGCCAGGGCTTCGCGTCGATATTCTATTCACTTCGGCTCGGGCCAGTACTGCTGCCAGCGAAAACATCTCCTCTAGATGAGGACTGACCGAAAATAGTATGGTTAAGCCAAAGAAAACTGGCCCGGAACTTTCGAAAGTTGCATCAACCGCGTTTCCGCAATTCACCGGACCCAAGTCCTCTCTGGTGCCTTTGTTGGGATATTCAGAAAAAGAAGGAAACGAAGCGACTTGGGCAAGACCAAGGTGGTTGCCAAAAAACGATTCCAAAGACCACAAGACTAGCTGGTTACTCAAATCGTTCCTTCCCGACGCAAACTGATGCCAAAGATCGTTCCTCAGCCTTTCTTGAACGTCCCGCAGCACGGAAATCGTCATTTCAAAAGCATTGGAGCGGGTGTGAAAAGTCGTATCCCAGAATGCCATTTTCAAAAGTTCAATGATCCAGGGAATACAAAGAATAAGACTACCATTTTTCTGCGAAGCCATGACAAGCGCAACTAGATCGATGCCACTCGTCTTGTCGGATTGCATTTGTTGTAAGCCATCAAATGGCACAGTGTTCTTTGTTGTGTTGTAGATATGCATGCTGCTTTCGTATTCGACCCATGTAGGACTGAATATTAAAACACCAAGAAATCTTCCAAGCATTTGCATTTGCAATAGGTTCTGCTCTAAGAGTGTCGCATGACTCCTGTCAGTACAAGTGGACTGCTTTGCTTTGATTAGATGAATGCATTGATTACGTAAATGTGTCATGAACCTATAGGAATCTACCGAGACCAAAAACAGATAGAAAAACTCTTGGTGACCAGGAAAGAATTCCTGCGCTGCTTCGGTTGGCGTCGAAGAGATTGCCTGGTTTTTGGTCTTTTCCGCGGCAAGTTTCCAGCTACTCTTATTGGATTGCGCAGCTCCAACGTTTGAAGAAAACCGCTTGTGAAGTTTTTGCAATTTCTCCTTGTCGGCAATATTCAAAAGCTCCTTATCAGTTTCTTCCAATGGGACAAGTCCGACCTGTAGGAGCAACTCACAAAAAAATTCTGAAAACCACGGTAGATTGACATTCAAAACGCCTTCCACGACCTCCCGGCACGAGGATCGGATCTTCATCATGGACCGATGAGCTTGCTTAGAATCTAGAACCTTACCTCGAACGTTCAAAAAGGACCGGAGTTGATAAAGAAAGGCATCTCGACTTTCCTCTCGATTCTTGTACACGAGGAGTTCGTCTCGCGTTCGAAAGTTATGACGGGAATCACGCTCGTGCTGAAAGGGAAGTGTCAACATGGCCGTTTGTGTTCCTCCCGAAAAGAGCACCGGTTGGTCCTTGGTGGGATCCAGCAACCTGGAGGAGGTACCAGAAGCCCGATGTTTTTGAATGACGCCTTCCAATTCGACTGTTAACTCGGGCAAACATTGTCGAAAGGCAGTACCATGTACCAGATCTTGTAAAAATGGTATTCCAAACGTCTGCAACAGTACGGAAAGTTTCGAAAGAGCTTGTGCAGCGAACGTGCGACACCGATCGCTAGTAGCAAAAACGGGAGCAAGCACCTCCGTCCTTGTCACTGGACTACTACAACTGTTGCGGGTGTCGTTGTTGTTGTTATTATTATTGTTGTTGTTGTTGTTTTTCACGATAGTGGATTCTAGATGGACTCGTCGAGGAGACGTTGTTGCTTTGCTACTACTACTACTACTACTACTGCTACTGCTAGTAGTACCATCCGAAACGTTCAAAAGCCGTAATAGCAAATGAATTTCTAGTGCCATGGAGGGAACCAGACCTTGCCATACCAATGTACAATATACTTCAACCAATCGCTTTACGGCAGTCTTGCTAGAGGGTTTCATTTTTGTTGACGAAACAGTTGTTGTGGTTGTAGTAGCTGCAAGTGCCATACTATTGGCGTTGGCCGTAATAATCGCTGGCATGACAGGTAACTTGTGTAATGTTGCCGACTTGTGTGACGGTTCTTTTTCTGGGACAGCTGCTTTGCTGCTGCTGCTGCTATTCCAAACGCTAGTAGGCGTTGCAGTAGTCTGAGATGATGTAGAATCGACATTGGAAAAACCTGGTGGTATTGTTGTCGTTGGTGCTTGTGGTGGTTGTGGTTGTGGTAGTGCTGCTGACGATGTGATTGTTGGTTTTGGTATTCCCCAAGCAGTTATTGATCGATTCGCTGTTGTAGCTATTACAGGTGCAGAGGTCGATAATGAAGATTGTTCCGGTGCCTGTTGGGCAATATTGCTCCAAACTCCCGACTGTACAGGAGCTACTGCCGCCACTGGTCGAATGCGCTTTTTTATTTTCGTATTGTTGCTATTCTTGTTGTTATTATTTTGGATGTTTGGTGAGTTGTTGACAGATGCTCGCTTTGTGCTTGGTTGATTCTGTGACGATGCAGTAGCATTCGGTTGTGGTTGTGGTTGTTGGTATCCACTCTGCTTCTTTTCTGGGCCACCCAAAACTGGAAAATCATCTTGATAGAGTGGTTTTTGTTTTTGTGTCGATGGTTGCTTTTTGACGTTGTCAGTGCTTCTACCGATGTCTTTTCCCGCCGTTGTTGTCTCGAGGTAAGGTCGACAAGCGGCTCGAATGGCATTTAAAACAAGAAAGGAAGAATTCACCCGTTGGACGCGACAGTCTTTACCTCGATCACAAGAAGTAGAGGATGATGATGATGCTGCTGCTGCTGCTGCTGCTGATGATGATGATGGGGTCGTTTGCAACCACTTTAGTAATTGTTGATACCTCTTGGAGGATTCATTATCATCATCATTATAATGGTCACAAGTTGTAGTTGTTTTGATTATTTCGCTGCTGTCGTCTTGTACTAGTATTACGTTGGCAATGGATTCCAGTGACGTTAGAGTCACGCAGGGACAGTCTTCGTGTTGTTGTTGTTGTTGTTGTTGTTGCTGCTGTGGACTTGTTGTATGTGCGCTCTCTGAAGTTGCTGTGGACATGTCATGAAGATTATACAACACTCCTAAAATGAGCAATGATGATGGAAGCGGTTAGAAGAAGGAAAGTAGACTACCAGGTACCAGGTAATGGACGAGGAGTGGTGTGGTGTAGATTGTAGATGATATGATTTAAAATTTATTTCAAGTTGTATCAAATTAAGCCCAGGTGGACTACCATAGGACTCAGGAGTTAGGTCTCTCTCTATTAGGTCGTGTGCCTATGCCTGCTTCCTATACACACCACTAGTCTAGTCATAATATTATCTAATATTTATCTATAGTCTCCACATTAGCTTTTTACGTGTTATCATGCACCATGGCGCTCTTCAAGCCACAGCCGGCTTCCACTGAAGTTAACAAGGTCTATAGGCACTACAAACACCTCCTGTAGCTCCTGTAGCCCTGCTGTTAATGCCATGCGAGTTCCGGAGGCGATATCGCATCCGGAGACGCAACCGGAGATCGATTCGGTCCACCGAAATCGATCAACCACAAAGCTTTGGAGACTTTGGCCATGACTACTACAGCCGGCCGGAAAACCAAGTTAACTTGCTCCTTCTCCTAGCTACCACAGGAGCAAGGGGACTACCTCGCTTCCACGGTGTTGGAGACGAGGAGCCACCGTACGACATGCGAGAGACACTTCGCTCACTCGCAAACTGGAAGAAGCACAAGTTGTGCCTCCTTTCCATACTACTACAACTACACCCAACGTCGCAACCGAAAGGACCGACAAGCCTACAGTCTATTCTTATAGACGACAATGGAACCCCTGCCACCACATGGACAATTTGATCTCGTTCCAGCGAGTCATTGACCGGCAGGACCGGACTACAGACTGAGGGACGCTTCAGTCTACTGGAAACACTACTTGAGCCACAGCCTGGAATACAGGAATACTCTACCGGACAAGGACTCATCGCACGACGACGATGACATGCCTTGTAGGACACCCCTCCATTGAGGCTACTACCCCTGCATGAACGACGACAAGCCGAAAGGAAGCTCGCAGGACACCTCGCAGAGGACTTCGCATCTAGTCTTCGCATCGCACCTGGACATTCAGGACTACACTGGTCATCAAGACTACCAACCACCGACATTAACCACCGACGACTACTACTTGGCAAGATCAACCAAATGGGAACCCATCTACCTACCCATCACATCCTACGGTATACCCCATTTGGCAACCAACCGGACTATTCTTCCATTTGGTCTTCCACTACGACGATTC
>Ga0100391_1004111_pt1 | contig 14229 bp, 8 predicted proteins | sample CryGeymeta201515_FD_81541 | JGI IMG/M metagenome (GOLD analysis project Ga0100391, IMG submission 81541) | Groundwater microbial communities from Crystal Geyser aquifers in Utah, USA - Crystal Geyser metaG 2015-15 | ecosystem: Environmental > Aquatic > Deep subsurface > Groundwater | place: USA...
CATAAGTCCATTGGCGAGTGGCTCGCTCAAACTGCCATTGCCTCTTCTAAATACAGAACCTGCTGCAGATCGTGTTCCTTGTTCTTCTAAGTACAGTCCATGAAGGCTGATTAACTCGCAGAGGTGGTACTGGACTCGCTGGATCCGGTATCATAGGTGGTTCTGTCACGGGCACTGGGACGGTGCTGAAGAGTCGTATATTATTTAGTTTGTTCACAACTTGAAGCGCTCTTGCTTTCGCAAAAGGCATTACCGGGAGGAGAGCATTGGGTACAGAGCAACTCAGGAGGAGAAGCAAAGTGCGTAACAACACCATCATCACCATCATTTCGTTGATTTTTTTTCAAAATATGAAATATCATACAAAATTGTGCACTTTACGACTGTAATTCAAAACGTCGACGGTAGATGCTTGTCGAACCATGGGACGTCAAGAATCCATAGAAAGCTACCGAAGAGCTTGGAAGATGCTTTTAAAATTCGAACGAAGGACTCCAAGTCTACTGGCATCTGTGATCTGTGGTCGATATCTTTGTTTAGATAATCTGTGATTTTCCAAGACTCTTCCCGAATGTTCTTTTTCCTATTCTTATTACAGTATTATTTTTGAATTGTAGCTAGAGATCGGGGAGTTACGGTTTAGGGTTATATTAATCCAAACACTAATGCAGTCATGACAAAGACGTCAGACTTTGACACCTCAAGATGGGAAAGACATAGCGTCACATGCCGCCATCAAAATTCAATCGGATATCGATGATGCATACTTTGAACAAAGGATTCTCTGCCTCTACCGAACAAGATGGAACTAGAGTCTAGTAGTAGAGGTCTATCGGCACCGGAAAAAACACAAATCAATAAAGACACCCTTTTCTCTGCTCCATTATTTTTTGTGTTCTCTTAAAATAATCTTTGCGGCAAAAGCCAACGCAAAACTGAAAAGAAAAGAAGATTTTTATACCTGCAAATCATGTCACTTTTATCTCGCGCCGTATGCCGCCAATTGGCATCCAAATTGAAAGTGCAGCCGTCCAGTGTATCGGCGGCGCGCTCCACCGTTGCTAACAATACCAGCCGCAGCATAACTACTTATTCTCAATTGCCAGAAGAACATCAAATGATTTACGACATGTGCCGTCGCTTTGCCGAGGAAGAAATTGCTCCCAATGCTAGCAAATGGGACAAAAATCACGAATTTCCTGACAAAGTCAAAGACATGGTAAGTCTATTTTGTTGTCGTTGTTTGTACTTGCTGCTTGAAGAGTTGGCCTTTATAGTGTGAGTGCACCAGGAAAGTAGTGAATGTGGTTTGTGGTTTGTATTTCTTGTTTGTTTTGCAATTATCGATCATATATTGCAGGTTAGATGTTCTTGGCACCCTTTTTTTCTTGCCTATTTTATTTCATCTTGGACTTCTCATCGCATCGCCAATACATTGGTATCATTTCTCGTTGTGCACCTCGCTATTGCTGTCCATCCAAGGCCGACTTGGGTTTAATGGGATTGAACACTCCTGAAGAATACGGTGGAACAGGACTGGATGCCATGTCCTACGCCATTGCCATGGAAGAAATTAGCCGCGGATGTGCCTCCATGGGAGTCATAATGAGTGCTCATAATTCATTGTACTTGTATCCCATTCAAGCATTTGGAACGCACGAACAAAAGGAAGAGTGGGTAACACCCTATGCAAAGTGTAACACTGGAGAGGGTCCTTTAAAAATTGGGTAAGTTATATTGAGCGCACTATTTCATTTTTGGGTGTGTGATACGCAGCTAATTAAATTACACCTTCACTGCCCTTATATGAATAAACCCAAAAACAAACACATTCATTCAACAAACTACAAAATAGTTGCTTTGGATTGTCGGAGCCAGGAAACGGAAGTGACGCTGGAGCTGCCAGTACAACTGCCACATTGGATGGTGACGAATGGATCATTAATGGGACCAAGGCATGGATTACGAATGCTCACGAATCCGGTGCTGCTGTTATTTTTGCCACCACGGATAAGTCTCTTAAACATAAGGGAATTTCTGCATTTATTGTTCCCCTCGATGCAGAAGGCTTTTCGTTGGGTGCCAAGGAAGATAAGCTCGGAATTCGCGCCAGTAGCACATCCAATCTCATTTTCGAAAATGTTCGCATCCCCAAAGACAACTTGCTAGGAAAACCAGGAGAGGGTTTCAAAATTGCCATGCAAACTCTAGATGGTGGACGAATTGGCGTCGCTGGGCAGGCCTTGGGAATTGCAAGTGCCAGTATCGATTGTGCCGTCAAATATTCCCTCGAACGACAAGCTTTTGGCAAACCTATATGCCAACTCCAATCGATTCAAAATAAAATTTCGGTCATGGTCAATGCACGTGATTCAGCTCGACTCTTGACGTGGCGAGCGGCTCAGCTCAAGGATGCTGGACAAAAGTATACTCGCGAGGCCGCACAGGCCAAATTGGTGGCATCCGAGGCCGCGACCATGTGTAGTCACCAAGCCATCCAAGTGTTGGGAGGCATGGGCTATGTTACCGAAATGCCCGCGGAACGCTATTACAGAGATGCTCGTATTACTGAAATCTATGAGGGAACCTCTGAGGTGCAGCATTTGGTTATTGCAGGAGATGTCATCAAGGAGTACAAGGGATAACAATAATGATAGCTGCCTGCCTGTCGAAGCATTGTCGCATACGTTTTCAACGTTTGGCTCTACAATTATAAAATAAATAAACAAAAATTATGTTACTCATGCTTTTAGTTAGCTCTTGATTTTGTTTCTATTATGGTAATAACTGAGCATGTAACTTTACTCAGCTTCAATTCATGGACTTCACTGCCTGCAAATCACTGTTCCACAGGAACTACTTTTGGAAACGCGCAAGCACGGGCGTTGCCTTCGTCAATGACAGCTGCAATCTTCTTGACGTGAGGAAATCGCCTGTATATCATACGTCGCTTCCTGGGACTTTCTGTATTGGTTTTGTATCGTTTCATAAGCTGTTTGATGCTTATTTCGGCGAGCGTAGTTTTTGGTTCCATGTGCGACAACCAATCTTCAATTTTAGCAAAGAAACGATCCATAGTTCCTGCATATGTAATAGCAGCAAAGTGTGCATCCTCTTCACAGGTAGCGCCAGAACTGTGTTGTTTTATGACACTCGCGTATTTTTCAATCATCGACCACCCCCCTAGCTTATTGACTTCCCGACCCACACCGGGAGCATTCATCAACTCGAGCAGGAATTTGATGGCGTGATGGGCAGCCAAAAAATTGTAAACGTCATTGATATCTCCAATCAATTCGTTCAGATCCTCTTCAGGCATGGAACAAACGGGATGATCTGGCGTACCTAATCCTCGTTGCGAAACAGGACTACTGCAAAATGTGTCGGGAAGACGGATTGGGTCGTCTTTGTCAAGAGAGCTGGCAAAGGTATCCTCTCCGAAGTAGCTGTAAATACGTACCAGAGCCAGACTGAAGAGCGACGAAATAGAACCCTCGGCAACGGCAGAATCTCTTGTAGTCACAGGAAGCTCTAGCTCGACCAGATCACTGACCCGAGATTGCCGAAGGGCTATTTCCTTGGGCGTGGGAGGAAGTGATGGTTCACTGCAGTCGTCAGGTGGAGTCGTGTAGGGCAGAGGCGGGGGGTTGAAGAGGCGGCGCAAATGAAATCGGATGGATTGACCTGCAAATTCTGCTAAACGCAACTCGAGATGCGTCGATAAAGAGGGCTTGGAGACATCTTTTGACGAGGCTATGATGCGATGCAAAATGGTTTCGAAATCATACATGTACATATCAAGAGCCTTTACCACTCTTGTTGAAGGATAACTTGACCAGATGGACTAAAAAATGCAATGGAAAAAGGACGTAAGTCGGGCGTGTCTATGAAACGTATCACAACACAACCTGATGTTATTCGTACTTACCTTGGAACACTCTCTCAACAATTTGGTATCGCTTGACATGCCGGCCATAAACGACAAAAGGCTTTTCACTGCTCGCACTGTAAGAGAGCTTTCTTCCGAATTCTCGATATCGCTCGCACATTTGCTCACAAGGATCTTAATCTGATCCGAAGCCACAATCATTTCAGAAATGCAATCTTGCTGGTGTTCATGAGACCCGACCTTGGCTTCAACAGGAGGTTTCGTGGAGGAACAATCAAACCCACTGAAGTGTACACGACGATTTTCCTTGACGATTCGGCTGGCTATTACGTCACGTTCCTCGAGCGATGTCAATTCAACATTTACAAGCGCTGACATGAGTGGCAGGAGTGGCTTGACTCGCATCGATACAACGCTATCGCTAAGGCTACTGCTGAGGCTTCCGTTGCATTGGGAGAGAGCATAGCAAGCAAATATTCTTGCAGACAAACAAGCCTCGCTTTTGATACGGTTGTTGCGAAACAATTTCACAGCGGAGCGTTGGATCATGGGGGCTTCAATATGCACCCTCGATATTGAGAGATTATATGGCAAACTCATTTCGGTCGATGCAAGTAATCGACGCTTGGTTATCGCACTTGGCATCTTGTTGACACGAGTTGCTGATCCGAGAGGTTTGGTACCCGAGCACGTGAGTGCAGACGAATCATTCATAGTAGACTTCTCGAGCCGATTATCCTGGGAGGTATTGAGCGCACGGTCAAATGTCGTGGAGGTGCAAGTCTGTTCCCCATGTCCTGGATACATCTGATCTGTAGAATGGTGTTCGATAACAGATGGAGGTAGCAATGGACAGGGTTTTCCCGCGGCAAGGGCTACATTCATTTGTTGTTCATCTCGACGGGTACTAGTCACAGTCGAAAGTGTCTTCGGAGGCACAGGAACGGTAATTGTTAGACGCGGTTTTGTTGTCGGAAGTTGTGTTTCTGCCGGGCCTTTTGATTCAGCAATTCTTGTGGATACCATTGTGCCGGAGACACTTGAGCTTGTGCTAGCGTTGGCTGACTCAGCATAATACCTGCGACGCTTAGAAGATTGAACAGCTGTGGGGAGCGGGGGCAAATTGAAGGACTTTATCGAGGGAGCCCCCTTCGGTACTACAGTTTGTGGTTTTGTTGCGTTGCTAAGCGTTGATATTCTATAGCTTGCTTTGTTAGATTTAGGCGATGTTACTTCTGTTGTTGATGGATTGAAACAGCCCGCCATCTTTTTCGTTTCATGATGCGCTAACATTTTGCTGGGACCAGACGCGCTACAAGACGCCTCAATCGCGCACCGATCTTCGCTGCGACGCTTCGTGTTGTGTGTATCGTCCTTTTTCGTGACATGATGAATGGGAGATGATATCAGAATATCAGCATTGTTTTCGAGCGACGACATACTCGCACGACGCTTTTTACACCTTTCGATAGTTGACCGGGCACTGAAAGGTGCATGATATGTGTTAGTATTTTTGGTGGCCATGTTTGTCCTGTCCGATAGGGGGGTCGATGTCACAGAGGCAGTGTCCACATCATCATCATACTTGGATGATCGGTAGGGTGAAGTGAGACTAGCACGACGAGTACTCCGCTTTCGTTTGGTAGAACATGAACTATCAGGTGCAAGATCGATTCCGGTGTCGATTGTTGTCTTTGTGCTTGTTTCAGGCGTGGAACTAATAATAACTTTGCTCGCACGTATATCAAGTACACCAGTAGTAGCTGAAGAATTAGTGGACGATTCCAAGTTGGTAGTCAAGACACCTTGCATCGAAACATTGCTGGTAATTTTCGAAGTGGGTTCTGGTGTAGCGGCTGTAGAAGGTTCCTTGAAATGAGTATGATCTGGCATCGAATCTTTAGCACATGATTCCAAGTTAGTCTCTTGCACTGATACATCAATTGTCGACAAGGATGTTTCGTCCTGTCTTAAAGTCAAAGGGAAGTGTTTTGAAGTAACAATGGTACACCCATTCTTCTTGTTGCGGGTATTGTTGGCGAAAGACAAAGATGGGGAAGAAGGTTCTATCGATTGGACTTTTGTGGAAGGTGTAGTTGGAGGAAGAGCAGAATTCTTCGTTGTTGGCATCACTTGAGGATGAGGAGGAGTGGCTCTGGCAGCTGAAGGAACGAGAATGCGGTGAATCTTTGAAGCCGACAAGAGACTGGCCCGGCGAGTACTTCGGCGTCTGGGTGTAGAATCTGTAGCTGGTCCCCGACGTCGAATGGGAGTGCTACTTTGTGTACCAGATGCAACATCCTCTACACAAGAATTCGCGATGCAGGATGAAATGACATTCTTGGGCGAAGCATAAGATGACCGAGTATTTTGTGATTCATCTGGGAAGTCGTGTCCTTGAATATTTGCGGTGGTGGTGGTCACAGCAGCAACCTTGTGAGAGTCTTGCTCTTCCAGAACGACTAAAGATTGATTCGCGTGGCTATTCAAATTTTTCGAGAACGTCTTGTTGTTGCAAGTGATATGTTGATCGGCCATTGTAGTCCCTCTACCGGTAGCATCGGACATTGTTGCGTGTGAGACGTTCACCACAGTAGCAGTAATTAATTTTGGAGACAAAGGATCAACAGCAATTTGCGGTTGCTGTTGGTCTGTTTGTATGGCCGCTGAAGAAGTAGCACTTTTGGTCATGATTCGAATCTTGTCGGTTGTAGTAGTACTGCTTGCTTGTGCTAAAATTGGATTGGCTCTTTTAGTTGCTTGTTGGGAATGTTCCTCCGGTGCCACTTCAGTGCTGAATGTCTGTGGAAAAGTTAGGTTGGTAGTTGGTTGAATTGTCAGAGTCTTTTGCACAGTCGACTGACAGGATTCCACGGATACTTTCGCTGGGCTGAATTGTTGTGTCGTTGGTGGGTTGGTTGTCGTGTCAAGTAATGGTTGCGACACATTGTCCGGTTCTCTCTCTGTTGTTGGAACTTTGTCAGCAGTTGACAATTGAACACCACCTTGCATACCATTAAGATCCGCTGGGGCGATAGTAATTTCTTGCACTGCAACTGTATCCTTCATACTGTCGTTATCACTATCGTCACAATCCATATCACTATCACTGTGAATGTTTTCAAGTTGCTGTTCCTGTTGTTGAGTGACAACAATTGGTTCGGGTGGCGCTTGACAGCACACAATGTTAACATCATGAGTGATATCAATGAGTTTGGCCTTGGCATAGGGAGTCCGTACTCGTGTATTGTTTTTTTGTGGTGACAGCGGTGTCTTGTTGTTGGTGTTGTTGTTGCTACTGGACTCATTTATTGTTGATGATTTTGTTGTTGTTTCAGAATAGGAAATGGGAGGCTCTGAAAGGGCCCATTCCAGATCCTTAGTGACAGTAGCAGTTATTTTTGTAGGTTGTGGTTGTGTGCGTTGCTGTTGCTGTTGCTGTGATTTTGACGTGAATGTTTTGTTGGACACACTACCAACGGAACGTGATTTTACTGTGTTTCCACTACTACTAGTAGTAGTAGTAGTAGTAGTAGTAGTAGTAGTAGTAGTAGTACTCCTGCGACGATGATTCTTGCTGGTAGTTGTGCTTTTGGGTAAACGAGATTTGCGCTTGACACCTGGTATGGGCGTTGCTTTTCGTCGTACATTTTTCTGGGCTCGTACTTGATTCATGGAAATAAAGGCAGAAGTACTAGTACAAGTACTACTAGTAATACTCGAGGTCGGTGTTGTCATTGTGTTTTTAGTATAGTTGGTACCGCTTTTTGTTGTGACGGTAGCAGCAGCATCTGAATCAGTAGTAGTGCGAATGGTACGAGAAGTTTCTGTGACGATTGGTGTTGTTGTTGTTGTTGTTGTTTTTTGGTTGCAACTTGATCTTCCGCTATCTTTACTTTTATTTGGTGATGACATCATCATCATCAAGGAAGCTCTCTTTTTAGCGGATGGAGTACGAATACGTTTGCTGCGACGAATTGGTGTGGCTGTGGTTGACATTGAAATAGTTCGATGACGATGTTTTTGCTCTTGTAGTTGCTTCTTTTCGGCAATATTATTAGTAGCAGTATTAGTAGCAGTAGCCGCAGCAGCAGGAGCAGGAGGAGAAGCTATTGAGGAAAAGGGAAAATTCGACTTTCTCTGCGTCCTCATATTGGATTCAATTGATGACGACTGTTGGTTCGTTGTTGTAGTACTCTTGTTTGGACTTCTAGAAGTTTCTGACTGGTCAATGGTAGCATTGTTTGTAATTTCCTTTCCGTTTCCTGGATACATTGATTTTCCATCATGAACATGAACATTACTATTTTGGTTTGTGACGAGTTCTTGTCCCTGTGATACTGTTCGAATGACGGTAGCAGTAGTAGCAGCAACTTGTTTACTGACGATTGCGCCGTCGTTGTTCATGACTGTAAATGTTTTCTGGTTATTCAAAATACGCATACACACTTGAATCTGCACTTGCACTTGTACTTGCATTCACACAGCAGGCAGCAGGCCCACACAAACGTAAACTGTAAAATGGATATTACTCTATTATTTAGCAAGGTTTGACCGTTTTGAATAAAATAATAGTCGATCAGTTTAGTGTTTTCGTGACTAATCAAGATTCTCCCAAGGCATTTAAAAAGAGACGATTTCGAAGAGGATGATAATGATGATGATGATGATGAGGAGGAGGAGGAGGAGGAGGAGGAGGATGTTGTTGTTGTCGAGTTTTTGGTTTTGTTTATCTTACGTTAATGATACGATTATTTATTTGAAATCCTTGTCTAAACAAATAGAGCAATAATAACGGTCTATTTTTGTTTTTACCGTTTGATTGCAAAACATCGCACAGTAGTTCCGTTCTTCAAGATCAGAGTTACGAAAACACTCTACTAGCTACTCGAGTAGCTGGTGGCACCTGGTACTCTACTCGAGTAGACTGATGTGATGTCAACGAGTTTTACCATGTCACACTTCTTTGTGTGGTCTTTGGTCAACAATAACACTAGACTAGTCTACTTGGCGGCAGCAGCAGAAGAAGAAGACATCTTCATCATTATTATCATTCCCGATGATCAACAACGACATGATTCCTCTTATATCCTTGGCGTCCAACTTGTGGAATCGTCCGTTCTTGTTGGATACGCCTAGTAGTACTACTACTACTACTACTACTATTAGTAGTAGTACTACTACTACTACTAGTAGTAGTAGTAGTACTGGTACTGGTAGTGCGATGGTAGTAGATTCAGAACGATCCAACATTGGTCATCAAGTTGTGGAAGCACTTCGAACGAGTGGATTTTTATTGATTCAATCTGATCTATTATCTCAGGAATTACAACAGCAAGCACTCCAAGATGCCACTACGTGGTTGACCACCTCTTCGAGGAATGATGATCATGATGATCATCATAATGCTAATAAAGAAGATACGGAACGCGACATGGTAATACATCATCCAACAGATCCCAAAATCTATGTCATGTTAGAAAATAAACACATTCAAGCTGAAACTCAAGCAGAAACAGAAATACAACCACAACAACAACAACAACAACTAAAACAACAGTGCTACTTGACTCCCAATTTAAGACAGTACTGGCAAGTGTGTGAACAATTAAAATTATGTGTTCTACGTGCTATTGCCGTAGGATTGCAATTACCAAATCCCGAACTGTTGGCTGAATGGCATTCACGAGGACAGCATTCTGCTATGCGACTATTACACTATCCAACCACAGCTTCTACTGCTACCAAGAACAGTGGTAATCGTTGCAAGGCACACAGTGATTACGGTACCGTCACTTTGTTGAGTACTGATGGAGTTTCAGGTTTAGAAATTTATGTGAATGGAAAGTGGTGGCCAGTGCCGCATCGACCAGGTACCGTAGTAGTCAATATCGGAAGTTTACTGAGCGAATGGACTGCAAACACAACAACCACCGACAATAGAATCGATAATCGTAATTCCAAGATGCAACAACCACCAGCACTATCACCGCCACCACTACCACTTTTGGCAACATTACATCGCGTGGCTGGTCCTGCTTCAGAACAGAGTGCTACAGATCCCAAAGTATTGCAGGAGGCCAGTACGCAACCACGAACGTCTATTGCTTTTTTTGTTGATCCAGATAATGATACACCTCTCACAGGAACGGGCAATACTACTACTGCTCCTTCTATTGAAGATTATCTCCAATACAGATCAGGTGGAAATAGTGAGTACGTAGAACGAAGTGGTGTGGCATTTACCGAAATGGAACAAGATCTAATGGATCGTCACCAATCGCAATTACAGCCATAGCGCGCACAGCTTGGAATTGTATTTTTCACAAAGAAAAAATCTGAAATATTGTATTATTTATTTATACAAGAGAAGAAATTTAATGCAGGAGCGATACATTGCTTTTTCCAATAGACAAAGAAAATAATGATACAGAATGAGCCGAAATCAAGGTGGAATGAGTTGTAGAAATTCTCTGTGACACAGCGGTTGCGCCCCAATCGTTAAAGCACTTGATAGCTTGTTCCATGTGAAAGCATGCTCGTTTAGGATCATTTATTTGCAAAAAGAAGGTACCGGCACACTTGTTGCTGATTCCGGCATCATGCGTAAACCAACCTCGAGTAGCCCTCAGAATCGCGTCGTCGTAGAGCATTCGAGCTGTTTGGAAATCACCCTTCAGTCTAGCAACTTCGGCTTCTAGTAATCGTACCATGTGAGAACAATTGGCGTGTCCTCTGTCAACGAACTTTTTTTTCAGTGCTAACAGTGCTTGATTCCCTGCTTTCCTGTGCTTTCGCCATTTCTTACCACTGCTGGCATGATTGAAAAAAACGAGAGCACAGTAAAATAAAATTCTGGGAACTAAAACCAGGCCCACCAAAGCCTCTTCAGCGTCCGAATTAGCATGGGCAAGCTTTAGAGCCTCTTCCTTCTCGTCAAGCAATAGATGCGCCTGAAGTAAAAGGGCGTCACGGACAGCATCTAGCAACGGATCTTTGTCAATAGGATCGCCCAGTGCCGACTCTTTGGCTGGTGATAATGATACTGTTGAGCAAGCCGAAGGGACATCGCTCCACTCAAAAGTAGCATTGTCTGCGCAGAGTCGTCGCAGTCCCAGAGCAAAGATCTGATAGACCTCGCAACGCAAACGATGCTTAAAATCAAGGCAAAGTTGGTAGTGTCGATCCAATTGCTCCGAGAATACTTGCAACGGCGACAGCGATCCACACCACACCATACTGTCGGCGTGAAACAGGCAGTCGGCCGCAGTATCAATATCACCGTACTCCATGGCAAGTCTTTGAGAATATAACAATGGTCTAAAGCACGTCCTAATCTCATGTTTCCACGGGTGAATCAAAACGAAAGTCATCAGCATAGTGATGGCTAGTTTTTCTTTATCTTTCAACCTCTCTGACAGGGCCAAAGCAGTATCAGCTGGAGTTCAATAAGAAAACATTGTTGAGTACTACCGACCAATCAAAAATCAAGCTAATGACCAAAAAGAAGCCGAGCACAGAGAACATACCATACAATACACCCTTCTGGACCTCTCCCATCATATTTATGAGAATCATCCCGAAGATGACGAAAGAGGCAGGCGTGTATTTGGTCACACCATATTTAAGGCTCCATCGAAGACATTTCAATTGTGAAGCAATGTACAATTGGGGGTTTCGAATAAAGCAAGCAGTAAGAAGTGAATCGTATATCTTCGAAGCGGTGATGCGCCTCTCGTCTTCCATCATTGGCAAGCCCAAAATTGTCTCTTTAGTGTGGCCGCGAAGCGCCCGCTTCGTCTTCATCAATTCCATAGTGACATATAAAATGCCTGGCTTTTTTGGAAATCTTGCAGCATCTAGCAAGACTAATGCCTTCCAGCCAATTTTTAGAGCCTCCTTTAGTTTCATTTGCAGAGTCGCTGATAGTATTTTAAGATCAATCATTCGAAACTTGACATCTTCAGGACAATCGTGATGCTCCAGAAGTCGTTCAGCGTGTATGTATGCACCTTCCATATCACCTGTTCCAAAAATTGCCTCTGCGAGACATCCCAAGAGAGAGAGTTCCAATGTTACGTCAGTTTTGCATTGTGATAATAACACGTCATATAATCGCAATCCAGATTCTGCATATCGTAAAGAAAGAGCGAATGCAGATTCTCTCAGGGCTTTTTGTGCAGCAAGGAGATTGAAACGAGCAAGCTCGTGCAATTGAATGGTTGTTTTGTATTTCTTCTTCAGCAAGAGGTCATGGGCAGAGTTGCACAAATCAACCCCAAGAAACAGGAATTCGTAGTTGGCTCCAGTACCATCTGGCTCTCGCTGGAAACTCCAGTCGACTGTTTGAAGCATACTATCACCGACGCGGAGTTTCAGCAATTGATTCCTATTAAAAGGGACCAACTCAGCAGCGGCTTGCTGGACAAGGTCATGAGCGAAAAAGAACGCTTGTCCATTTCGCCCTAAAAAACCCATTTTGACAAAGTCTGAAAGTGTCGCCTCCGTGCAAAAATTATCGTCACATTGATAATTTGACCCCATTATTTCCTTTCCGTCAATTCCCCGCATATGAAGTGCAATGCCTTCTTCTCGAAAGGTTAGTCCCAAACACGAGGCTACTGCCAAAACCAATTGTTGCGGCAATGACAGTCCCTTAAGCTTACTGGTCAACAATCCAATAGCTGTATCATCTCCATCTAAAATAAGTGATTGGGCCCTCTGGATGTTGTATTTCCATTTCATGGCACTGAAGCTATACGTCAATATGAACTGCTCCACCAAGGCCTTGACAAATTCAATAGCAAAGAAAGGGTTACCGCTTGTCTTTTGATGTACCAATTTCGATAAATCCAATGTAGTGCTTGGATCATCTGCTGTATCCAGCAAATGTGACAGAAGAGCATTCATGTCAGCTAAATCCATGTCTCCGAGCACCAATGTCTGCACACAAATGGATTGTTCTTTCCATTGCTTCACTTGTTCTACAAAAGGGTGGTGCGCATCTCCGAGAGGACGACTCGTTACGATCAGCAAAAACCGCTCCAAATCTCTATCTTTGACCAAAGCACTTATCAGATCCAACGATGGAACATCCACCCATTGAAGATCCTCCAAAACTATAACTAACGTATCCGAAGGACTGCTGTCGTTGTTCTCGTCATCATCGCTATAGTCTGCAGCAATGACATCTTCGTCTTGGTAATTTTGGTGTGGTGCCAAAAGAGCCCGCATAAATCGTTGAAAGAGAAAGCGTCGCTTATTGCTTCGCAATGCCGCAGTAGTGGAATCCAAACGCTGCAATTTCTCTAGCTGCGTTGAACTGTGTAATGGCGATGCTTTGCTATTGATCACACCATCAGTAATACCACCCTTTTCAGCATCATGATCGTTCTCATCGTCATCTACTTGCAAAATGGACGACAGAGCGGGAAATATCTCAGTCAAAACTTTGGCATCATCTTTTTCTCTGATAGTTTCTTGCAACCGTCTTCGTATTCCCATATCAAAATCGCGTGCAACTATTTGTTCGGCCAACGCACTCATGGCAGTTGCCAATCCCGAATACGCCTGTGCTTGTCCGTCACAGCTTCGACTGCTTTGTTGATCCATTTTCCCCGTAATGAAATATCCTCCCCGTTCCATTACTTGAGATTGACATTGCTCGACCAATTTGGACTTTCCCGATCCTGCCACGCCCGACACTGAAATGACGCGAGGAGCAGCAACAACAACACCGCCTTCTTCCTCTTTTACTTCTTTTTGGATGTTGCTATCCACAGTCTTGACATCAGAATTACTACCAGTGTCGTTGTCGACCGATAATACAGCTGGTCCCATGAGCTTATCTATAGCATTTTGCAGAGCTGATATTTCATTTCTTCTTCCCACAAAGGAAGTATAGTTCAAATTTTGGGCGATTTCTTTTCTTGCATGATGGTTATGGAAAGAACTGTCATAACTTTTACTGCTCTCATCCATACTGTTACTATTATCTTGGGTACTCCTCCTCGAGGGGAGGATATTATCGACTGAATTTCTTCGGGAGATGGGACGGATGAACTGCATGCCGCTTTCTACTGTGGAACAAGAAGAGGCAACAGCAGCAGAAACAGACGAACTGCTGATACGGCCCACACCGATCTCGTCCAAGGAAGCGGAAGAGGAAGCCGCATGCTTCAGGGCGCGTTCTGCTCGGGCCACGAACTTGGAAGTTTCATGCGAGTTAATCAGCCTTCATGGACTGTACTTAGAAGAACAAGGAACACGATCTGCAGCAGGTTCTGTATTTAGAAGAGGCAATGGCAGTTTGAGCGAGCCACTCGCCAATGGACTTATGG
>Ga0100391_1004112_pt1 | contig 14225 bp, 10 predicted proteins | sample CryGeymeta201515_FD_81541 | JGI IMG/M metagenome (GOLD analysis project Ga0100391, IMG submission 81541) | Groundwater microbial communities from Crystal Geyser aquifers in Utah, USA - Crystal Geyser metaG 2015-15 | ecosystem: Environmental > Aquatic > Deep subsurface > Groundwater | place: USA...
AACCCGTGAATCGCCGCCCCATTTGCCCCCCAGCCCCCAAAAATGGGGGAGCCCCACCGCACTACCCTACACAAACTATTAAATGAAATGAGACATACAATCTTTGAATTTTGAATTTACATGGCGACCAGCGGGAGACATGTCATTGAATCCCTTAACTCTGCTCCTCCCGAAGCCCTCTAAACCAAACCAAACCCACTAAATACCAACCCTTTAACCCATAAACTCATAAACCCATAAACCCATAAACCCATAAACTCATCAACCCATAAACCCTTAAACCAATATGCGCTCAACTCACCTCGGCTTGCCGATCTTATGACCAAAATCTTTTTTAGCCCATAACCCTAAAAACTAAAATATATTCACTACTTTTGTGGTCACACACTTAAACAAATGATTACCAGACCCCGCTACATAGAACAGTTAAAGAACTTTATCAACAAGCCACAGATAAAGATCATAACCGGTATCAGACGATCAGGAAAATCAACCGTTTTACGTTTGCTGAAGGAAGTATTGTTGGATGCCGGCGTAAAGGAAAAGCAACTTATTGTTATAAATTTTGAAAGCTTCGTCTTTTCTGAGTTTACATCAGCACAAAAACTGTATGAATTTGTAAAAAGTAAGATACAGCAAGATCAAAAAAGTTATTTGCTTCTGGACGAAATTCAGGAAGTGGATGGCTGGGAAAAGGCAGTCAATTCATTTTTGGTTGATTTTGATGTCGATATTTATATCACCGGTTCCAATTCGCACCTGCTCTCCTCCGAATTGGCCACTTACCTGGCTGGCCGGTATGTTGAAATTCCTGTTTTTACGCTTTCCTTTCGGGAGTTTATGGCCTTCAGGCAGCACTATTTTCCCAAGGAGAAAAAAAAGATCAATCCTTTTGTAACTTACCTGCGTAAAGGTGGTTTCCCTGTGATACATACTGTAAATTACGATGAAGATTCAGCATACAAGGTAGTTCGCGACATCTATTCCTCCGTCATTCTGAGGGATACTGTTCAGCGCTTCAAAATAAGGGATGTCGAATTGCTCGAACGCGTTATCCGCTATGCCTTCGACAATATCGGAAACACCTTTTCAGGTAAAAACGTGGCCGACTATTTCAAAAACCAGCAACGCAAAACCGATATCAACACCATATACAATTACCTGTATGCCCTTGAAGGTGCGTTTATCTTATACCGTGTTGCCCGTTATGATATCAAAGGGAAAGAAATACTAAAAACTCAGGAAAAGTTTTATGCAAGTGATGTTTCGCTCATTTATGCTACCATGGGCTACCGCGACCGCATGATTTCCGGAATATTGGAAAATATCGTTTTCCTGGAGTTAAAGCGAAGAGGATATCAGGTATATATTGGAAAACTCGATACCAAAGAGATTGACTTTATCGCTGAAAAACAGGGAGAGAAAATCTACCTGCAGGTCGCTTACAAACTGGAAAGCGAACAAACCGTTGAAAGAGAATTTTCTCCACTCCTTGCCGTTGCAGACAACTATCCAAAATATGTTGTCACCATGGACGACTTTTGGAAAGATTCCATTGAAGGCGTAAAGCATCTGTATATCAATGACTTTCTATTGTCTAAAACCCTGTAAAACCTCATTTTTCATTTTCTGACTTGGCTCAAGACAACCATTAATCGAAATAAACATAGAATAGCTGACTGACCTTCGACTTTCAGACCTTCGACTTGAATCTCGAATTTTGAATCTCCTAAACAATCGGTGCTCTCGGCTCCGCTCGATCACCTCTAAACCTACTAAATAACTAGCTGACCTTTAGACCTTCCGACTTTCAGACCTTCCGACTTTCAGACCTTCCGACTTTCAGACCTTTTGACTTGAATCTTGAATCCCCTCCCCAACGCACCCCATACCCCTTCTATGTTGTAAGTCAAGTTTTATTTGAATTATTTTTTTTCTTAAATTGTACAACTAATTCATTTTATGTTTATTAACTTTGTTGTTGTAAAGAGGAAGAGGAAACAGGCTCTGCTGGGGAGCAACCTGTCAGCAATACTCTTTACGGATATACTGTAAAAGGGAAGGCTCGTTGTCTTCCTTTTTCCTTTTACAGGTATCCTTTTATGGTCTAAAAAAACCCATCGGTGTTTAGTTTTTTTGACCTCTTCAAAAATCTAATGATCCTACAAAAACAACCTTCTATCAGTAGACATTATATGCTACATTTTCCTTTTCAGTTCTTATAAGAATAGTGCCGCAATCTAAAAAAAAGCAGACATAAGCTGCAAGGGGTTTTTAGCGGTCACAAAAAGTATTTATTGTTTTTAAAGGATTCATTTAACAACACTTGGTACATATTCCATCTGGTTTTTAAGTACAAAGTAGATTCTGTTCAAAACTTTTCTTGCAATTTTTACTATTGCCTTATTTTTTTCCATTCGCATAGTGTATTGATTAAAACATTTTAAAAGTGCCGGGTCAAGCCTTGCGGCAACCCAGGAACTCTCTATCAAGTGCTTTCTAAGCCTTTTTTGGCCACGGAAGGTCATTTCCCCAACTCGGGTATTCTCGCCACTTGAATGGCGTGTTGGAACCAATCCGATGTAACCAGCAAAATGATCCGTATTGGGAAACCTGCCTATATCTTCAATTTCCGTTAAGAGCGTGATGGCTGTGATCAATCCTATGCCTGGCACTGTACGTAACAGTTTAATATTCTTCTCATACTTCTGACTTGATGATAACGCCTTGATTTTCTTTGTTACCTCAAGTAAAAGTCTTCGCTGCTGCTCGGCTTGTTGTACAAGAATTTGTAAGGATTGCCTATCTGTTTCATGAGCTAATTCTACTGATTCGCGAAGCCATTTCATAAATCGGCTGGACCAGTGTGTATGTGGTTTTTTAAACTCTTCAGGGAAACTAATTCCATAAAAATACAGCAATGATTTGATGCGCTGTTTATACCTGACCATGTCACTTACTAAGGAGGCTCGTAAACGTACCAGTGTCCTGTCTCCCAAACTAGATAGCTGTGGAATGTAAATACTTGTCAATTCTTGTGATCGTAATGATCGGGCTAGCTTGCGGCTATCTGTCGGATCATCTTTTTGTAGGTGTTCTTTTTGTGTTGTTGGTACATCTGCCGGATTTATTACAATGTTCTTTATCCCCAATTCCCGTAACCTGTAATGTGGCATGAAACCGCAAAAACCTGCTTCATAAACAGAGTAATACGTCGCTTGTGGAAAGTGTTTGGTAAGATAGTTATGCAAGACCAAATGACTGGCCGGTTGCGTAAAGGTCTTATGGAATAACGATTCTGTTAAAATTGTCACTGTCCAGCTCTTTAAATGTACATCTATTCCGACAAAAATGCTTTGTCCTTTAAAACTTAATTCCGAATTTTGTGCTTGCATAAGTCATTGGGTTTTTATTTGTTATTAGTACTTCAAAAATAAAACTCTTTGACTTATGCGTATTTTCTGCTAATACGGTACAAACATAGGGACTAAAAGCATATAAAATACCCTTTGATAAATTCCAATCAGCAATATATGAACTAATCACTCCTTTAAAACCTTAATAAACTCATTATTCCATAAACCCAAAACATCTTCCGCGCAAATCTTTCGCGTGGTACATAAACTCATCAACCCTTGAACCCGCAAATACAAACACCATGTCACAAAAAAACACACCCATCATGCCACCTGCTTATCACATTGGCTTAAATCTACTTCTCAACATTTTTGTAGGCGCATATTACCTATATATTGCCATTGAAAATTTCAACAAAGGCATTTACGCAAATCCATACTATGACCCAACTAATTTTTCAGGAGCAATTGGAAACATAACGGGCACTCTGCTTACTGGATTTATTCCACCGTTGCTTATTGCTCTTATTGTTATGATATTTAAGCGATCTCTATTCCTGAAAACATTCATTATCAGCTTATATATCACACAAACACTCTTAATAATTGTTCTTGTTAGTTCTATTACTTGAGTCACATATATTCATATATCATAACTTTACCTATCATACATTCAAAACATAATCAACATGATCTAAAAGCCAAGCGCAGTCTGTATCTAGGTCATGTCAACCTCATAAACCCATGATCTAATCTGTGATCTATATTTTATCAGATTTGAATCTTAATCCATTAACTCATAAAACCGTAAATTCATTAAAAATACAACCATGACAACCTCTGAATCCAACACATCAACTGCATACGAAGCCATTTCTAAAAATAAACCCCTTAATCCTGAAGATCAAACAAACAATAACCAAAATTCATCAAAATTAAACCTCTTACTAATCAGGTTATTAGCTTATTTGATAGATGGTTCAATATTGTTTTTCCTAAACTCTTTAATCTACTTATTTACTGATGGTTCACCAATTCACCCAGAAGATGCCGTCTTCACAATTGCCAATCGCCTGGCATACATGAATACATCCTACGGTTTTTTTGTATTTCTTCTTTACAATGCCGCTTTCGAATGCAGTCCTTTTCAGGCAGCACCCGGAAAAGCTTTACTGCAGCTAAAAGTGAGCAGCATTAATGGCCAGCGAATAAGTTTCTGGAAAGCTGTCTTGCGCAATCTCATAAAACCGCTTTCAATTCTAATGCTCTTCATGGGCTACATCATGATGCTTTTCAACAAAAAATCACAGGCATTGCATGACCTGATTACAAATTCTTTAGTATCAAAAGGAAATATACCACATATGCAACGCCAAAAGCTATCTGTTATCATTTGGGTCGGTTCCGGACTGCTCTTTGCATTTCTTGTTGTACTTCCGGTTTTTTACAACATTGCAACACCATTTAAATATGGTTTAAAAACGGTTGAAATTGATGCATTATCCTTTTCACTTCCAAAAACTTGGCAATATACTGTTGAAAATTACGAGGCTGAGATAATTGAAATTGTATGCAAACCCATTGATTACAATTTAAAAGAATCTGTCACCATTAAGATTTACGATCTCATTATTGACGAAGGCCTTTCAAACAAAGAAGCTGCAGAACTACTTATCAATTTTATCCACGACTTTAATGAAACTTTTGAAATCGATAACATCAAACAGGTCAAACTTATCGAATCCACCTCATTTGGGATTTGGCCTGCATCGTCTGTGTTTTTCACCGAGATGAACCCTACGGAAAACATCATTCACCAAACAATCATCTTCACAATTGCCGAAAAACGCATCATATTCGAGTACCAATCACCCATACTTAACAAAGACCATCAAACTTTAAACATAATTGAAAACACCATAGATTACAAAGATCAAAGATTTTAATCATTTTCTCTTGGGCGTGCCCCTTCGGGTCGGGCTTTCCGTTACAAGTACTCGCTCCGCTGCGGGCTTTCCACTTCAATCCCTCACGCACCATCCCGGTTTATCAGCACCAATTGCTCCAATTCTTTCCTTCGCCATTAATAACAAACAATCATTTTAGTAGCATAATCATTTTCCCTATACAATGATAACTTGATACCTAATCACGAAATCAGCAAATCATTGTACAAACCTATCCAAAACAGCCTTTACACATTACCAATCCATATTTTTTCGCAACTTTTCAATTTGGCATGGCACAATTACTCCGGAATCAGTAGAACACTTTGAGCCTGCTTATCAAACTGTCCCATCAATCTAAGGCAATGCATTTTTTTAAACGCTTATTTATAACTGGTCTAAACTATTGATTTAATTTGGATTACTCCATTCTAACAACTATATTTGTCTCGATGGAACAATCACTGCCAGGTGATTTGCCACAAACCCTCTGTTTTGGCTTCTAGTTTACGAAAAAGGATCGAGTCGTTCATTCAAAAGTCACAATTAAGTATAGTTGACTCGATCAACCTCATACAAATAGCTCATATCCAAACAGAAGTTTTTGCACACTAAGAAAATAACCAAACAATGAAAAAATTAATCATCACGCTTACTATGCTTGCCTTTTCAATGATCGCATTGCAAGCCCAATCTGAAAAATTAACCAAATCTGATGGCCAGCCTTGCCCAGGCTTTACAACAGCCACTGCCATTGACAGTAATATTTTCAACACTAGTCTCATCAACAACCAATCGTGGTTTCTGAAAACTTATTATCAATTTTCACACGCACTAACAACCAATGTCATGTTTTTATCAATTATCCTTCTTGTTTCTAGTATTTCCGCGGTAAAAGCAACATAATATGGCTAATAGCAAAGTTTTTGAATTCTGTAGTTAGCTGCATAAATCTTAATTGAAAAAAATAATTCATTTTTTGAATGTCAGATAATATACCTATTTAAACAACACCATAAAAAAAACTTACCCCATGAAAAATCAATTAGCAACAATGTTTAAAAGTAACACACAAAAACTTTTTTTAACAATTATTCTTTTCTTATTTCTCCATTCTGTTGACCTTAACTCTCAAGTAATTGACCAAACATTTCCAGTCATAAGTACACATGGTTACGTTGAAGCTATTACCTCAGATGAAGATTATTATTACATTGGAGGCTTTTTTGACATTGTTGGGCCTCCAAGCATTAATTTTCAAATTCTAAATAAGGCTGACTTGTCACTATCTGATGGATGGCCCGAAATAAATTCAAAAATTCACAACGCAATATCTGATGAGAACGGTGGATTTTACATTTGCACAAGTGTTGATTTAATTCATTTAAAAGCAGATAAAACTTCTGAAATAATTTTGAACGAATATGTAAGTGCAATTCATCGCACAGAAAATCATCTGTATATTGGAAATAGTGAGCTAAAGAGGATCATAAGATCAACAAATGAAATTGACGCAACATTTGATCCAATAGCTGTTACAGGAAATATTGCAGCAATATCAGAAAATGATAATTATCTATTTATTGGCGGTAATTTTACACTTATAAATGAGCCAACAATTAAGAACTTGGTTAGAATATCAAAAGCATCTTTTATAATTGATGAATCTTGGGTTCTAAATCCAGTATCGGCTTATAATTCATATGCTATTAGAAAAATGTTGTTAATTGACGAATACCTTTATCTTGGGGGCTTGTTTTCAATTATCGATGGTGAAAATCAGGCAGGAATTGCACGGATTGATTTATTAAGTTATGAATTGGATGATCTCTGGAGACCCACTCTTGATCTGGGAGATGGTGTCAAAACTATGGTAAATGATGCAGGTTATCTATATCTTGGAGGTAATTTTTCTGTTTCACCAGGTCAAACTAATATTTGTAGAATTAATTTGGAATCAGGAGCTATTGACGCCTCTTTTGATGTTTCTTTTTCAGTTGTACCGGAAGCCTTATTTTTACTTGATAACAGCTTATTTGTTGGGGCATCATCAGATCCAATGATGTTATATTACTTAAATAAAGTCAACTTAGAAACTTTTACCAAAGAATCATTCTATTTGCCTGATAATGGAACTTATACAATTTCGGAGAGCAATGATTTAATTTTTTTTGGCGGTGACTTTAATACTTTTGATGGCATACTTGTCGATGACTTATGTAAAATAAATGCCGAAGATTACTCAATCGTTGAGGATTTTACCACAGTCAGACTGAATAGCATTAATGCGCTTGAAAGTTATGGGCCATATTTATATGTTGCTGATCACGATTACACTAACTTAAAGACATTAGTTAAGGAAACTGGCTTGCTTTCTGATCACCTTGCTTTAGACCTGAATGGTCTTATTCTAGATATGGAGATAGTTAATGATTTTCTATATATTGCTGGTGAGTTCGATATGTGTAACGGATCACCCTGCAATAGTATAATCCGATTTGATATATTAAATGAAACAATTGATCTTGATTGGTCTCCTGTTTTTATAAAAGACCAAGGCACCTACAGTATCAATGGACGTATTAATTCAATTAGTTATATTGATAATTATTTATATGTTACTGGCTTTTACAGCCAAATTAATGACATATACTATAATCGATCTTCAACTTTAGCAAGAATCGATATAGGTAGCGGATTGCCTGACCCTTCATGGATGCCGGAGCAATTTACAAATGGAATGGGTGTTTTTGCTGATAATTCAGGTATTTATGCCACATACCCCCTCCGTAAACATAATTTTTCAGGAAGCACCCAATGGAATGTAAATGAATCTGTTGCTTTTTGTAAAGCAAATAATTTTATATACACAAGTGCCTTTGATAAAATAAGTGCCAATACTGGTGAAGTAATAAACACTTTTTTTGATGCAACAGGAAATACGTATAAGCTTTTTTACGATAATCTAAGAAACAAATTAATTGTGGGAGGTGATATTCCCAAGAGTGTAATCATGTTTAATAATCTTGAATTAAATGAGATAAGTTGGACTGGCGCAGTAAACGAGAATTGGTTTAACACCTCTAATTGGGATGATAGCCGTATTCCTAATGAAACAGAAACGGTTATTATCAACCCATCAGATCATAACCCAACAATTGAAACTGACGCCTTCGATATTATTACTATCCAAAATCTTGTGCTTAACAACAATACATCTTTAACAATTGAAAAAAATGTTGGCTTAAATGTATCTGGAAGCATCACAAACTCATTACCTGATGAGCTAATAATTAATGGGTCATTGCTAAACTCAACTGATAATATTTTTGGAACCATCAACCGGCAGATTACTGGCGCCGAACAATTCCATCTGGTTGGCAGTCCTGTTAGCAACATCAATTGGGGCAATCCCTTCACTGCTGTTCAGCTTGACCATATTTGGATGCGCGAATACAATGAAGCAATGGGTGATTGGCAGCCCATCTACTCCCAAGAAGATGCAATTTTAGGTAAAGGCTATTCTATTTGGCTTGACGAAACACTTTCAACAGTTGCATCCAATTTTGCAGGTACTTTAAATGTATCCGACATAAGCCCATCCCTCTCAAATAGCGGCACAACAGGTAATCCGCAATACGATGGGTGGAACCTCTTAAGCAACCCATTTGCTGCTCCTATCGACTGGGATCTGGATGGATGGAACAAAACTGATCTTGATGCAAGTGTTTACACCTGGGATGCTTCAGCAGGAAATTATGTATCCTGGAATGGCACAACTGGTAGCCTGTCAGATGGTATCATTCCAGTGGCACAGGGTTTCTTCGTAAAAGCTAACGGCCCTGCACCATCGCTTACAATACCTGCTGTTGCTCGTGTGCACAATACGCAGGCATTCTATAAAAAATCAGCTGCTAATTCCTTATCATTAAAGGTAATATCAAACCAATCCAACTTTTCAGATGCCACTCACCTTATGTTTGATGCTTCTGCTACTGCAGCATTCGACAACAACTATGACGCTTATAAACTATTTGGTGAATCTTATGCCCCTCAGCTTTATTCCCAGATTGATGAAATACAATACAGCATTAATGCCTTACCTTCAATATCCGAAACTCCTTACGTTGATCTAGGCTTTGAAACAAACCTTGAGGGTAGTTTTACTTTATCAGCTATAAACATCTCCGATTTTCAGTCCGATCATGCAGTTTATCTTATTGATAATCAGTTGGACACAAGACAGAATCTTAAGGAAAACCCATCCTATACCTTCTACGCATCAGACAATGATCCTGCTAACCGCTTTAAAATTTCTTTTGAATTTACCAGCACTGATGAACAACTTACGTCATTACCCTCTAAGGTCTGGCACAATGCTAATATCCTTTATATATCAAACCCTGCTGGTCTCAATGGTTCTATCATTATTTATGATGTTTCAGGAAAATACCTGGCGCAATTCCAAATTAATGGTTCTTATTTCCTTCAGTTCCCCTTATCCCTTCCTGATGGTATCTATATTTCCAGAATAATTTTCGAAAATACAGCTGTTAACAACAAAATCATCGTAAACAACTAACACCATTATTTTAATCACTATGAAAAAGTTTATCATAACATCAATCTTGGCATTATCATTTGCTGCATTATCATTTGCTCAACCTCATCCAGGCCAAAATTCTGGTGGAGATACGCCATCAGGTGGCCCTTTAAGTGGCGATTCGGGTGGTGGTGGCGCTCCTTTAGGTAGTGGCCTCTCTATTTTGCTGCTCCTTGGAGCTGGCTATGGAATAAAAAAATGGCAGCAATCAAAATCAGAAATCTAAGTTTTCCTATTCTTGATGAAAGCATTTTCAGCACTCCTGTTGCCATCACTCAATTCGCTGAATTTTTTACTGCTTGCTGCTTTATTGGTTCAATTTAGTACGATTGGGGGTCAAGCCTTGTTTATGGAATATTATGATATTCCATTTACATGGCGCCCCTTATATCTTCAAGATGTTTCAACCAATATGGAATGCTGGGGATTCACTAAACTTTATTTTGTCTATGCTGGCATTCCCATCCTTTTCTTTATCGCTGGTCTTTATCTTTCATTTTTCCTCAGCACCAATATTGCTTTAAATTGGAGGGCTCGGCTATTTCTTACATGGGTATCATTCTTCATGGTTAATGCTATGTTAGCTGGCATAATTGTAAGTTTATTTATTTTTGATGGTATAGGTGTTGCACTCATCTGGATTTTTCCAGGCTTCCTTGTCCGCCTTATACTTGGTATTTTTGCTGCTACTATCCTTTTATTCACACGTCCTTACTGGGAAAACTTGTTTTTCAAGTCAATATACTCGAAATCATTTCTCAGAGACAGTAAATCAAAACAGCAATTTTTAAAAAACAATTTTAAACTGCCCTTGTTTTTAATGATTCCTTCACTGATTCTTTTTGCCTATTTATCCTCAAAATGGTATTGGCCACTTTCAGTTATCATCACTATTATAATTGCCTACGGCTTCAACAATCTCCAGCAAATACCTTCACGCATAAGGATTCTAAAAGAAAACAAACGCACTTTCTCCCTAACGCAACAATTATTAACACATTTTATTATTCTAATCCTCTGGTTTTTAAGCGCTTTCTAGAAAAACCTGATACCAGGAATCACCACACCCATAAAGCTATCTTAGCCAGTCAGCAAGCACAAACGTTCTGCACCGGCCATGCCCACAATCCAAGAACCCTGGGTGCAGCCCTCCTCTTGTGCTTGCCTCCTTTATTTAGCAGGGGGCTGAGGGCATTGCGGCTTCAGTCACAATTATTGCCCACCCAATGCCAGGCATCCCTGCACAAGCATTTTATCAATCTTTCTTACCAAACGATATCCCCATATCTTCCTTCCTAAAACGGAAATTCTCATGCCTGTTCGGTCTGCCTAACATCTTTACACAGAACAATAATTCCGCCTTCAGCCGCAAACGGTAGAATTACATAATGTGCAAATTATGGCACTTCCTATCTTTTATCGGAATTTTTGAGTGTTACGGCGTGACCATAATTTGGCATTATATAAACTACCTTGCCCCAGCCCCCTGATTTAGCGATCTTAGTACCAAAACACACCATTTCAACCATTGACTCACCATCAATTCTAAACACACCATATATCCCCACCCGCCCTTTATCGGAGCTGTTGGTGCAGCTATAAACCATTTCATCATATCCCCTTCGTTCGTCAGCAGGCATCAGTCGTTTGTGCGCTATTCCTTCGGCAGTCATTCAATCACCTCGACGGACTCCACTTCGTTCCGACCGTTCTCGGCTCTTTCATTCCTGATCCTCAGTCATACGCACGCTCTTACTGCTGCCAGCTTCCTCTCACCCACACAGGCAGTGGCAGCTCATGCCATGTCCATAGGCCAACCCAATTTCATGGCGGCAGTCACCTCGCAGGACACCACCCAGCCCGCCATTTATTTAAATCAAAACATTCATTCAGCCAAACCCAATTGGCGTCCTGCTCGCCCTCCTGCCAGCTATGAAACCCAACCCAATCGATCATCCTTCGTATTCAATTCTAGCTATTTGTCCTATCAACAAATAAACGAATCAACAAATCAACAACGCTTCAACCCGTGAACCCACAGCCCCTTAAACCATCTAAAGCCACCGCCTGTTACAGCCAACCCTTTTTCCAATCAACAAATAGCTGCACCACCAGCATCATAACTATCCCTTTAAAGTCTTTTAGTAATTTTAGTACAGCCGTTGCCACAGCTGTTAGCAACCCCAACTGGCAGCTTACCAGCCGCCATAACCATTTCCGACCTTCGACTTTCAGACTTTCGACCTTCGACAATTATTCACTTTCCCCGCCCACCCTCAATAGGAGCAGCTGTCTGTCGGCATAACCAATATTCCAAATCCCCATGTCTCCAGCATACTTCGTCTCTCAGGCTGCACTCACTGCGGCGGCTTCACTCATTCCACCTCGACGCCATCCACTTCGTTACTGGCGACTCGGCTCCATTCTTTCAGACCTCCTCCGTTCCTTACGCCTTCGTTCCTCAGCAAGCTGTCAACATCCCACACGGGAGTAGTGCCTGTCTGTGTCGCACCGCCATCCCAAAAGTCAGATCGGGTAGGAGTGTCTTATGCCCATCACCATAGCCCTCCCAATCATAAGCCACAACCTATCCCGAACTGCCTGCCATCACACACAGTATGCCCAAGCCAGTCACCACCCCCGCCTTTCCCAACGCTGATCTAACCTTATTTCTATGCCGCCATCCACCTGCATCATGTCTATCCCGATACCAAAAAAAGCCCATCTCATTATTGAAACGGGCTTTTGACAATTAACCTACCAATTAGAAATGAAATAAAAACATACGTGGGGAGCGTACTGTAAAAACAACACCCAAAGATACACAATCCCCTCCATCAAATCAATTATTTTCTCTTCCCCATCAAAAAAAAAGCCCGCTTCAAAACGAAACGGGCTTAAACTAACCTAGTATAATTTTGTCATCAGCGTTTAACGCTGTATCAAAATCTGAACACACAAATATAAAACCTTTTTCCACCTGAAATCAAGTATTACCCAAACTTTTTTCACTAAAAAACCCGTCTCAAGACTTGAAACGGGCTTTTTATAAAAACAACCAACCAATTAGAAATGATATAAATATTACACGCGGGGAGCGTGCTCATTTAAAAACAACGCTCAAAGATACACAATCCCACACCCCAAAGCAAGCATTTTTCACAAATACCTAACCTTCGACTTTCAGACCTTCGACTTTCAGACCTTCAACTTTTACTCCATGAGCAGAAACTAAAAGTTCCCTATTCCGGATGGCTCCAGGCAAATCCAAGCAGTAGGGAATGTCCTAAAATTGAAGGATGATACTAAAAACTATTGGTCAGATTTCAAGCTTTCCTGCCCAGACACTATCAGAAATACCATAAGGTTTACGGTTGCTGTTGTAATCAGCCGATATAAAGGCTGTAAAAAAGTCAAAGGATATGCTGTCGTATGGTTTTTGAAGAACGAGAATTGCCTGATTGTCCATGCGGTTTGCCGTTGTGATTTCCATGAACGACATACCAGCATGAGAGTTGTCTGCAACACAAAAAACAATCAGCTAGTCATTGCCATGGCCTTTTAATGCTGTGTCGTTTTCCCAGTTGAGCAGCAGCTTGCCGTCATCATCCTTTACAAGCTGCCAGTTATTGGCCTGTGCCAATGTGCCCGTACTCAGCAGCAACCATTCTTGTATGTCTTTGTTTGCTGATTGCCTGTAGCGGTTCAGGTTAGCCGATGCAGCAGCATTCCAGGCAGAGCGGTTTATGGCCTGGGCAGCAAAACCAAAGCGCAGCATATGTTTCAATGGCGAAAGCACTTTTACCACCGTCTTAAAATCATCCTGACTGGCTTTGAGCTTTGGTGTAACCTTCTTGCTGCGGAAACCCGGCCGCACCCTTACCACCGTTTTGCCATACATCTGATATACTACCAAATTGCCAATACGACCCAAAAGGCGGCCCATAAACGCATCACTTGAATCAGCCATATACAAGGGTTTAAGTTCGTATTAAAAAGCTATACAAAAATAATAAAAAAGTTAGTTTACATAAAGGTAAAAGTAAGTATAAACGTAACTAAACGATTAAACAACGATTAAACTATGTGTAAATAACGTATAAACTAAGTATAAATAGCGGCTTTGATACGAACTTAATTGCTGGTTGAAGACTTGCAAGCCTAAAGGAGTATTTCTAAGCCATGAAGGTTTATAAGTCTTCAAGATTTTTGAGGTGTTTAGTTAATTACTTATTTTAATTTGCTGATAAGTAATGGGATTATGCATCAACATCCTTAAAATTAACGAGTGAAAGATAGTTTGCTTGAAGATTGACCTAT
>Ga0100391_1004122_pt1 | contig 14198 bp, 13 predicted proteins | sample CryGeymeta201515_FD_81541 | JGI IMG/M metagenome (GOLD analysis project Ga0100391, IMG submission 81541) | Groundwater microbial communities from Crystal Geyser aquifers in Utah, USA - Crystal Geyser metaG 2015-15 | ecosystem: Environmental > Aquatic > Deep subsurface > Groundwater | place: USA...
ATCCTTCTTCATGAGCATCTATCACACTCTGTCTAGTAATGATCCCGATAGAAGGATGGATAGCAGTGGCATTTAAGATCTTTCCCCATTCTATTGCTTCTGCAACGCTAGCTTTACTTAGCACGGCGATAAGTATGTTACCATTGATCTTTCTTACTTCTAGCAATTCATTCTCCTGAAAAGAGGAAACCAGAATGCTAGAATATTCCCAGCCTTTATCTATATATTTAGAGATAATGGCACAAGTTGCTTTTGCGGTATGTAATCCCTTAAGCTCTATGTTTATAGAACATTTCCCTTCAATTAGATCTAAAACTTCGGTTAACAAGGGGATCTTATAACCTCCTTTTAAGGTAAGTTCTTGAAGCTGTTTATAAGTCTGATTCTTGATTTCTCCAAAACCATTACTAAGTCGGTCTAAGGTGAAATCATGAAAAACTACCAATTCTCCCGATTCACATAGGTGTACATCGATCTCGATTCCATCTACGCCCATTTCCAGCGCCAATTGAATACTCTCTAAAGTGTTTTCTGTTAAATGCCCTTTCGCCCCGCGATGTCCAATTTTATAGATAGGATTCATGCTTCAAATATATATCTACTTGTTTAGAAATTCTTATCACAACTTAACATTTTTTTTGAAGAGATGAGTTATAACTTCATCTAGATTTTCAGCAGTACTCTAACCGAGAAGTACTACTAGAGAATCCCTTCGAATAAATGAATGAGAAGTTAAAAATCTATTGTTTTAATATTATAAAATAAGAATATGGATGTAAGATCCAACGAGCCTTATTGGCTTATCACGAACGCATTGGCAAAAAGTTATTCTTCTTTAAAAGAAGATATTTCTTCTCAAGTTTTAATTGTTGGAGGAGGAATTACGGGCGCATTAATGGCCTATAAACTTATCTCTTCAGGTAGAAAGGTAGTTTTAATAGATAAGCGAGATATTTGCAACGGCAGCACTTCTGCCAGTACCGCGATGCTTCAATATGAAATTGATACGTCACTTCATGAACTTATAGAACAACGAGGATTAACTTGTGCAGTGTCCAGTTATCAGAATTGTGAGAAAGCGATCTTCGAGCTGAAGAAAATTGTAGATGAGATCAAAAGCGACTGTCAGTTCGAATTCAAAAAAAGTATTTATTTCTGCAGTAAGAAAAAGGAACTGGATTTTTTGAAAAAAGAATTTGAAGCCAGAAAACAGCACGGCTTTAAGGTGAGATGGCTGGAAAAAGAGGAATTAAAAAGCTTAGGTTTGGTTGCTGAAGCCGCTATCGAGTCGGAATCTGGAGCGGTAATGGATTGCTATAAATTTGCCGGAGACCTTTTAGAATACTGTTCGAAAAAGGGAGTGAAGATCTTTGATAGAACGGAGTTAGATTCGATTAAAGAAGAAGGCGATAAGCAAACAATTACTACAAAAGACGGGGTGAAAATAGAAATTGAGCATATAGTTTATTGTACAGGATATGAAAGTGTAGAAAGTGTCAAGGAGGATATTGTTAAATTAAAAAGCACCTATGCTTTAGCTTCAGTAGCATTTCCAAAACTTCCTATAGCTTTCCAAAAATATATTTTCTGGAATACTTCAGATCCTTACCTATATTTTAGAGGAACTAAGGATGGACGTATTGTTATGGGTGGAGGAGACGAGAATTTCAAAAATGCAAAAAGACGAGACGCGTTACTTCCGAAGAAAGAAAATAATCTTTTAAAGTCGTTTGAGAAATGTTTCCCGGATATTCCATATACCTTAGATTATTCTTGGGCCGGAACATTTGGCGAAACAAAAGATGGTCTGCCATATATGGGAAAACCAGACCCTGATAAGAATAAACATTTTATTTTAGGATTTGGTGGAAATGGGATCACCTTTAGCGTAATGGGCATGGATGCTATTATTGAATCTTTGGACAATGCGCCGCATCCTTATTTAGAATATTATAAATTTGCACGATAAGTATCTTTCTGCTAGAAGGCTACTTTTCGATATTTTATGGAAAACTTAAATAAAATTTAAAAGAAACAAACATGGAAAAGTGGTTTGAAGCATCATGGACATCTATTATCGCTATTTGTATCACTGCAGTTGGTATTTATTTGGCGGTTATAATTTTTACAAGAATTGCAGGAAAACGAAGTTTTTCTAAAATGTCTAGTTTCGATTTTGCGATGACCGTTGCAATAGGTTCTATTTTGGCATCTACCATTCTTTCTAAATCTGTTAGTTTGTTACAAGGTATTGTGGGATTGGCAATGGTTTATATTTTGCAGATCTCTGTGGCAGTGCTAAGAAGATCTTCTCATATTGAAAAATTGGTAGATAACACCCCAATGTTGTTGATGGATAAAACAGAGATCTTACATGAAAATCTTAAAAAATCCAGAGTAACCGAAGCCGATTTGATATCCAAGTTAAGAGAGGCCAATGTTTTGGAATTATCTCAAGTTAGAGCTGTGGTATTTGAAGCTACGGGAGATATTACCGTGCTACATACAAAAGATGAAAATGTAGAATTAGACGAATGGCTAATGGAAGGAGTTATTAGATAATTTCTGAATATAAGATCAATTTAAAAAATGTATCAGCCTAAAAAATATAAAAAATCTAATCGAGAGTACCTTTTCAATTTTATAGATAAAAATCCTTTTGCGACTTTAGTATTGCAGGGAGATAGGTTTTTAGCAACGCACATTCCGGTTTTATTAAAGGGAAAGCCTTCTGCATTCAGTTTATATTCTCACATAGCCAATTCTAATGAAATGCTTCCGTTCTTAAAAGATGGCGTTGAGGTATTACTCATATTTCAAGGTGCTAATGGATATGTTTCTTCTTCTTGGTATGAAGAAAAGGATATAAGCACTTGGGATTATTCTGCGGTTCATGTAAATGCTACTATTAAACTTCAGAATAGAACTGAATTAGAAGAGAGTCTGAAAAAATTGGTTTTCAGATTTGAAAAGGAACAAGAAAAGCCGCTGTTTTATGACGAATTGCCTGAAAAAATGCTAGAAGAACATTTGCCTCTAATTACTGGATTTTGGTGTGAACCTTTTAAGGTTGTAGGCGTTGCAAAATTGCATCAGTCCTATAAAAAAGAAGATATTGCTTCAACTGTGAACCATTTAATGCAAAGCGGTTGTCCCATGTCTATAGAATTAGCAAAAGATATTGAGCAAGAAAACGATCTGCAATAAAAAGACTTCAGTAAAAATTTAAGTATTCTTTTTTCTAAACCTCATATTTAGCATTTCTATTGCTAGGGAGAAGAAAACAGCAAAATAGATATAGCCTTTAGGAACATGGTAATGAGCTCCTTCAACTATAAGCATCACGCCAATTAAGATCAAAAATGATAGCGCTAGAATTTGTACTGTTGGGTGCTTGTTCACAAAATCTCCTACTGCTTTCGCAAAGACCATCATGATCACTATAGATATAGCAACTGCAATAATCATTATAAGAAGTTGTTCTGTAAGACCAATAGCTGTTAGAATAGAATCGAACGAGAAGATGATATCTAGCATCACTATTTGAAGGATTGCATATCCAAAGGAATGCACGTGTTTTACGGAGTGTTCCTCCATTTGGCCTTCAACCTTGTGGTGGATCTCCAAGGTGCTTTTTACCAAAAGAAAAATCCCTCCACTTATTAAAATAAGGTCTCGCCAGCTAAGTTCAAAACTTCCTAAGGTAAGCACTGGTTTTGTGAGTCCGATGATCCAAGTAATGCTTAACAGTAAAAGAATTCTCATTACTAAAGCTGCAGAAAGTCCGCCAATCCTTGCCTTTTTTTGCTGACTTTCAGGAAGTTTGCCTGCTACCAATGAAATGAAGATAATATTATCTATTCCCAGAACAATTTCCATAAACGTTAAAGTTAATAACGCGATCCATGCATCGGGTTGAAGAAATATTTCCATTTAGAAAAAGTTGGTAGTTATTGAGGAGGAAAATTACTAAAATATTCGAAACTAAAATTTTCGGGAATATTAAAGAAAGTATAAAAATTGAAGCTGTAATTCGAAAGACTTCTTATGGCTACTTAGCCTTAATAGGAAACCATAACTCTTCTTCTGAAGAGGTTTCCTCATGCTGGTATTTTTCGCCCATGACTGCAAAATGCGGTCGATCATCTAACCGAAATTGAGATGCAGGAAACCAATCTTGCAAGATCTTGCTATAAGTTTCTGAAGCTTCGCTGCCTTTTCCTTTGTAATTAAAAACGGCATATTGTCCCGCAGGAATTATCAAGCTATCCATTTCCATCGGAATATTGCTGAAATTAGAAACTTCTACTGCTGCCCATTTTTCGAAATTCATACTTGGATCAAAATTTTCAAAGAAATTTGGGGAATTATAAACTTCTACAGAAAACAAATTGGTGTTCAGGGAATTGGAAATTTCTTTTCTGTGGGGCATAAAACTTTTCCAAAGAGCTGTTGTTAGATTATTGGAGTAGGACATGCTTATTTTTTTTCCAACTAAAAGAATTTCTTTGGTGTATTTAATGTTTGGTTTCATAATGTTATTCCCTAGAAAGTATTTCCTTAACTGGTTTGCCTCGCCAAGATTCAGGCATTTGCAATCCTAATAAATAAGCGATGGTTGCTCCAGTATCGTAAGTAACTATGGTATTGTTTAGTTTTCCTTGATTTGAAATTCCTTTTCCATAAGCAATCCATGGAATTTCAACTTCCTTCAAGGTTTTACCTCCATGACTTTTTCTATTCCCGCCGTGATCTGCCGTAAATATTATGATGGTGTTTTCCATCATTTTGCTTTTTTCTAAACCTGACAGAAGTTGCCCAACCAATGAATCCATATGTTCTACGGCTAAGTAATATTCGTCTGAATCAAAGCCTAGTTTATGTCCGGTATGATCTGGTTCATCTAAATGAATAAAGGTAAACACCGGTTTTTCTTCAGTAAGAAACTCAAGAGCATGCTCTATGGTTTTTTCATCTGTAGAACCATTATAGTCTAGATCAACCAGATCTCTTTCAAAAACATTCCGGATCCCGCCCCAAGCATAGGAAGCCCCTTTTTTCTCTTTAGGCATCTGACTATCTACTAAACTAAATATGCTTGGATAAAGCCCTGTTTCTCCAAGAATTGCTGAAGGTAATTCTGGTTCTCTACTGTCCCATTCAGTAAATCCGTGTAATTCTGGCCCAGATCCCATTAACATCGATGCCCAATTTACAGCACTTGAGGATGGAAGAACAGATCTTGCTTTTAAAGAATAACTTCCGTTGTTCATCATTTTTCTAATACTCGGAATTTTAGCCTTTTCAAAAGCATAAGCTCCGAGTCCATCAGAACCTATCAATATAATATGTTGAGCAAGCTGTTTGTTGATTTCTGGAGGTGAGTTCTTTTTTTGAGCAATAGCACAAGATGTAAAACTTAATAGAATGTTTAATAGGATGAATTGCTTTATAAATTTTTGGAACATCGAATAATTTTAAGGTTTTGGAAATATTAAAGTAAGTTAAATCAAAAAATGATCCTTTAAAGTTGATTAATTTCGAATTGAAAATTTAAATCAAAATTCTATGAGATCACTATTTATAATTGCGGTTACATTTTTATCATTAATAAGTTGTAAAAATGCCGAAGATAAAAATGCGTTAGATAATTCTAATAATGATGAAGAAACTATCGTCTCACCTGAAGAAAATCAAAAGGATACTATTTCTGACTCTCGTTTGATCATTCCCGGAGTAAAGTTGGGAACTATAAAACTGAATACAATAGTAAATGCGGTATATGACAGTATAGGAAGGCCTACATCTGGCGACGCTGCTATGCAAAAGTCTCTCTCTACTTGGGATTCTGAAAGCACTATATTAACCATTTTTGCGGCTAATGATCCAAATACATCAGAAGGACATTTAATAAAACTCATAAGATCTACAGCTCCAGATTTTAAAACAAAAAATGGATTGGGAAAAGGAAGTTCCATATCTGCTGTAGAAGAAGAATTTCAGCTTAAAAAAGAAGGAGCTTTTAAGGAAAATGCTTCAGAATTTACACTTTATAGCACTCAGCAAGGGATTTCATTTGAATTCAATTCCGAAAATATATGTTCTGGAGTGGTGGTTCATGATCCAGAAACTCAAGCTGGAATCACTTATTTACCTATTTATAAGGAGTATAAAAGTCTATAAAATGAGAAAAGCCTAACAAACTTTTTACAAGTTTATTAGGCTTCTTTCTCTTTGTGCGGGCGAGAGGACTCGAACCTCCACACCTTGCGGCACCAGATCCTAAGTCTGGCGTGTCTACCAATTCCACCACGCCCGCATTTCCATTTTACAACACTTAGGACTCGTTGTAAAAATACTTACCTAGATAAGCGGCTGCAAATATACATAAATGTTTCAATATTCAAATAACACTTTAAAAAAATATCAATTTATTACCTTTACCTAATTTCAAAATAAAATTCATGGATAACTTAGATAAATACGTTGGAGATAATAAGGACAGATTTGTAAAAGAACTTATTGAATTACTTAAAATACCGTCTGTAAGCGCAAACCCATCATACAAAAAAGATGTTTTAGCAACTGCAGAAGCGGTAAAGAACGCATTAAAAGATGCAGGATGTGAATCAGTAGAAATTTGTGAAACTCCTGGTTACCCTATCGTTTTTGGAGAAAAAATATTAGATAAAAAGCTTCCTACCGTATTGGTTTATGGCCATTATGATGTGCAACCGCCAGATCCTATAGATCTTTGGACTAGTCCACCATTTGAACCTGTAATAAAAGAAACCGAAATTCATCCTGAAGGAGCCATCTTCGCTCGTGGAGCTTGTGATGATAAAGGTCAGATGTACATGCACGTTAAGGCATTGGAATATATGACCAAGACCGGAACCTTACCTTGTAATGTGAAATTTATGATAGAAGGGGAAGAGGAAGTTGGAAGTGAAAGTTTGGGTTGGTTTATAGAGCGAAATAAAGAGAAATTAGCGAATGATGTGATCTTGATTTCCGATACGGGAATGATCGCAAAGGACACACCATCTATCACCACAGGTTTACGCGGATTGAGTTATGTTGAGGTAGAACTTACTGGGCCAAATAGAGATCTTCATAGTGGATTGTATGGCGGAGCTGTTGCAAATCCTATTAATGTGCTTACTAAGATGATCGCTTCTTTACATGATGAGAACAATCACATCACCATTCCAGGATTTTATGATAAGGTAGAGGAATTAAGTCTTGAGGAACGTGAGAAAATGGCTAAAGCGCCATTCTCACTGGACAATTATATGAAAGCATTGGATATAGAAGATGTGTATGGGGAAATGGGTTACACCACTAATGAGCGTAATTCTATAAGACCAACCCTAGATGTAAATGGTATTTGGGGTGGTTATACCGGAGAAGGAGCAAAAACTGTAATTGCAAGCAAGGCTTTTGCGAAAATAAGTATGCGCTTGGTGCCTAATCAAGATTGGCAAGAGATCACAGAATTATTCAAAAAACATTTTGAAAGTATTGCGCCTAAAGGAACCAAAGTAAAAGTAAAACCTCATCACGGAGGACAAGCCTATGTAACGCCAATAGATACGGTAGAATATCAGGCGGCAAGCAATGCGTATAAAGAATCGTTTGGGAAAGAACCAATTCCGCAACGAAGTGGAGGAAGTATCCCAATAGTGGCGCTTTTCGAAAAACAATTAAAGAGCAAGACCATCTTAATGGGATTTGGATTGGATAGCGATGCTATTCATTCTCCAAATGAACATTTTGGGATCTGGAATTACTTAAAGGGAATTAAAACCATTCCGTTGTTTTATAAGCATTTCACAGAAATGACTAAAAAGTAAATTGTCAAACTGAGCTTGTCGAAGTTTGGATTTAACTGAATTCACTTTTCGATAGGCTCAATGTGACAAGATGAGTATTTCAAGCTGAACTTGTCGAAGCTTCTCTTTTAGTAGAATTCACATTTCGACAAGCTCCATGTGACAAACCAACTTTTAAAAATATATTAAGTAAAAAAGGTCGATTCTTTAATTAGAATCGACCTTTTTTATATTTAAATCGGCTTTATTTACCTCTCTTCTAACTTCAGAAAAAAAATTAAAGCTTTTTCACATATTTAGTGATGAGCACAATTTGTTGTCCATCTACTCTTCCTTCAATATATTCTTCATTTTCATGATCCAGAGATATTCTTCTTACCGCAGTTCCTTGTTTTGCAACCATACTGCTGCCTTTCACCTTCAGATCTTTAATAAGAACCACATTATCTCCAGCTTCTAGAACCACTCCGTTGCTGTCTCTATGGATTAAGGTTGTTGTAGAAGGTGCTGGCATTCCTGCTTTTGCCCATTCTTTTACCTCATCTTCCATGTACATCATATCCAAAAGATCTTGTGGCCAACCTTCATTTTTTAATTTGGTAAGCATTCTCCATGCAACCACTTGTACAGCTGGAACAGGACTCCACATACTATCATTTAAGCATCTCCAATGATTGGCTTCAATTTTCTCTTCGTCTTGTAATTGCTCGAAACAAGTATTACAGGTTAAAATTGCCACATCTGCAGCACCTTTAGGAGAATCTGGCACTTCGTAGATCTGCAGATCATCTGTTGCGCCGCAAAGTTCACATTTAGATTCGCTTCTCTGAAATAATTCTTGTTCCACACTCATGATAAATAGTTTTATGCCGCAAAGGTAGGTGAAAGCATTTAATAAGAATTTCGGTTAATTAACGCATCCATAGCGAATTAAATGTTTGCTGAATTTTTGTTTTCAGTAAATAAAGTTGCTCTATGTTTGTAGAATTAAAATATTATTCTACATTTGTAGAAGATCAAAAAACTATTACATGCAATTATCTAATTCTGAAGAACAACTAATGCAAATCCTCTGGAAACAGGAAAAGGCTTTTATGAAAGACCTTATTGAAGCCTATCCAGAACCACGACCTGCAATTACAACTGTTGCTACTTTATTAAAAAGAATGCAGGATAAGAAATTTGTAGATTATAAGCAGTTAGGTAGGTCTCGAGAATATTTTCCGTTGGTTCGGAAAAAGGATTATTTCTCTAAACATGTAAATGGTTTGATCAAAGATTTTTTCAATGATTCCGCTTCTCAGTTCGCTTCATTTTTTACGAAGGAAACTAATCTTAGTAAGAAAGAGCTGGAGGAATTAAAGAAGATCATAGATCAGGAAATTAAAAGTAAATAATCATGGAACAGTATCTCATAAATTCGGCTGCCTGCCTTGCGATCTTCCTTTTGTTCTACAAATTGGTCTTAGAAAAAGAACAAATGCATCAGATAAAAAGAGGTTTTTTATTGGTTGCCGTAGTAGCTTCTATAGGAATTCCGCTTATCACCATAACTACTTATGTAGACACGCAAGCTTTTTTCTCTTTTACTGAAAGTACTAGCGCTGCGGAAGTTTCAGATGAAATTACAACTTCAGCAATAAATTGGAATCTTATTGTTTGGTCAGTTTACGGAATTGGCGTGCTTTTCTTCAGCTTCAGGTTTTTTATTAATCTGTTTACTATGGTTGCGAGAATTAGGAAAAATCCGAAGCTTAAAAACAACCGTTTCATAACGGTTTTGCTGGGAACAAATGTTAGTCCGCATACGTTCTTCAGGTATTTATTCTTTAATAAGCAAGCTTATGAAAACGGTTCAATTCCTTCAGAAGTGCTTATGCATGAGCAAACCCATGCCAAGCAATTGCATAGTTTAGATATCCTTTTTATAGAACTTTTACAAATAGTGTTGTGGTTTAATCCGCTTTTTTATATGGTTAAAAATGCCATTAAATTGAATCACGAGTTTCTAGCAGATAATGCTGTGATCCAAAACGGAATTGAAACAAAAACCTATCAAAATACCTTGTTGGCATTCTCATCAAATGCAGAAGCAAGCAACTTGGCAAATGCCTTTAATTATTCATCAATCAAAAAACGATTTACAGTTATGAAAACACACACGTCCCAAAAAATGATCCTGGTAAAAACCATTTTGGTTATACCCTTGCTGGCTTTGTTGCTATTTAGCTTCAGTGAAAAAGAAGCAATAAGTAAGAATGCTATTTCACAAACTGAAGGCTTTTCTCAAGATATTGCGACAGAAAAGATGGTAAAAGAGTACAACAAACTTGCGAAGAAGTTTAATGCTCTGCCTAAAAAGGAAAGAACTATTAGCAGGGAAGAACTGGGAAGAATGGTCTATATTTTTGACAGGATGACGAAAGAGCAAAGAGAACGCTCTGAAAAATTCCCGGAAATTATTGTTCCAAAAAATGCTCCGTCGCCACCTATGCCGACTGAGGGTAATAATTTAGAAGGGATTATTCCACCACCTCCACCACCAACTTTAGAACATGATGCAAATGCAGGGTCTTATCCAGTTGGAGATATGGTTGCGCCACCCCCACCACCGCCACCAGTAAATTCAACCGATTTCATGAAAATGTTATCTAAAGAGGGAGCAGTTTTCTTTTATAAAGAGAAACAAATTTCCGGAAAAGAGGCTTTTGATATTGCTATAAAAAATAAGGAAATAAATATTCAGGTTACAGATCGTAATTCTAAAAAGCCAATTGTTAAGCTTTCTAAAGAACCGATTGAGCTAGACTAAATTTAAGATTTAATAAGAAGTCAGAGTGAATTGGAACGAAGTTGAAAAAGCTTCAATCCAATTCACTCTTTTAATTTTTTGCTAGAATTGTTTTCTATGTTTTACCCTTAAAATGTAATCATCTACTAATTGTTCCATGATCTTTAAAGTAACTGTCCCTTGAGAAAGAATCACTTCATGGAAATCGCGAATATCAAATTTATCACCTAATTCCTTTTCAGCCTTTTCTCGCAATTCTCTTATTTTAAGTTCCCCAATCTTATACGATACAGCTTGCCCCGGCCATGAAATATATCGGTCTACTTCTGTATTTATTTCATGTATTGAAAGTGCCGTATTGTCTTTTAAATAATTAACAGCTTGATCTCTGGTCCAACCCAACGCGTGAATCCCGGTATCTACCACCAATCTACAAGCTCTCCACTGCTCATAGGTCAACTTACCAAACATTTCATAGGGCGTGGTGTATAAACCCATTTCTTCAGCAAGGAATTCAGAATAAAGTCCCCATCCTTCTCCATAGGCAGATAAATAAAAGCCTCTTCTAAAGTTGGGGATCGTATCTCCCAATTCCCCGTTCAAAGAGATCTGCAAGTGATGCCCAGGCACCGCCTCGTGAGCTGTAAGCGATGGCAACACATATAAAGGCCTGCTAGGTAGATCGTAGGTGTTAACCCAGTAATAACCTGGCTGAGTGCTTTCTTGAGGAGAAATATAACGTCCTGTAGTGTATTTAGGTGCAATGGCATCTGGAACTGGAGCTACGCCATAGGGTTTTCTAGGTAATTTTTTAAAGAATCTTGGTAATTGAGCATCTATCTTTTTAGCAATATTTCGCGCTTCCTTTAAAAGATCCTCTGGAGTGCTGGCATAGAATTGCGGGTCTGTCCTTAGAAATTTTATAAATTCTTCAAAACTGCCATCAAATTTCACTTTTTCAATGATCTGCTTCATTTCCGAATTTATTCTGGCTACTTCCTTTAATCCAATTTCATGGATCTCTTCTGCAGTTAAATCTAAGGTGGTGTAATAATTCAATCTGTTTTGATAGAATTCTCTTCCTTTCGGAATTTCTGAAACGCCTAAACTTGTTCTGGTCTTTGGTAAATATTCGGTATCAAAAAAGGTTTTGATCCTTTTGAATTGTGGAATTACAATCTGTTTTATCGCTTTTTCGGCAGCATGTAAAACTGAATCTTTCTGAGTTTCAGATAAACTGGATGGAAGTTCCTTAAACGGCGAATAATAATAACTCTTTTTAAAATCTTTTACTATTTGGTCATTATAGGTGCTTTCATAACCTTCAAAGATCACTCTTGGCTGGGTGATTCCCAATTTCAAGCCTTCTCTTAGTAAAACCAAGTGCTGATCTACAAAAACCGGCAACGCATTCAGCTTATTTAAATAGCGTTTTACCTGCTCGTAATTGGCAAGTTGATTAACATTATACGGAAGGCTTAAATGAAACCCAGAATCTGATAATAACGGATTCAAATACCATTTATATTCATAAGTATCTACATCATCTTGAAGCCGAAACTTCATGAGTTCTAAAGAGATCCTATCTGTTTGAGAGATGGTAGCCGAATCTATAGACTCTAATTTATGTAATTCTTCTTTTGCGAAAAGCGACTCTCTCCGGTAATAATCTTCGGTATAAAGTCCTAGCGGAAATTCATCTCTCTCGTAGCTTTTATGATTTTGAACTTCTTCTAAGATCTTGTTGAGCTCTTCTGATCTTGGCTGAGCGTTACTGATGTGAATTGAAAAAACAATAAAGACTATAGAAAAATAGAAAGGAAAGATTCTCATAATTGCAGGGAGATTTATTTCCTTAAATATAGTACTTAAACGCAAATGATAAAAACCGATTGGTAATTGAAGCTATTTTCTCAATTTCCAAATACCCTTCTCAATAATTTGGTCATTACCTGTTTAGCCTGTTTTGTATCTCTAGGAACTTCTTCCACAACTAATTTGCCCTTCTTTTCTTTCAGAAAATAACTAAACACAAAATTTGGATCTTCTTGTTGTAGATCATAAGTTCCAAACCTAAGATCGTTGAAAACAAGTTTATCGTCCCGCTTCGCAATGCTATACCAGCCTTGAGAGATATCAATAATTCTTTGGAGATCTTTTTCATTTTTAAACTGATCTACAAAATCATGATTTTTAGGAATAGCTTTAAACAGAATAGGTTTGCTATCAAAAATGGAATAATCTGCCAATAGATAGCGGTTTTCCAGTTCTACATTGGCAGACCACATGATGGTATTAAAGGGGCTTGGTCTGGTTTGTATCTGATTGTAAGTTATGTCCTGTTTTTCTAAGGCTTCTTTAAATTTATAATAAGTAATGCCTTTTAAAGCAATAGTACAAATCATGTAAACACTACTAACAATTAAACCGAGGTTATTATATCTTTTTCTCTTCGCAGAGCCGGTTTTGGAGCGCATTACCAAAATAACGAATACCAAAAATGGCAATGTGTATAGCGGATCTATTACAAAAATGTTCTTATAGGCCAACCTTAGATCTAGCGGCCAAAATAGCTGAGTACCCCAAGTGGTGTGGGCATCCAACAAGGGATGAGTGATTAGTCCCCAGAACATAAGCCAAGACCAATCTTGCCATCGCACTTCAGTTCTTTTTTCAATCCTCGAGATTAACCAACCAAAAATTGGTGCGAACAGTACCGAAAAGAATATAGAATGTGTAAATCCCCGGTGAACTTCTATGGAAGTTAAAGTATCTGTGAAAAGTGGTGCAAAAGAATCTAAGTCTGGGATCGTTCCGGCAATTGCCCCATAGAGCAAGGCTTTATTTCCAACTTTTTTACCTAGAACAGCTTCTCCAACTGCTGCTCCGAGAACTATTTGGGTAAGAGAATCCATTTAAGATTAGAATTTTGGTAAAACAGATTTAAATACCACATAGCCAAAGCCGGCAAAAAGCATCAGGTGGAAAATGAAGAGTCCAAAATCCTGAAGTATAAAAGCGCTATAAATTGCAAACCCAAAATAGAGCCACAAAAGGCCTTCTACAACGGTGCTTAATGAAAGTTTTGAGGATAGATATTTATTACCTTTCCAGGAATCCTTCAAGGAATTAATATTGAATTTTGGGGTGCGAATAAACTCGCTCTTCTTCCCAAAATGACCTTCTAGAACCGCCAAAGAATTATGAACCGAAAAGCCCATGGCTATAGAGAAAAAGGTGAAGAACATTCCTATAAATTTGAAAAAGCTCTTAATTCCTTTTCCGTGGATCTTTGCATAGGTAACCCAATAACACACAAAAAAGATGAGCGTGCTAATGGCGAAAAATGCGATCACATTAAAATAGCCGATAAACTGAGGATTGGTATTTTTTATATATAATACAGGCACGCTTAATATTGCTAAAAGCAGCACCACTAAGAACATACTAGAATTTAATAAATGAAAGAAGCCGTGGAATTTTGTTCCTGTGGTTAAGCTTTTATCGAAAAGGATCTTGGAATAATTCTTCTGAAAGTTCTCTGCAGCGCCTTTGTTCCATCTAAACTGTTG
>Ga0100391_1004127_pt1 | contig 14190 bp, 16 predicted proteins | sample CryGeymeta201515_FD_81541 | JGI IMG/M metagenome (GOLD analysis project Ga0100391, IMG submission 81541) | Groundwater microbial communities from Crystal Geyser aquifers in Utah, USA - Crystal Geyser metaG 2015-15 | ecosystem: Environmental > Aquatic > Deep subsurface > Groundwater | place: USA...
AACATTTTTTATATTTTTATTCACCGTAGTGATGGAATTTGGAATGTATAAAAAGAGGTAGGGATTCTCCTCTACAATAATTTTAAACATCTCTTTCCACATGCCACTTATTTTCTCTCTATCAACGATGCTTTGGGACTCTTCTATCATTTTATTGATGATTGGATTTTTATATCCTGTAAGGTTAAAACCACCTTTTTTATCGCTATCACTGTGCCAAAACATATAAGGGTCTGGCGTAGGAGAGAGTCCCCAACCCAACAATACTGTATCAAATTGATGTGGAAAAACAACCATATTTAAAAATGCTTGCCACTCCATCACTTTGAGTGTCACCACAACCCCTGCTTGTTTGAGTTGGTGCTGAAGTATCTCCGCAGCGTAAGGTCGAATGGGAGAGGAGTTAGAGGTTGCTATCTCAAAGGTAAAAGGTTTTTTCTCATCATAGCCAGCCTCTTTGAGGAGCCTTTTTGCCTCTTGTATATTTTGCGTAGGGGCTTTTACGTCTGGGTTAAAAGCTTGTGTAGCTGGTAAAAAAGGACCCGTACAAACTTTTGCATGTTTGAAAAAGAGTATCTCTACCAGCTCTTCTCGGTTTATGGCGAGGGATAAAGCATCTCTTACTTTTGGATTTTTGAACTTCTCTAACCGAAGGTTAAAGCCTAGATAGGTGTAGGAGTGGCTTATCTCTTCATAGATATTGAACTTTTGAAAGAACGCCTCACTTAATTGTCTCTCAAACTGCATAGGTTCTATACTGCCAATATCTAAAGATTTGGATTTTAACATCAAAAATCTTGTCATCGGATCAGCTATGACATGAAAGGAGATTTCATCTATCTTGGGTCGCCCTTCAAAGTAGTCATCATTTGCACTCAAAATAATATTTTTAGAGTGTTCGAGCTGTTTGAGTTTGTAGGCTCCTGTACCGATTGGGTTTGTGTTAAAAGAGGCGTTCATCAAATTCGCTTCATTTTTTAAAATATGCTCTGGCAAGATTCCCATCATCCATGTCTCAAGCGCTTTAAAATAAGGCTCTTTGTAAGTAACTTTTACATGATACATATCTACAGCTTCAACACTTTGAACAAATCTAAAGTTGGAACTGTAAGGAGATGCAATTTTTGGAGAGATGAGGGTTTCGTATGTAAAAACGACATCTTTTGAAGTGAACTTCTCCCCATCATGCCAGAGGACATTTTCTTTAAGTGTAAAGAGGAGCGTTGTCTCATTCTCAAACTTAAACGCGGTTGCCAAATCCCCTATAACTAAAGAGGAGTCTTTGTCATATTTTACAAGTCCATTAAACAAAAACCCTGCTATCTCAGCAGAGCTTGAGTCTGTCGCTAAGAGAGGGTTGAGTCGGGAAGGGTTTGCAGAAGTTGCTAAATGGAGGGTTGAAGCATAAAGGTTAAAATACATCAGAAAAACAAGTAAAAATCGCATAAACCCTACTTATCGCAACATTTGATTATTGACGCTAAGTTCGCCTCTGTTCAATTGAATATCAAAAATTATATTCTCACCCACTTCTTTTGCATAAGCATTTGCAAAAACAACCATTGGAATCTCTTGATTTATGATTTTAAAGAGTTCCTTTGAAAAAGAGAGCGAAGCATTCATATCAACATTTTTAATCACTATTTCAGGAGATATATCTAACTTCTTTTGCAAGTCTGCGTCCTCTTTTACATCGAGTTTCACTTTAAAACTAAAGCCTTCGATTTGCTTTTGTTGATTAATTTGTATTTCCGAAAGGGAAACATCTGCAATAGACAAACGAAGCCCTTTTGAGAGTAAATCGATTGAACTATTTCTGATTTCTTCCTCGGATTGAGTTGAAGCGTTTGCTTTGGAACGAGAGATTAAAACTCTCAATTTTTCAAGACTCACCTTGTCAATTTCACTCAAAGAGACATCGTAATTAAAATCCGACCCTTTAAGAGAAGAGCCTTCTGTCTCAACAAGTAAATCTTTCAAAGAAGTTTTTGCATAAAACTCCGCCTTTTCCCCTTGTGTATTTGAAGAGATATTGAGATGTATATCATTGACCTCGATACGAAGATTGTTCTCAGCTCTGCCTTTGATTGCAAAGTTAAATTGCTCAATCTTCCCTCCGCTCATGTAGGTACTTTCTGACTCAAAGGCTGACGAACTTGTGAAATTTTTCATATGGATAGTAAACTCTTCGTCTCCTTTTTTCACATTGAAATCAATCGCACCAATCAGAGAACTCAAACTCTTTGGAGCAATCAGTTCACCATTTCCTTGATATAAAACATTTGACAAAGCAAGCGTTACTTTGGAGCTATCTTTAAGTACATACTCCTCTTGAATATCTTTGATATACCCATGAAAATCGAGGTTATTTATATTGTAATTGATATGGTATAAAACCCCTTTACTCTCCAATAAGTTTTTCACATATCTGTAAAATTTTATATCTGCTGATTTTAAATCCTGCATCATGCCTGTGGAGAGTGAGAGTGGGTAGATATCGACGGAGAGCGCATCACTTATTGGGAAATTACTATACTCCAAATCTGTACCTATTAAGACACCATCAATGAGTGCATTGACATAGGGAGGGAGTTGATTATCTGAGTATTGATTCAAGTATTGAACCAATTTATTTGCATCTTTGACTAAAAACTCATAGTGCTTTTTTGTCGTAAAATAGCTTGCATCTGTCGTGCTGTTGGAGAGTTCCACTCCATTGGCTCTTAAGATTTCTATGCGTTCATTTAATGTTTTATCTGCTAGTTTATTCCCCATTATCGGAAGAAGGGAAACTGTAATAATTATCATTGCTAAAAAGAGAAGTAATTTTTTCATTTAAAGACCTTATCTTGTGGATTTAGGCAATTATATAGAAATAAGTTTAAGGAGTTGGTATATTTTGGGAAGTTTTAAAAAAAGGTTTTACCAATGCTTTGAAGCATTGATAAAAAAAGCGAAAAGAGAGATTAACGCTTTCGAGGAAACTAGCGTTTTGAGAATTGGCGAGAACGACGAGCTTTTTTCTTACCTGGCTTCTTACGTTCAACAACACGTGAATCACGAGTCATCATACCTTCAGGTTTAAGAATTGCTTTAATCTCTGGATTAAATTTTACTAATGCACGAGAAATACCGTGACGTAGTGCATCCGCTTGACCACCGAAACCACCACCCATAGTGTTAGCAACGATATCAACTGATGTATCTTGTTTTGATAATACAAGTGGTTGTTTTACACGAAGCTTTTTAGCTTCAAGTCCACCTAACCATGCGTCTAATGAAAGACCATTGATTGTAATATTACCTGTTCCTGGAGTTAACCATACTTTTGCTATTGAAGCTTTACGACGACCTGTTGCGTATATTTTTGCCATATGTCAATCCTTACTTAGCAAGTTGTGCAGAGTGAGGATGTTCAGCACCTGCATAAATTTTTAATTTTTTAATCATTTTTGCGCCAAGCTTAGTTTTAGGAAGCATACCACGAACCGCTAATTTATATAGTTTTTCTGGATTTTTTTCTAAAAGCTCAGTCATTTTAACACTCTTAGTACTACCGAAGTAACCTGAATGAGAAAAATACTCTTTGTTAGCAATTTTGCCAAGACCGTTGAATTTTGCTTTAGAAGCATTTACGATAACTACGAAGTCACCACAGTCAATGTTTGGAGTCCAACATACTTTGTTCATACCACGAAGTATAGTAGCTACTTCAGTGATCATACGACCAAATGTTTTCCCCTCAGCGTCAATCAAAACCCATTTTTGATCAATTTGTTCAGAAGTTGCAATTTTTGTAAAATTCATTCTTGAACCTTTATCTTGAGATTTCACAAACAGAAAAGAATCTGCTTGTTTTAGTGCTGGAAGTATAACCGTATAAGCTTATAGGAACCTTAATTTTTGGTTTATTTAAGGTTTAAAGATACGACTAATTTGATTGCAACAGAAGCTCTATCTCTTTTAAAGGCATAGGCTTATGATAATAGTACCCTTGGATGGAATCAATCCCGTAGAGATTCAACAAATCAAGCTCTTCAATCGTCTCAACTCCCTCTGCTAGTACCTCAATCTCTAACCCTTTGGCTAAGGCTATAATCGTTTTCACAATGAGTTGATTTTTAGGTTCAGCCTCAATATTTCTAATAAAAGATTGATCTATTTTCAATTTATGTATCGGAAGATTTTTTAGATAGGACATAGAGGAGTAACCTGTTCCGAAATCATCCATAGAGATATGAAATCCTTTATCTCTAAGTTTACCTAAGAGGTTGATTGTCTTTTGTGGATTTTCTAAGATTGAGCTCTCAGTGATTTCAAGTTCAATCCACTCTGGGTTACAGTTTGTCTCTTCTAAGAGAAGCTCTATCTTTTTTAAAAAATCTGGATGTATAAGCTGACGGGCGGATACATTTACAGCGATTCTCCCTTGCAAATATACCCCACATCCGACCACTCTTTTGCGACTTTAAAACACTCTCTAAAAACAAAACTCCCTATTTTAAGTATCAAGCTTGACTCTTCTGCTATAGGAATAAACACGGAGGGAGAAATAGACTCTTCATCACTTACCCAACGTAGGAGTGCCTCTGTGCCTATAATCTTTTTACTTTTACAATCCACCTGAGGTTGAAAAAAGAGTACGAGTTCCTCCGCAAAAAGAGCTTTTTTAAGATTTGTTGTAATGGTGGTTCTATAGAGTGCTCTTTGTGTCATGGATGTATTATAAAAACTATATGTATTTTTGCCTATTTTTTTCGCATTATACATCGCCGTATCAGACTTTTGAAGAAGCTCTTCATAATTCTCAGCATCCTCAGGATAGATTGCAACACCAATACTTGCTGTAATATAAACATCCATATCATCTATGCATAGAGCATTATTTAAAAGTGTAGTAAAGCGCTCTAAAGCAGTGTTAATAAGCGTTTTATCTTCATGAAACGTTAAAACGATTACAAACTCATCGCCACCCGTACGAACGATAAAACTATCCGATGGGAAACTTTCTTGAAGCAGTTGTGCGATTTCAATCAGCAATCTATCTCCAAAAGTATGCCCATAAGAGTCATTTATCTCTTTGAACTCATCAAGGTCCAGAAGCATAAAGGCAAAGTTCTCCCCTTTTAAGCATCTCTTTTGCGTATATTCAAGCAGACTAAGATTGTTTGGTAAACCAGTTAACATATCAGAGTGTGCCGCATTATCAAAACGCTCTTTTTCTGCTTTTAAGCGATTTTGACTCTGCTCTTGTTCCTCAAGATATTGCGTATCTTCTTCATACTGCTTATATAAAAACCTATAGCTTAGAGCAAGAGAAAAAAAGTAGTGATAAGAACGAAGAGAAAACCTTTATAGGTTTGCAGCGTACTTAAAAGAGTAGTATCTTTGTCAGCTATGACTTCGACAAGAGCATCCGAACAATAAATCCATGCCATTCCAAAAACCATATAAATTATCGCAACACTAAAGGCATTTTTATAAATACGATTTTTTTTACACTGACGGTATCGGGAACCTGCATTTGTAAATCCTTTATTTAGACGCATTGTAGCCACTAATTGATTAAGGGCGCTCTCTATTATAATTGAACGATTTTTACTTCATTTTCCAAGAGATAACAGATGTAGCCCTTTACCTCATCTGAGGTAATCGCTTCAATGGCTTTGACATAGTAGTTTACTTGCTTTATATGATGCTCTGCATAAGCGTTTGAACTTTTGTAATCCAGAACATTCCACATGCCACAACTAAAGAGAGAAAGTGGCTCTTTTGGCACATCTTTTTGAACCAGTAAATCAATATAACGTAGGTTATTTTTATGTCGTATAGCTTTTTCTCTGTAGCATTTGCCATCGACTAACTCCATAAACTCTTTTGAGTTTAGAAGCATTGTCACTCTCTTTTGAATATCTTCTACCTCTTCCTCTTCCAAGAGCGTGCCATACTTGTTGAGCATCATATCTTTGGCATGTGGAATATTTTGCACTTTAAACTCGCCTAACATCTCAAGCATGTAGTGCATAGCAAGTCCGAAATTGATAGCTTTGAAATCTTCCTCTGTGCTCTCTTCTAGTGCGAGTATATCGCTTTGTGTTCCGTAATAAAGGGCTTTGTACTCGAGCGGTTTAAAATTATCTTGGCACCCCAAGAGTACTTCATCGCTTACGCTCTCGGCGCATGTGGAAATGATTTCTTTATTTCCACATGTGCCAGAGCGCAGCGACAAATGCCCTTGAGGTGCCAACTCTCCACTCTTTCCACATGCCAAATCCAATAACTCAAACGCAGAATCTTTAGACTTTAAAATGACAAACAGATTCTCTCTGGCTCTGGTAAAAGCAACATAAAGAGCATTGAGACTATCTTCTCTAACCAGTGCTTTCTCTTTTACGAGCGCGTTTGCATACTCTTCATCAAGCGTATCTCTGCCCTTGGTTCTCAAATAGACATTTTGCAAAGTGATGTTCTCATACTCGTAGATGATTGCATCACGCGCAGGTGGAGCTTTTTTGAGTCTGTCCATGACGATAACATGCTCATACTCTAAACCTTTTGATTTGTGAATCGTCAGAACTCGAACCCCTCTGAGGTCTGAAGCAGCAGCAGATACATCTAACCTCTCATACTCAAAAAGGAGTGCCTCTATGTCCGACTGCGAAGCCACTACATTTAAGAACCTAACAAGATGAAAATCATCACTGAAGAGTTCATACTCTTTTATCGCTTTTTGAACAATGCCTAAGAGTTTGTTTTGAGTGAAGTCCACTCTTTGAATCGCGCGTACCTCTTGGTTTACTAGTGCAAAGAAGTTGTGTTTGTATATCTCTTCGCCAAAGTAAAGATACTTCAAGTACTCCAAAAGAGCCTTGACACTTTTTTGGTTGATGAGCTTTGTGGTTGTCTCAGTAACCACTTCTATCTCTTCTGCTTGCAACTCCTCTTTTATGGCTTCACCATCGCCGTTTGTAGCGCACAAAACTGCTATCTCGTTCACATCCGCACCAAGAGAGATGAGTCGCTTCACCTGTGTGATGACTTCTTCTAAAAGTGCATCATTTTGAATAATCTCTACATAGCCGTTTTGTGCCTCAGGTCGCACTTTTTGAGGTGCATAGTTTTTTATTTTATCTATGAAGGTTGCGTTTACAAACTCTATGACCTCTTTTTGCGAACGGTAGTTTGTAAGGAGTGGCTCAACATGCGTATTGCACTCTCTTGCCACTTCGCCAAAGAGCGCGCTCACTCCGCCTCGAAACCTGTAAATAGACTGCTTCACATCGCCAACAAAGAAGAAACTTCCCTCATTGAAAACGCCCTCGCCTGAAACTATTTCTTCTATAAGGGGTTTTAAAATTTCATACTGCAAAATGCTCGTATCTTGAAACTCATCGAGTAACATGTGCTCTATCTGCGAGTCAAGTCTAAAGTACAAAAACTCACTCTCAACGCGCTCTTTTAGGAGGTAATAGACAAGCACTGTCACATCGTTAAAACTCAGCTCACTATCGTCGCTGTAGAGTGCCTCTTTTGATTTTTTGTATATATCTACAAGCTCGTTCAGGGCATAAAAAAAGTTCTGCTCTTTGGCGCGGTTTTGGTTTTTGATGGACTCGTTTATCTTTGCCAGATGGATGTCCATCTCTGGCACATAACATTTTGAAAAAGTTCTGTAGTTGAGGCTCTCTCTGCCTATCCAGCTTTTTGCCATAAGCTCCTCAAAATTTTCTGCCTCAACACTATTTTCGGCAGTTGAAGAGGCACTCTCGCTATTTTCAACCAAGCTTTTGAGCGCCTCAAAACTATCCATCGCTTCGAGTTCGTATTGCCAAAAATCCTGCTTCTCAAACCTAAGATGTTTTAACTCATTTTGCTTAATATAAAACTCGTCAAGGAGTGCAAAAATATCATTGAGGCGTTTGTTAGACTGAAGCGAAAGCGTAATAAGTGTCTCTTTTTTTCCTGCAACACTCACCTCTTTTAAAAAGCGAGAGAGGAGTTTGAGTTCATGCTGAGAACTCATCGTAGAAAAGTCTGGCATCAAAGAGGAGTAGAGTGAGAACTTTCGCAATATCTGTGAGAAAAATTTATCAATCGTCATGATTTTCGTGTTTGCATTTAAAAACACATCCAAAATCTTTTTTCGTTCTGCTAGAAGATGCTCGCGTGAAAGACCTGTGAGTTTGACAATCTCATCCAACTCCCCACGACTCTCTAACTCTTCGAGTGTGAGAACAATCCTCTCCTGCATTTCGTAAGCCGCTTTGTTGGTAAAAGTAAGTGCGAGTATCTTTGAGGGCGCGGCACCCTTGTAAAGCAGACTCAAGTAACGCACAACAAGCATAAAAGTCTTACCGCTTCCAGCACTTGCCTCGTAGGCTAGGTTATTTATGAACATGATTTGTCATTGTTATAGATTATAATATTATTCATATCGCTTTATCCTGTTTTAAAGGTCGAAATTCTCGACCTTAATATCTTGTATCTCTTCATCAATAAATTTTTCAAGTTCTTTTACAGACGGTAAAACAATTTTATACTTCGATATAAACATATTTTCATCCAGCCCTGCCGTAGCGTACTCTACTTTTGTGTGATTTTTATCGGTACAAAGAATGATGCCAATCGGCGGATTGTCACTTTTGCTAGAAATCTCATTTTTATAATAGTTTAGATAAAAATTCATCTGTCCGACATCTGCATAAGAAAATGCTCTAACCTTTAAATCTACCAGAACATGACACTTTAATATTCGATGATAAAAAACCAAATCAATTCTATCATGCTCATTTTCTATAGAGATTCTTTTTTGTCTTGCTTCAAAACAAAAGCCAGTTCCAAGTTCTAGTAAAAAATCTTCAATATGGTTTAAAAGCGCACTTTCCAAATCACTCTCACTATAACTTGCTTTTTCTTCTAATCCAGTAAATTCTAAGATGTACGGATTTTTTATAATATCCAAAGGATTGTAAATCTCTTTTTTACTTTCTAAACTTTTAAGTAAAGCATTTTTATCTTTTGACAAACCTACTCGTTCATAAAGCAGCGTTTCTGTCTGTCTTTTGAGTTCTCGTACACTCCAATTGCCTTTGATTGCTTCTACTTCATAAAAACCTCTTTTTGTATCGTTATCAATTTTTATCAGTTCTACAAAGTGAGTAAAAGTAAGATGAGTTAAAAGCTTATTTGTTTGTATTTTTAGATTTGTCTTCGATTCATCAGTCGATGACTGATGAATCTTTATAGCTATTTTCAATTGGTCAGGCAGTGACTGATGAATTTGAGGGTACATACTATAGAACTGTCTAAAAAGCCTTAAATTTGTTGTTGACAACCCTTTTATATGCTTTAAACTATCAGCCAAATTATCTATAATTTTCGCCCCATATTCGGCTCTATCATTCCCGTTTTGTTCATACTCGATTATATAATGACTGATGAGATAATTTCTTATGGTTAGATTTACACTCACACTCTGCAAAGTTTTTATTTGCAGTGTATTGTGTATATCGTTGATGTTTGAGATTAGTGTTTTAAATGTCATTAGTTCACTCCCAACACACTGATTTTTTCATCAAAAGTTTTTAAATTTGAAGTCGAAAATTTCGACTTCAAGATTTTATATTTTCTTTACTTAGATACTTTTGCATATCGTAGCATTCAAAATAAATCTTATTGAAAAACATGTCATTTTGCAATTTCCACATGCCAAGCTTATTGTTTTGTTCATGCACATTTACAAAATCCCTGTTTCAATAAAACTATTTATTTCATTTAAAATTTCAACTTCTAGTTTATTATTGCTCTCTTGATGTCTGTAAATTTTAAAACAATTCATGAAATGTAAACTTTTAATTAATGATTTGTTCTCATGAATAAAATCAATTAACTTGTCTCCTATTGTAGTCTCTTTTTCTACACTTACTTTTAAGTTTGTTATAAAATTCTTTGTATATTTTTCCTGTTGAGAAATTATTTTTATTAGAGTTTCGTGTGGTTTAATGTCACTGTTGATGGTTGAAGTTGTTCTATCCTCATATTTTCCTTCTAATTTTTCAATATTGTTCATCTATTTCTCACCCTTCTTTATAAGCTCTAAAAGATGTTCTAAAACACTAGCTTTATCTTCATTCTTTTCATATTGAAGTCTAAGTGTTATCTCATTTTTCACATCTGCTAGTGCACTTACACAAACATCGTAGTTATCGTTCGCCTCTTTTTTCGTTAAGCTACAACTCTCCATGCCAAAGCGGATGATGAACTTCTTATCCCACCACTTTTTGCTTCCTAAGAGATGTAGGGCAGGGACATCGTTTTTTATGTAGAGAGAGGTTGAGATGACGTCATAAGCAGGTGCTAAGGAGATATTTTCCACTCCATCATACAAAAGTCCAAAGTTTTTAAGATGCGCGTCGCCATTTTGCAAGATGTTGTTGAGTATTATCATCTTGTAGAAGTTGATAAGTGAAGTTTTTTTATTTTTGTTTGAGACAAAAGTTGTGATGGTTTTTGCTATTTGCTCGTAACTTCCCTCGTATTTATCATCTCGTTGTCTGGCTTGCAGGACACACATATCTTCAAATCCCAAGCATTTGCCATCATCTTCTATGTCAAAGCGTTTCATGATAAAGAGTTTATCATCATCTGAGAGATAAAACTCTGGCGTTGGAATCTTTGCATACTTAAGAGCTTGCATACAAAAGTACTCATTTATTGCCAGCTCTTTATACTCTTCTCCCCATGATTTTACAATGTACTGCTCAAGTTTAAGAGTCGCCTTATTTTCAACTCTAGCCAATACTTTTGGCTGTACACCGCTTAGTGGAGAGTTCAGCGCAAACCTCTCTATCAACTCATCAAAGAGTTTTTCACTTTTTGGATGGATGAGATTTTCTAAGCTCAAATCGTACTGTTGGATTTGGAGTGGGGACTCATATGTCACCCTTCCATTGATAGAGGGTGCCATCAGGTTTAGCAGACCAAAGTCATCTGTTTTGACCAGCTTTGCAAAATGTTTTTTTATGATTGAGAGAAGATATCCCTCTGGTAGATGCATCTCAAAGATAGGGTGCAGTTGAGTGTGAACGTAACTTTTTTCTCGAATTGGCATAGTCAGAGAGATAAAATCATCTCTATTTTGACTTTGATAGCTAAAAATATATTCAGATTTCTCAAAAACAAGTTTACCCGCTAAATGGTTGTTGGTTTTGATGAGAAGATTATCTTTCATTTAATATATCCTCAAACACTGGGAACTCTGTTTTTTCTTTAAGTGCAAACTCAAACCCAAGATAATCAATAATCTGCAATACTTTTTTAAGCCCAATATCAACGCTATTGCCATTTTCAAAACTACTTATTGTCGCTCTGGAGATATGAAGATTTTCACTTAACTCTTTTTGTGAAATTTTTTTCATTTTTCTTAAAGTTGCTATCTCTTTTCCAAGTTCTTTAAAATCCATAAGTGCTCTTTTTTGTAAAATATATTAGTCATTATATATATATATTTAATTAATGTCAAATATATTATTCGTATTATGCTTCAATATGTGCTCTTAGTATATTGTAATTTCCACATGCCAAACTTCTCACTTTAACCTCTCTATTATCTCAAAACTTGCTTTATCCATTTTAGAAAATGCAAACCACTTTTTGCCTAAATCTTTTAGAGATGCCCCTATGTGATAAACTTCATCATCAATAAGCAAAAATCTATCATGTGAAAGGTCAAACTTTTTTATCTCGGCATGTGGAAACTCTTTTGCTAAGAAGTATTAAAACACTCTCATCCACATAGTTATCAAAAAGTACAATGTTGTTTTTGGCACTTTTAATTAGTTCAGACACAAAGACATAAGCATCAAATATCTGCCCATCATAAAAAATGCCACCATGTTCACTTGAGGTTCCAAAATGGAACCTCAAGTCGTTAAACTCTTGTTGTGTTAACTGAAATCTAAAACTTTCAGGAAATCTATCCAAATTTCTATTCACAGCTTTGTTAAGTTGTTTTGTCTCTACACCATAAAGCTCCGCTAAATCCGCATCTAGCATCACTTGCAAACCTCTGACGGTAAAGATTTTATTTTGGATACTATGCTCTTCAATGATCAGATTATTCATATTATTTACCTCAGATACTTTTTCATATCGTAGCATTCAAAATATATTTTGTTGAAATGTATGTCATTTTGCAATTTCCACATGCCAAGCTTATTGGTTTATTCATTTGAATTTTCTATCTTTAAAATATTCAATGCTTCATCCAGTTTATTTTTATCCACATAAAAATACTCTTCCAAAAGCGGTTTGATTTTATACTCTTTTACAAACTTCAACTCTTTATCACTTGTTATTTTCATAAAATAGCTATGTCCTAGTTTATAATCTTCATTGAGATTTATTTCTATAAACTCGTTTAATTTATTGAACAACTCTTTGGCATGTGGAAATGTTATAAGCTCTTCGTTTGGCTTCATCTTTAAAAATGTAAATCTTCGTCTGAGTGCTATGTCTATGGTTGCGATTGATTTATCGGTTGAGTTCATTGTGGCGATGATGTAGAGGTTTGAAGGGACTTTGAATTTTTCTTTTGAGTAAGGAAGCGTCACTTCGTAAACATCTCGTTTATCTTCTTCTATGAGTGTGATTAACTCGCCGAAGATTTTAGAGATATTTCCTCTGTTTATTTCGTCTATTACTAGATAGAAGTTTTGTTGTTCTATCTTACCTAGTTCGATTATATTTGAGTTATCAAAATTTTCATCTTCAAATTCTTTTAATTTTTGGTATAAAGCGAAATAATAAGGAGCATTTCCATGTATACCACTCTTTGACTCAAAAGTTGATTTAATGTCTTTATAGCTTAAAATGTTTCCATTTTTAAAATTATCATAATCCCTTTCAATAATACTAAAAGCTAAATTCTGCCCTGAACTTACTGAGCCACCAACCAAAAAAGAACTTTTACCAATATTTGTAATAGTCGCTTTTCCTTTGAGATAAAAAAGCTCATCTGAACTCAATGTATCTTCTATATAAAGTTTAAACTCATCAAATAAATTTGCAAAAGTGTATTCATTTTCGATTTCATTTTTATTTTTTCGACTATCTAAAATATTTGATAATGCTTTGTCTGCAATATTTTTAAATATCCCATCTTCAAGCTCAATATTTCCACTCTCATTCGGTCTAAAACCCTCTATAAAATCTTCATAAGAGTAGCTTTGATGAAAGGTTACAAACTCCACTCTTTTCTCTTTTTTAATATCTTCAAAAGTTTCGTTCTCTAATTCCACATGCCGATTCTTTACAATAGTATCAAATATATCTTTTTGACTTTTACCCTCTTCTATCATAGAGATTAAGTTTTTATAGTTGTGAGTTTTTCCGACTCCGGGAGCGCCGTAGAGGATTATGTTTTTTATGTTCATTACATTATTTTCTACTCTTTTAGTTATATCATTATCTATGACAGCTTTAACATATTCGTATAATTTTTTATTGTTATCTAAAATATAATTAACAGTACCCTGCTTTAATCCATGTTCTTGCAAGCGTTTAAGAGATAATAAGTTAACTTGTTTATCACTAAGCTTTTTAATCAACTTTAAATCAACAGTATCATCATAAACGTGTGTAACTTCCATAATATATTGAATCTGACGGACCTTGCTTGATATATAAATTAAAACTGTCTGTCCTACTACAACATTTAAACTTTTACCCCATTTTTCATAATAGCCTTGTTCTTCAATTAATGGTCTTACATCGCCCCACTCACCATTTGGATTATGTGTTAATACAGCTATATTTAAATCATTATTCATCTTAATTCTCCCATTCTATTTTTCATCTCTTCTACAAACTCACCATATCCACAATTTCCACATGCCAAATCAATACTCTTAATCTTCAAACCAATCTCCCTCTCATCTTTGCCTAAACGCATTTCATAATCAAAATGCTCCAAGTGTTTAGGGTACAAAAGCATGGTGTTTTTTACCTCAAAATTTGTACCGTAAACAAACATCTGATACTTGTCATTTGTTGCCAAATCCTCTTTTGTTTTTAATATTTATAATACCCCAAGAAAACAACACAAGAAAAATCAATTTCTAATTCCAAAAGAGTTAAGATACATAGATTATTTTAAGGGGTAGATGATGAGTCGAAAGATGACTAAATATA
>Ga0100391_1004129_pt1 | contig 14189 bp, 10 predicted proteins | sample CryGeymeta201515_FD_81541 | JGI IMG/M metagenome (GOLD analysis project Ga0100391, IMG submission 81541) | Groundwater microbial communities from Crystal Geyser aquifers in Utah, USA - Crystal Geyser metaG 2015-15 | ecosystem: Environmental > Aquatic > Deep subsurface > Groundwater | place: USA...
GCATGATGATGGGAGCTGCATTTTCATCGGAGGTCGGAAAGATCCCGATATGGCGGACGCGCTCCGAGGTGATCGTCTGCGGATACACGGTGAGGCTCAGCGCTTCGCCGTTGCGGAGCACGCCGATCTGCGCCATGGCGCGGCCATCGTCCGCGCGGCCGGTGCCGGTCATCAGTGCGTTTTGATACTGCATCCAGCTGCGCACCATCTGGCCGTCGACGGAGACGATGGTATCGCCGACTTGGATCCCGGCCTGCCGGGCGGGGCCGGGCGCGATCTCACGTTCTGCGGTGACGACTTCCTGCGCGACATAGCCCACCTCGGTGGATTTAACGATCTCCCGCCCGACGCCCCACAGCACCAGCGAGAGCAGAAAGGCCAGAATCAGGTTGAAGACGGCACCCATTACCGCAACGATTATCTTGTCGGCATAACTGATCGGCGGCAGTTGTTTGGCTTCCTCGCCGTCTCCGCCCTCCAGGCGGCCCATATCCACCAGCTGCGGCAGGGAGACGTAGCCCCCCAGCGGGATGAGGGAGAGACGGAAGTCGGTGCCTTTCCACTGCCAGCCAAAGATCCGGGGGCCGAAGCCGATGGAAAAACGGTCGGCCACCAGGCCGCGCTTTTTGGCCGCGATGAAGTGCCCCAGTTCGTGAATGAAGATACAGAAGCCCAGTGCAAAGAGGGCGATGGCGATGTAGAAGATATTTAACAGCATGAGCGGGCAAGGGTGCGGGTTTCCGCATCGAGTGAAAAGAGTTGATTGAGGGTAGGGGCAGTGATGTTGGCCAGTTGTTCCAGGCAGTGTTCAATCACCCGCGGGATACCCAGGAAGTCGAGTTGATGATCCAAAAAGCGCGCAACTGCAATCTCGTTGGCCGCATTATAGATGGCCGGCGCGGCACCACCGGCCCGCAGTGCGGCGTAAGCCAGTCTCAGGCAGGGGTAGCGTGCGAAGTCCGGCGGCTGGAAGTCGAGGGAGAAGGGCTGCCGGAAGTCGGTGGTGGCTGCGACTCCGGGGGCGCGCTCCGGATAGAGCAGGCAGTGCTGGATGGCAAAAGTCATGGAGGGCGGGCTGAGCTGGGCGAGAATCGAGCCGTCGATAAATTGCACGCAGGAGTGCACGATACTCTGCGGGTGAAGGACCACATCCAGCTGCTCCGGTTCCAGACCAAAGAGCCAGTGCGCCTCGATCAGCTCCAGACCCTTGTTGGCCATGGTGGCGGAATCAACGGTGATCTTCGGGCCCATCGACCAGTTGGGGTGTCGGGTGGCTTCGGTGGGCGTGACCCGGTCCAAATCGGCGAGCGGGGTGTCGCGGAACTGGCCGCCCGAGGCGGTCAGGATCACCCGGTCGAGATGTTGCCGCGGATGGCCCTCCAGGCACTGGAAGATGGCGTTGTGCTCGCTGTCGGTGGGCAGCAGGCGCACACCCCGGTGCCGGGCGGCGTCGATCACATGGGCACCGCCGAGCACCAGCAGTTCCTTGTTGGCCAGTGCGATGTCCTTGCCGGCTTCGATGGCGGCCAGAGTGGGGCGCAGGCCACAGGCTCCGACGACCGCGACCAGCACGATATCGGCACCGGGCAGGGTCGCGAGTTCCGTCAAGCCCGCTTCGCCGCAGGCGAGTTGCATCTGCGGCCCGAAGGCCGATTGGGCAGCGGCATAGCACGCAGGATCGCCCAATGCGGCATGTCGCACATCGAACTCGGCGCAAATCGCTGCCAGCTCGCGGTAGTTGGAGCGGGCGGCCACGCCGACCAGTTTGAGTTTATCCGCGTGCTGCCGCAGCACCTGCAGCGCACTCGAACCGATGGAGCCGGTGGCACCCAGGATAACGACCTTCTTGCGGGCGGGCTCCATCAGAATAGCGTGTATTTAAAGAGCAGGTAGCCCAGTGGCGCGCTCAGGATCAGGCTGTCGGAGAGATCGAAGGCCCCGCCGATGCCCGGGATCAGCTGACCGGAGTCTTTTACGCCGGCCTGCCGCTTAAAGGCCGACTCCACCAGATCCGAGGCAATCGAGGCCACGGCGACCGGAATCGCGATGAGTGCCGCCAGCCACCAGCTGAAACCGGCGGGAACAAAATCCGGGAAAAGCACGACCAGCAGGATCCCGGTCAGCATCGAGAAAAGCACGCCCCCGGCGGCGCCCTCGTAGGTCTTTTTCGGGCTGATCACCGAGAGCGGCGTTTTGCCGATTTTCATGCCCACCAGCAAACCACCCACGTCGGCGCATTTTGCGACCGCCACGACCCAGACGGCCAGCAGGATGCCGCTGCCCGTGCGGTAGCCCTCCAGTTCCGCCATCTTGATAATTTTGATAATGAAGTGGAGCAGGTAGGGCACATAGAGCAGCCCGAACAGAGTCGGCATAAAGCTGCGCAGACGCCCCGCCTGCAGGTCGAGGCGAATGATGCTCAGTGTCAGCACGACAAAGCAGAGCACGAACAAATCATTGCCTGAATCAATACTCGGCACATAGTAGGCACCCAGCGAAATGACTGCGCCACAGGCCAGCCCGAGACCCTTCATCGGCTTGAGCCCCATTTTCTCAAAGAGCTGGTAGAGCTCCAACTGGCTCAATAATGCGATAACCGCGACCAGCAGCACGCCGGCATGGGCACCGAGGAGCAGGATGGAGATGGCGATGATCGTCCAAAGTAGGGCGAAGCTGAAAATGCGTTGTTGCATAGTTGGGCAGGCAGGTTGGGCAGATGGGCTAGCAGTTGATAATTTGGGCCGTGGTTTTCCCGTAGCGGCGTTCACGCCGGGCGTAGTCCGCCAGCGCAGCTTTGAACTCGAGTCGGTCGAAGTCGGGCCAGAGTACCGGGCTGATATAGATCTCGGCATAGGCGGCCTGCAGCATCAGGAAGTTGCTCAGACGGCACTCGCCGGAGGTGCGGATAATCAGATCCGGATCCGGCATATCCACGGTGTAGAGGTGCGCACGGAGTTGATCGTAGTCGAGGGTAGCCAGATCGAGCTGGCCGGACTGTGCGGCGGCCGCGACTGATTTGACTGCGTCCACCACCTCGGTGCGCGAGCTGTAGTTGAGTGCCAGGCCGACGGTGTACTCAGTAAAACCGGCGGTTTTGGCCTCGGCCTCCCGCAGGCGTTGCTGGATCTCCGCCGGCAACTCCTGGTAACGCCCCACCACGCGCAGGCGGATTTTGCGTTTGAGCAGTTCCGGCAACTGCTGGTCGAGGAAACGCCCCAGCAGATGCATCAGCGCATCGACTTCATTTTTCGGGCGGTGCCAGTTTTCCATACTGAACGCGTAGAGGGTAAGGCAGCGCACGCCCTGTTCACGTGCGGCTTGCAGCGTGCGCTTGACTGCGTCCGCGCCACGGCGGTGGCCTTCGATGCGGGGCAGGCCGCGCTGTTGCGCCCAGCGGCCATTGCCGTCCATAATGATAGCGACATGCCGGGGGACGACTGGACTTTGCTTCGGTTCGAGATTCACAAGTGGACTGATTCAAAGACTCCCGCGCAGTCATGCAAGCCGATTGGGAGCTTTTGAATCGCGCAGCAGGCACTTTACGCTGCGGCTCCGCATCGCTCTCGCGCTGCGGCTCCCTTGAGGGCGTGATTGTCCCGGAATCAGCCTGCGGGGAAGGTATCCCGGAAGACCACTTCTTTGTATGGTAGTTGCCCACCGCGAACGTTCGCGTCTTTGACCGCCTTGCCGACTGTCAGCATCATGCCGATAATGTGATTTTCCGGCAGACGGATAATCTCCGCCACTTTAACCGGATCGAAGCCGATCATAGGGCAGCTGTCGTAGCCCATTGCTTTGGCGGCCAGCATGAGCGTTTGGGCGGCAATGCCGACTGAGCGCATGGCTTCGTCGCGCTGCAGTTGCGGCTTATTTTCATAAAAGGGGGCCACCATCGGCACCAGCATGTCACGCACCGGCGCCGGGGCGTTGGCCCAATAGCGCCCGGCGTCCTGGTGTGCGTTCAGGTTGGCGCAGATCAGAATGGTCGCCGAGGCCTCGCTCACCTGGGCCTGATTCCATGCTGCGGCGCGCAGGGCCTCCTGTTCCGCGGCATCGGTTACCACCACGAAGCGCCAGTTTTGCATATTGAATGAGGTGGGGGAGAGCAGGGCCAACTCCAGCAGCCCGTTGATTTCGGCTTCCGACAGCTGGTGGGTGGGATCGAAGTGTTTGACGGAGCGGCGCTCGCGGATTGCAGATAAAGTGTCCATAAACGGTTTAAATGTTCGCTTGTTGTCTAAGGTCAAGCGGTCATGTATATTGTTAGTATTTACGATTATCTACGTTTTGTGTCAGTGAAAGGAAATATCACATTACTTTGGCTGCGGCAGGATCTGCGCTGGCAGGACAATTCTGCTCTGGCGGCTGCAATTGCCGCCGGTGACCCGATCCTTCCGGTGTATATTGACGACCGCGCTGCGGCCGGTGACTGGGCACCGGGTGCGGCTTCGCGCTGGTTTCTGCATCATGCCCTGGCGGCATGGGAGCAATCTCTGGCCACGCTTGGCGGGCGATTGTGCTACCTGCAGGGCGACAGCATGCTGGAGTTGCCGGCACTGGCTGCGGCGACAGGTGCGGTCCGCGTGTATTGGAACCGCCGCTACGAAGGACCGCTGCGGGAACAGGATGCCGCAATCAAAAAGGCGCTGCGGGCAAGCGGGATCGAGGTCAACAGCTACAACAGCCGCCTGCTCCACGAGCCCCACACCGTCAGCACCGATGGCGGCCAGGCCTACAAAGTGTATACGCCCTATTGGCGAAAGGTAAAAGACCGCCGACTGGAGCCGCCGGTCCGGATTGACCTGGCAGCGGCGCAATTTGTGAAGGGGGCTACTCCGGGCCTTAGCCTGGAGGCGCTCGGCTTGCTGCCGGAGCATGCCTGGCACCACAAGTTGGCGGCGCACTGGACGGTCTCGGAGGCGGCCGCACAGCAGCAGCTGGAACAGTTTCTGGCGGCGGCGGTGGACAACTACGCGACCGACCGTGATGTGCCGATGGTGGCCGGCACCTCGCGGCTCTCGCCTTACCTGCACTGGGGGCTGATCGGGCCGCGCCAGGTGATGCAGCGGCTGCACGCGGCACACGACCTGCAGGCGCAGGGACCGCAGATTTTTGCCAGGGAAATTTACTGGCGCGAATTTGCCTACAACGTGCTCTACCACTTTCCGCACACGCCGGATAGTCCGTTGCAGCAGAAGTATGCGGACTTCCCCTGGGAGACAGATCGCTCCGTGCTGCAGCGCTGGCAGCGCGGACGGACCGGCTACCCTATTGTGGATGCCGGGATGCGCGAGCTCTACGCAACCGGCTGGATGCACAACCGTGTGCGCATGATCGTCTCGTCGCTGCTGGTGAAGCACTTGTTGCAGGACTGGCGCGACGGAGCGCGCTGGTTTTGGGACACGCTGGTGGACGCCGATCTGGCGAGTAATACGCTCGGCTGGCAATGGAGCGGCGGCTGCGGGGCGGATGCAGCCCCGTATTTCCGGATTTTCAACCCCATGACGCAGGGCAAAAAGTTTGATCCGGAGGGGGATTACGTCCGCCGCTGGGTGCCCGAGCTGGCCCGGCTGCCGGCCAAATACATTCACGAGCCATGGGAGGCCCCGTCCGGCATCCTCGCATACGCCGGGCTCAAATTGGGCGCGGACTACCCCGAGCCGATCATCGATCATAAAGAGGGTCGTGCACGCGCGCTGGCCGCACTGGAGAAAAATAAAGGCTGAACCATCCGGCCTAGGTGGCATGTCCGCTTGCGCACGCCCGGACCCGCTGCGGTGTGATGGGCGGCATCCACAAGCAGGCGGACACGACAGCTTAGAAAAACATGAAATCCATCAGAAATTTAATTGTCGTCTTTGGCGACCAGCTTGATCTGGACTCGTCCGCCTTCGACGGCTACGAGCCCCAGCAGGATGTCGTCTGGATGGCCGAGGTGGCGCACGAATCCACCCATGTCTGGACGCACCAGCAACGCATCGCGCTCTTTCTCGCTGCCATGCGGCACTTTCGCGATGCCTTGCGTGCGCGCGGTGACCGGGTGCACTACACCCAGCTGGATGATGCTGAACCGACCGAACGACTCTCCCAGCGGCTGGAGATCGACCTGCGGGCGCTGCAACCCGAGCGGGTGATTGCCTGCCGCCCCGGCGAGTGGCGCGTCCTGCACGGCCTGCAACTGGTCTGTCAACAAAATGACTGTCCGCTCGACATCCGCGAAGACCGGCACTTTTTCACCACCCCGGCAGATTTCGCCGCACATGCCGCGGGCCGCAAGAGTCTGCGGATGGAATATTTCTACCGCGAGCTGCGCCGGCGTTTCGGAGTGCTGATGGATGCTGCGGGGCAACCGCTCGGCGGCGACTGGAATTTTGACAAGGAGAACCGCGGCAGCTTCGGCAAGTCCGGTCCGCGCGATCCCGGACAGGGTCCCGCGCACCAGCCCGACGCGGTCACGCGGGAGGTCATTGAGCTCGTCAATGCGCGCTTTGCACAGCACCCCGGCTCACTGACGCGCTTTACCTGGCCGGTCACCCGCGCGGAGGCCCGGCGGGATCTGGACAGCTTCATACAACTGCGCCTGCCCACATTCGGCCAGTTTCAGGATGCAATGTGGCAGGACGAGCCCTGGCTTTACCATTCCTTGATCAGTGCTTCGTTGAATTTGAAATTATTGCATCCGCGCGAAGTCGTCGCTGCCGCCGAGGCCGCCTACCACGCCGGGCACGCGCCGATTGCGGCAGTGGAGGGCTTCATCCGCCAGATTCTCGGCTGGCGCGAGTATGTGCGCGGCATCTACTGGACGCAGATGCCGGACTATCTGGAGCGTAATGCGATGGGTGCGGAGCTGGAGCTGCCGGAGTTCTACTGGAACGGCAGGACCCGGCTGGAGTGTTTGCGCCAGTCGATCGGGCAGACGCTGGAGCACGGCTACGCGCACCACATCCAGCGGTTGATGGTGACCGGACTTTACGCGCTGCTGCTGGGGGTGCGTCCGCAGCGCGTGCATGAGTGGTATCTGGCTGTCTATGTGGATGCGGTCGAGTGGGTGGAATTGCCCAATACACTGGGCATGTCGCAGTATGCCGACGGCGGGCTGATGGCCTCGAAGCCCTATATTGCGACCGGCAAATATATCCAGAAAATGAGTAATTACTGCCAGGCCTGCCCCATGAACCCGGCCAAGCGCACCGGAGAGGATGCCTGTCCCTTCACCACCTTGTATTGGGACTATCTGCTGCGGCATGAAGTGCCATTGCGGCAGAACCAGCGCATGAGCTTGCAAGTGCGCAATCTGGACCGGATCTCTCCCACCGAGAAGGAGGCGATTCGCCAACGCGCGGCTTTCATTCGCAATCAACCAAACCTATCCTATCACCCCGTATCATCATGACCGTATCCAAAACCGTTCTCGTCACCGGAGCCACCGGCCTGATTGGTCGGGCCTTGTGCCCCCTACTCCAGGCCAGCGGCCACCAGGTGCGCTCACTGTCCCGTTCTGCCGGTGATTACCGCTGGGATCCCGCGCAGGGGCATCTTGATGCCGCCGCACTGGAGGGTGTGGACAGCGTCATCCACCTGGCGGGCGAGTCCGTGGCCCAGCGTTGGACCGCGGCAGCCAAGCGCCGCATTGTGGACAGCCGGGTGCAAAGTTCCGGTTTGCTGGTGCGCGGTATCCTGCAGCAGCAGCGCCCCATCAGCTATATCAGTGCTTCCGGTATCAATTACTATGGCTACGCGCGCTCGGCTTGTGTTGACGAGTCGGCAGACTCCGGCTCCGGTTTTCTGGCCGAAGTGTGCCGCCAGTGGGAGGGTGCCGCGCAGCCGCTGGTGGCAGCGGGGCAGCGTTGCATCTTTGTCCGCACTGGCGTCGTGCTCAGTCCGGAGGGTGGGGCACTGGCCAAATTACTCCCGCCTTTTAAAGCGGGCCTGGGGGGCAAAGTCGGCTCCGGCGGGCAAATGATGAGCTGGATTTCCCTCAACGATCTGGCCCGGATTTACCTGCACTGCGTGGAGGATGCTGGGTTGGACGGCCCGCTCAATGCCGTCGCGCCGCATGCGGTGACGAATCTGGAGTTCACGCGGGCGATCGGTGCGGCACTGAAGCGTCCGACCGCGCTGCCGCTGCCGGCGCTCGCGGTCAAGCTCCTGTTCGGCGAAATGGGTCGGGAGACGCTGCTCTCGGACCTGGCGGTCGAACCCGCCCGTTTGCAGGCGATCGGCTTTAGCTGGGAGCAGCCTTACATCGACCAGACCCTGCAACAACTACTCGTAAAATGAGCCAATCCGATGTTCTCGTGATCGGGGCCGGCATCTCCGGCCTGTTGTGTGCCCGACTGCTGCAGGAGTCCGGTCTGCGTGTGCGCGTGGTGGATAAAGGCCGCGGGGTAGGTGGGCGCATGGCAACCCGCCGGTGGGCGGGAGCCTGCTTTGATCATGGTGCCCAGTTTTTTACTGTGCGCGACGCCCGCCTGCAGGCCTTGGTGGCGCAGTGGCAGTCAGCGGGCATTATCCGCGAATGGTTCCGTCACGCTCCCGAAGATTCGAATCCAAACGGCTACCCGCGTTATTGCGGTGTGCGCGGGATGACAGATGTGCCAAAGCATCTGGCTGCCGAGTTGGACGTGGTCTGCGGTGAGCGTATTACCGGGATTTCGCGCGAGATCGATGTTTGGGTGGCCACGTCCGAGTCCGGTGCTTTATTTTACGCGTCCTACCTGGTGGTAACGGCTCCCTTGCCGCAGGCGCTGGGACTGCTCGACACCTCCGGGCTGGAGTACGCTGCTGCGGATAGAGAGGCACTGCGGCGCATGCGCTACGCCAAAGGTCTGACCACACTGGCCATTCTGGAGGGTCCCAGCGCTTTGCCGGACATAGGATTTGTCAAGGTGCTGCAGCACCCGCTGAGCTCCATTTCGGACAATCATGTAAAAGGCATTTCGCCGGATCAGCATGCGGTGACGCTGCACGCCGATGCGGACTTTGCCGGGCAATACTGGGACGCGCCCGACGCCGTGCGCGGCCCGCTGATGCTCGCAGCGGCCCAGGCCTGGCTGGGTGCGCCCGTGCGCGATTATCACTGCCATCGCTGGGGCTTCACCACACCGTTAAACCCGTGGCATGAGCTGCATTACACCAATCCTGCGCTGCGCCTGAGCCTGGCGGGCGATGCCTTCGGTGGAGCTCGAGTGGAGGGCGCGGCTCTTTCAGGCATCGTTGCCGCGCAAGCGGTGCTGCGGGATCCGGGCTTTAGCCATTACGCTTGAGGTAGCTCTCTTGAAGCAAACGCACCAGACTGGGTATTTTAATCGGTTTGGTCATAAATTCATCCATCCCGCACTCGATGCTGGCCTGCGCCTGCCCGCCCAGTGCATGCGCGGTGAGTGCTGCAATTATCGGCTGCCGGTCGGCAGGCAAGGATTCCCGGATTTTCACGGTGGCTTCCAACCCACCCATTACCGGCATCTCCAGATCCATCAGCACCAGATCGTAAGCTTGTCGCTGGCAGCACTCCACCGCCTCCAGTCCATGGCCGGCGGTATCTGCCAGATAGCCCAATTTATTCAGAATATGGCAAAGCACCCGCACATTTATGGCGTTATCCTCGACGACCAGAATCGTCAGGGGATACTGTTGTGCCAGCTGGGTATCGATCTGATCCGGCGCCGCCGTTCTTACGCCGGTTTCGTCGTCAGTATGCGCATGCAACAGTTTGACCAAACTATTAAACAGCGCGGCCTGCCGCACCGGCTTCAGCAGCAGGTCGTCGCAAAGCTCCGGCGGGAGTTCCGCGCGCTGCAGCAGCACTACGGCATTCAGCAGTATCGGTATGCCCCCCCATTCGGATTGCCTCACCTCGCGGGCAAAATCCAGGCCACTGCCGTCGGGCAGTTGAACCTCCGTTAAAATGAGGTCCGGACGAAATTCAGCAGCTGCGGTGAGCGCATCCTGCCTGGAAGACACCTCGCGCACCACCATGCCCCATGCCTCGGCCTGCGTCCGAAACATCCTGCGATTGAGCGCAACAGCATCGACGACCAGCAGTTTCCTGTTTTCCAGACGGTGGTCGTCTTTGCGTTCAAACACCCTGCAGCTGTTTTTTGCCAGCTCCAGCGGCACGTGCAGGGTGAAGGTGCTGCCTTCACCAGCGATGCTCTCACAGCCCAGGCTGCCGCCCATCAATTGTGCCAGCCGCTGACTGATGGCCAGGCCGAGACCGGTGCCGCCATAGCGGCGGGTGATGGTATTATCCGCCTGCACGAAGGGTTTGAAGAGGTTCGCCTGGGCCTCGCGGGAAATACCGATCCCAAAGTCACGGACGGATACCTGCAACTGCCACCTGCCGTCCTCGAGCCGTGCGCAGCTCGTCTGCACTTCAACTCTCCCTGCGTCTTTCGAGAACTTAACCGCATTGCTGATCAGATTCAGCAGGATCTGCCTGATGCGGCCGGTATCCCCGATCAGTGAAGCGGGTGCCGCGCCATCGATTGCATAAGCCAGTTCCACGCTTTTTTGGCGGGCTTGTGCCGCCATGATCTCCAAGGGATCGGCGATACAATCGGAAAGTTCGAAGACTGCCAACTCCAGCGAGACCTCGCCGGCTTCAATCTTCGAGAAATCCAGAATGTCGTTGATCAGCGCTAACAGGGCATCACCGCTATTGCGGATGGTTTCGGCGTATTCATTTTGCTCCTGTGTCAGCTCGGTGCTGAGCAGCAGCGAGGTCATGCCGATCACGGAATTCATCGGTGTGCGGATTTCATGGCTCATCGTGGCCAGAAATGCGCTCTTGGCCTCGTTGGCACGCTGGGCTGCTGCCGCCATGGTCTCGGCACGCCTGGTCGCTTCGGTCAAGCGCCGGTTGCCGGCCCACAGTTCTTCGTCGGCCTGCTTCATGGCGGTAATGTTCTTATCACTGCCACGGTAGCCGACGAACTGGCCCGCCTGGTCAAACATCGGCAGCGCATTGGTGCTGACCCAGATTGTCTGGCCATCGCGGCACTGCATTTGATTTTCAATGTCGAGCACATGCACCCAGCGGGCCATTTCCGCCATGGTCGATTGCCTGAAGTCCTCCCGACCCTCAGCCGGATGCAGATCGTAGTAGTGCACGTGGCCCACCAGTTCCCGCGCGGCGTAGCCCAGCAGCGGCTCCACCGACTCGCTGACATAAGTATAGAGTCCCCTGGTGTTGATCTCCCAGACAAAGCTCTGGCTGTGACGGGCCACCTCCTCGAAACGCTGCTCACTGATACGGATCCTTTCCTGGCTTTGGCGCCGCTCAGTGATATTGGTAATAAAGCCGTGCCACAGCAGCGTGCCATCACTTTTCGACTCGGGCGCAGCATGTCCTTCGATCCACTGCGGCCTGTCATGTTTGGCTGTCCTGAGCCGGAATTCACACTGCCAGACCTGCAGCGCGGTCGCGCTTCGTTCAATGCTGATCCGCACTTTTTCCAGATCTTCCGGATGAATGAGATCGAAAAACGGGCTTGCATCCTCGCGCAGCGATTCCGGGCTCAGCCCGATCAGCTCCCGGACACCTTCGGAGCAATAGGGGCACCATTGGCGCCCGGTCGCGGGATCGAGCTGATACTAATAAATCATTCCCTGCACCTGCTGCCCCAGCTTCCTGAATAGCTCGTTGTACTCGCTCATTGCCCGCTGATTGTGGTGGTGGGCAAGTGACATCCAGCGGCCACCGTAAGCCAGTATTCCCAGCCCCAGCAGCCCCAGCAGGCCGTGCGCCGTGGCAATCTGCTGCGACTCTTTTTTATGCTCTGCCAGGTATGGGGCGATCGGGATAGACATACTGATCCCGCCCCGGATGTCGCCCACCGCGTAGCCCTGATTGACGTGGCACTTCAGGCAGGATTGCTCGGTCACCATCGGCTGCATGAAGCGCAGGTATGGCTGGCCATCTTCCAGCGTTTCCACCGAGCTGTATTCAAGCGCACCGGCCTCAAATGCCTCCAGCGCTTCTCTTTGCCAGGCATCCGGTGCATTGGCGGGCCGGATTGGATCCAGGCTGGTCAAACGTGCGCGCACACCGGCACTGGCCAGGCCCAGTTCGTGCACCTTGCGGGTCATGTAGGCCGGGTTCATCAGGGTCAGTTGCCGCCCGTCCACCGTCGTCAGATCACGGTCTGCAATTTCAGCCAGATAAGGATTGGGCTGAGTCTCTGCTGTGACCGGTACATAGACCCCTCCCAGTTGCTTCATCCATGTGTAATAAGTTACGTCTTTCTGGATCTGGGCTGCCGCAGACTCTTGCATTGACCAATACATGTTTTTGCGCTCGCGGCCGATATTCCAGGCATACGAGCAGCCGATAAAAGCGGTCCAGAGCACAATGGCGGTCCACACAAAGGGCCGCACCACGCCTGAGCGGTTCAAGCTGGCTGGATGCTGGGGTGGGGCGGACATGGTTACGTTGTGTGATGACGACTGTCGAATTCTCTTTTAGTCGGATCGGCTCCGGTCTTGCATCAACCCGCAGGTGGCTTTGGTCTTTATATGCAATTCTTCAAAGAGCATCCTTGCCTGCGGGAAGTCGCTCTCTTGCAGCGCCAGCTCGATGTTTGCCGCCACATCGGAAACAGCCAGCGCGCCGACAGTGAGTGCCATGCCTTTGATGTTGTGGGTCATGCTCGCGGCATTTACGGTGTCTGACGCGTCCAGACAGCGATTAAGCCGCGCCATCATGGGAGGCAAATCACTGAGGAAATCGTCCAGAACCTGCCGGGTCACCGCTGCGTCGCCCAGCAGCTGCTGTAGTAAATCGTCGCCGTCCCAGATTACCGCGGGGAGTGTGTCCGCGGCGCTTGCAGGCGGATTCAGGCCGTCTGCAGCGGGAGCATCATGATCCGGCGTGAGGTGCAGCCACTTATGCAGCATTTCGCTGACGGCTTGCAGCGAAATCGGCTTGGGCATGTAATCATCCATGCCCACCTGCAGGCAACGCTCCTGGTCGCCCTGCATGGCACATGCGGTCATCGCGATAATTGGAATTTGCGGATTCAACACGCCCGACTGCGGGTCGCGAATCTCGACCGTGGCTGCGATACCATCCAGCTCCGGCATTTGCACGTCCATCAAAACGAGATCGTAAGGCAGGCTCCGCAGTGCTTCGACCACCTCCAGGCCATTTGCCACGGCATCCGCCTTCAGGCCCATTTTCTTAAGAATACCCAGTGCGACCTGCTGGTTGGTGATATTGTCTTCCGCCAGAAGAATACGGCCTTTGTAATTCGCCTGCACGTTCAGCGCGGTGCTGGCTTTGTTTCCGGGCCCGACCGGGCGGGCGGCTTCACCGGGGCTGAGCTGCGCCAACTCAACCAGCACTGAAAACAGATCCCGCAGCAGCAGCGGCTTGGCCAGGTGTGCACTGAAGCCAATTGACAATAACTTAGAGGCCAGGGGATGCGTGCCCATTGCTGCCAGCAGCACCAGTTGGCAGTCCCGGTGCTCCGGCAGAGTTTTTATTTCTCTGCCCAGTTGCTCCCCGGATACGCCCTTCAATCCCGCATCGATAAGCACGATGGAAAAGGGCGTGCCTGCCGCTGCGGCCTGCCCGAGTTGTGCCCGCGCCGCATCGCTGTCTGCTGCGGTGGCCGGCTGCATGCCCCAGGCACTCAGGCGGGCCTGCAGGCTGTCGCGTCGCGTCGTGCAATCGTCCACCAGCAGCACCCGGATCCCCGCCAGTTCCGGCGCTTGCGGCCTGACTGCTTTCCCGGTGGATAAGCGGGCGGTAAACCAAAACTCCGATCCCCGACCGATTGCACTTTCAACCCCGATCGTTCCGCCCATCAACTTCGCCAGTTGCTTGGAAATCGCCAATCCCAGGCCCGTGCCGCCGAACTTCCGTGTCGTCGAGGCATCCAGTTGGCTAAACTGTCGGAACAGCAGCTGGCGTTTGTGCTTCGGAATGCCGGGGCCGCTGTCTTTTACGCTAAAGCGCAGCAAGCAGCTCCCGCTGGGGCCGTCCTCCGCTTCCGTCCGGCTCACCCGCAAGCAGATCTCGCCCTGCTCGGTAAACTTAAGGGCATTTCCGAGTAGATTGTTCTGGATTTGCCGCAGCCGCCCGAGATCGCCCACCAGATGCACAGGCACCGCCGGGTCCACCACTGTGATGATTTCCAAGCCCTGTTCGTAGCTTTTGGCGGCCATACTGGCCGCGCAATCATCCA
>Ga0100391_1004137_pt1 | contig 14163 bp, 9 predicted proteins | sample CryGeymeta201515_FD_81541 | JGI IMG/M metagenome (GOLD analysis project Ga0100391, IMG submission 81541) | Groundwater microbial communities from Crystal Geyser aquifers in Utah, USA - Crystal Geyser metaG 2015-15 | ecosystem: Environmental > Aquatic > Deep subsurface > Groundwater | place: USA...
GTTTTTTTATCAATTAAAAGTTCATCATCTTCAACATAAAAAGGACGTAATTGAGCTTTTGAGTTAGTAAGAATTTCCAATACTGGTTGAAACAAATCGTTTTTTATATTTTTTTGAAAATCAACAGCTATTGCAATTTTATCAATGCTATCAAAAGTTACATTTTCAGGGATAACAAATACTGGAGCTGATGATTCTTTTACAACCTCCGAAGTATTACTTCCTATAAATAATTTTTCTGCTGCACTCATTCCTTTTGCACCTACAACAACAAAAATATTTTCTTTGCCTTCTAAGGTTGTTTTTACAGCATGAAGTACATCTCCATAAATTGATTCATAACTAAAAGTATGTTTTTCATTTTTAAATGAGTTTTCTAATTCCTTTTTATAATCTTTTAAATCACTTATTGATTGTTTTCTTAAAATTTCATTGATAGAAACTACAGAACTCATTCCTGCTTGAGGAGAAAAATAAGCATGAAGAAGAATGAAGTTTACTTTTTCTTTCTTGTATAATTGAATAGCCCAATTAATAGCATTTTTAGAGTTTTCTGAAAAATCTGTTGGAAGAAGTATTGTTTTCATAACTAAAAGTTTTATACTAATAAATATACAACCAAAAGTACACTATTTTTTTTATGTATTTAGATGATTTTAATCACTAAAAATAATTTAATAACATAAAAAAAGAGACTACCTGAAAAACAGGAAGCCTCTCTTTTTACTAAAATAAGTTTTAATTATTCGTATTTAGCTTTTAGTTCTTTTGCTTTAGTATCTTCTCCAACTTGTGTGTATAATTTAATTAACATAGTGGCGGTATCTGTATCTTCTGGTTTGGCTTTGTTTGCCATTTCTATATAAGGAATAGCCGACAAAAAATCTTTTTTTGCATCAGCTTTCATTTCTTCATACTTTTTAGATTGATTTAAAGGCAAATCATTGGCTATGTTGATTTTATCAACTCCCTTGTTGAAATAAAATGCTCCTAAGTTAAATGCTGCATCATGTTGTTTTGAGTCTAATTCTATAGATTTTTTATAATCAGCAATAGCATTTTCTTGGTCTTTTAATTTTTCATAAACCGTACCTCTTACATAATATAAAAAAGCGTTGTTTGGTTCAATAGATATAGCATCATTTAAACTTACTAAAGCTTCTTGGTCTTTTTCTGACTGTAGGTAATAATCTATTTCTTCAAAAATTAAATGTTGATTCTGAGGATAGGCTTTTCTTCCTTTTTTAATAGTTTCAAATGATTTTTCTTTATCTCCTCCATTTTTATGGATTCTTGCTAATGATTGGTAAATGCTAGCTCCATTTCCATCAATGTTGTAGTTTAATTGAATTAACGCATTATAAAGTTGTTTAGCTGTTTCAAAATCTTCGGCATATTCAGAGGCTAACGCTAAGTTATATAAAATTAAGGTGTCTGTTTTTCCTGAAAATTGAATTAACATCAACCCTTTTTGAAAACTTTCTTGAGCTCCTTTAAAATCCTTATTCTGAAATTGGCCAATTCCTTTGTTGGCATATTCTCCTCCTAATCCTGGTAATCTTGAAAATGCTATTCCAAACAATTGTTGGTCTTCCATTTTACTTTTGTTTTGCAACGCTCCAAAAAATTGCACCAAATCAGCTTCTTTCTCTAAATCAAGTTTTTTTAATGCTGCATCTTCAAAATTTAACACCATTCCTTTAAGATAAGATTCTGTAGCTTCATCAAGTGCCTCTTTATATAAGTCTTTACAGTTTTTATCTGTCGTTGGAAGTAATAAATTATAATACAAATTACCTCTATAAATCCATGTTTTTGACATATCTTTAGTAGAAGCATCTTGAGTTGCTAAATTAATAGCTTCCAATCCATTTTGAATTTCAGAACATTTTCCATTTCTTTCAAAAGCATTATTATAGTTATTAGCACTTTGTACTTTATTCTTTTGAGCAGAGAGTACTGTTATTGATACTAGTGCTAAAAGTGTTAAAATTGTTTTTTTCATAAGTGTTATTTTTAAAATTTATTCTTCATTATTATCAATATCAGTGCCATTTACATCTTCACTATCATCTTTATCTGAGCTGTCTATGTTTGTTTCATCAATGATTTCGTTATTTATTTCTTCGTCCTCATCTTCTGTTTTTTCCACTTTTGCAACTGCAGCAATTTGGTCATTACCTTTTAAATTGATTAAGCGAACGCCTTGTGTGGCTCTTCCCATTACACGAAGACTATCAATAGCCAAACGAATTACTAAGCCTGATTTGTTGATTATCATTAAATCATCATTGTCAGTAACATCTTTAATAGCAATTAAATTACCTGTTTTTTCGGTTACATTAAGGGTTTTAACTCCTTTTCCACCTCTGTTTGTAATTCTATAATCTTCAATGTTAGAGCGTTTTCCATATCCATTTTCAGAAACAACTAGCACATTTTTAGCATCATCATCAATGGTTATCATTCCTATAACAGCATCTTGCTCATGGGCTAATCTTATACCTCTAACTCCAGAAGCATTTCTTCCCATTGGTCGAGTAGTTGATTCATTAAAACGTATGGCTTTTCCAGAGCGAAGTGCCATAATAATCTCATCTTTTCCGCTAGTTAATTTTGCTTCTAATAATTTATCTCCTTCTCTAACGGTAATTGCATTAATTCCGTTAACACGTGGTCTTGAATAAGCTTCCAACGTAGTTTTCTTAATCACACCTTTTTCAGTACACATAATAATAAAATTACTATTTATGTATGCTTCATCTTTGAGGTCTGTTACATTAATATAAGTCAACACCTTATCATCTGATTCAATATTTATAAGGTTTTGAATTGCTCTTCCTTTAGATTGTTTTGTTCCTTCAGGTATTTCAAATACACGCATCCAGAAACATTTTCCTTTTTCAGTAAATACCAATAAATAATTATGCGTGGTGGCTACAAAAAGTTTTTCTAAGAAATCTTCATCTCGAGTTGCAGAACCTTTTGCTCCAACGCCTCCTCTATTTTGAAGTTTATATTCATTTAAAGATGTTCGTTTAATATAACCTAAGTGAGAAATAGTAACAACAACCGTTTCGTCAGGAATCATATCTTCAATGCTAAAATCTCCTCCTGCATATTCAATTATGCTTCTTCTTTCATCACCATATTTAGCTTTTATTTCTAATAACTCATCTTTAATAATTTGCATTCTTCTTTCTTCGTTTGCTAAAATATCTTTCAAATCATCAATTAAAGCCATAATGGTTTCATATTCAGCTCTTAATTTATCTTGCTCAAGACCAGTTAATTGTCTTAATCGCATTTCAACAATAGCACGAGATTGAATGTCAGAAAGTTTAAAACGAATCATTAAATTTTCTCTGGCTTCATCAGGGCTTTGAGAAGCTCTAATTATTTTAATTACTTCATCAATGTTATCAGAAGCAATAATTAAACCTTCTAAAATATGAGCTCGTTCTTCTGCTTTTCTTAATTCAAAAGTAGTTCTTCTAACTATTACTTCATGTCTAAATTCAACAAACTCTCTAATTAAATCTTTTAGATTTAAAACAACAGGACGACCTTTTACTAAAGCAATGTTATTTACACTAAATGAGGTTTGTAGAGCTGTTTGCTTAAACAAATTATTCATAACCACATTAGGAATTGCTTCACGTTTCAATTCATAAACAATACGCATTCCATTTCTATCGGATTCATCTCTTATATCTGTTATTCCATCAATTTTCTTTTCATTTACCAAGTCAGCTGTTCTTTTAATCATATCAGCTTTGTTCACTTGGTAAGGAATTTCTGTTACAATAATTCTAAAACGACCTGAATTGGTTTCTTCAATTTCAGTTTTAGCACGCATCACAATTCTTCCTCTACCAGTATGAAAAGCATCTTTCACTCCTTGATAGCCATAAATAGTACCTCCAGTTGGAAAATCAGGAGCTTTGATGTGTTCCATTAAACTATCTATATCAATATCTCTATTATCAATAAATGCAATTGTACCATCAATAACTTCTGTTAGATTATGAGGAGCCATATTGGTTGCCATCCCAACAGCTATACCCGATGCTCCATTAAGTAATAAAGCAGGAATTCTTGTTGGCAAAACAGTTGGTTCTTCCAATGAATCATCAAAATTCAAACTGAAATCAACGGTTTCTTTTTCAATATCGGAGAGCATTTCTTCTGCAATTTTTTGCAAACGTGCTTCTGTATATCTCATTGCGGCAGGACTATCACCATCAATAGACCCAAAGTTACCTTGTCCATCAACTAACATATATCGTAACGACCAAGGTTGAGCCATACGAACCATAGAATCATAAACAGCTGTATCTCCATGCGGATGGTATTTACCCAATACTTCACCTACTATTCTAGCAGATTTCTTATAAGGCTTATTGGAATATACTCCCAAATCCATCATACCAAACAAAATTCTTCTGTGTACAGGTTTCAAACCATCTCTAACGTCTGGAAGAGCTCTTGATACAATTACCGACATTGAATAATCAATGTAGGCAGATTTCATTTCTTTTTCTATGTTTATTCTAATTATTTTTTCACCTTCTTCAGCCATGTTATTTAAAATTAATTTTAAGCACTTTAGTTAATTAATAAAACCTATTTTTTTAGGTTTTTTTTTGAACTTCCGAAAGTACTAATAATAGGTTTCTTTCAATCGTTTTTTTTGGGGTTATTTACTAACAAAATTCTGTTGAAAAACATAATGATTGTCAACTGCATGATAATAGCTATGTTTTTATTTTTGATATATATATTTTAGTAGTAATTTTATAGTGTGAAATGAATTAGTTTAAATGCTAATATAAATTCATTAGAAACTAAAAAGTAAAGAAATTAAAACAAAAAATTATGGATGCAAATTTCTCAGCAAAAGTTAAAGATGTTATTGCCTTTTCTAAAGAAGAAGCATTACGCTTAGGTCATGACTATATTGGTGTTGAACATCTTCTGTTAGGTATTATTAGAGAAGGTAATGGTTTAGCAATTAAAATTCTTGAATCACTAGGTGTAAACACTAAAGACTTAAGAAAACAAGTTGAACTATCAACTCGAATGGGAACTGGTATTCCTAGTCAAATATTAAACCTACCATTAGTAAAACAAGCTGAAAAGGTATTAAAGGTTACTTATTTGGAAGCCAAAGTACTTAAAAGTAATATTATTGGAACGGAACATTTGCTACTTTCTATCTTAAAAGATCAAGAAAACATAGCAACAAACACCTTATTAAAATTTAATGTAACTTATGAAACCGTAAAAGAAGAAATTATGATATTAAATTCATCGGAAAGTTTTAACCCAAAATCAGAGTTTCCAGGAACACCTTCAGATGATGATGACGATAGTGAAAAAGGTTTCATGGGTGCAGGACCTTCAAAAGGAAGTGAAGCGAAATCAAAAACTCCAGTTTTAGATAATTTTGGTAGAGATTTAACCAAATATGCCGAGGATGGAAAATTAGATCCTATTGTGGGTCGAGAAAAAGAGATAGAACGAGTTTCTCAAATATTAAGTAGAAGAAAGAAAAACAACCCTATTTTAATTGGAGAACCAGGTGTGGGTAAATCAGCTATTGCAGAAGGATTAGCACTTCGTATTGTTCAAAAAAAAGTATCTCGTGTTTTATTTAATAAAAGAATTGTAACACTAGATTTAGCATCATTAGTTGCTGGAACAAAATACAGAGGTCAGTTTGAAGAGCGAATGAAAGCTGTAATGAACGAGTTGGAAAAATCGCCCGATATTATTTTATTTATAGATGAAATACACACTATTATTGGTGCAGGAGGAGCTACAGGTTCATTAGATGCTTCTAATATGTTTAAACCTGCTTTGGCTAGGGGCGAACTTCAATGTATTGGAGCTACCACACTTGACGAGTATAGACAATACATCGAAAAAGATGGTGCCTTAGAAAGAAGGTTTCAAAAAGTAGTAATAGAACCAGCAACTGTAGAGGAATCAATGCAGATATTAAACAACATCAAAGATAAGTATGAAGAACACCACAATGTAATTTATACTCCTGAAGCTATTGCTGCTTGTGTAAACTTAACTGATCGATATTTAACTGATAGACATCTTCCAGATAAAGCAATAGATGCTTTAGACGAATCTGGTTCTCGAGTCCATATTATCAACATAAAAGTTCCTAAAAATATAATCGAAATTGAAAAAAAGATTGAAGATATTAAGGAACAAAAAAATCATGTAGTTAAAAGTCAAAAATATGAAGAGGCTGCTCAACTCAGAGATACAGAAAGAAAATTATTAAAGGAATTGGATGATGCAAAAGTTGCTTGGGATGAAGAAACGAAAAACAACAAAGAAATTGTGAGCGAAGATAGTGTTGCTGAAGTTGTTTCCATGATGTCAGGAGTTCCTGTTCAACGAATTGCTCAAGCTGAAGGAGACAGGCTGTACAAAATGTTTGATGAAATCCATGATAAAGTTATTGGACAAAATGAAGCCATCAAAAAAGTGGTTAAAGCTATTCAGCGTAACCGAGCTGGTTTAAAAGACCCTAACAAACCTATTGGTTCGTTTATTTTTTTAGGACCTACTGGAGTTGGAAAAACGCAATTAGCAAAAGTACTTGCTCGCTATCTTTTTGATAGTGATGATGCTCTTATTAGAATAGATATGAGTGAATATATGGAAAAATTTGCTGTTTCTCGATTAATTGGTGCTCCTCCTGGATATGTTGGTTATGAAGAAGGTGGACAACTTACAGAAAAAGTGAGAAGAAAGCCCTACTCTATTATTCTATTAGATGAAATTGAAAAAGCACATCCAGATGTATTTAATTTATTACTTCAAGCATTAGATGATGGTATTTTAACAGACAGTTTAGGCAGAAAAATAAACTTTAAAAATACCATTATCATCATGACTTCTAACATTGGAGCTAGACAATTAAAAGATTTTGGACAAGGTGTTGGTTTTGCTACATCAGCAAAAAAAGAAAGTGTTGATGAAAATTCAGCAGGAATAATTCAAAATGCACTTAAAAAAGCATTTGCTCCTGAGTTTTTAAATAGAATTGATGACGTTGTTATTTTTAACTCTTTAACAAAAGACGATATCTTTAAAATTATTGATATAGAATTAGAAAGTTTATATCAACGCATTGAAAAATTAGGCTATCATATAAATCTTTCTAATGATGCTAAAGATTTTATTGCCGAAAAAGGATATGATATAGCTTATGGAGCTCGCCCATTAAAAAGAGCTATCCAAAAATACTTGGAAGACCCATTGGCTGAAGAAATTATTCAATCAAAAATTAAAGAGGGAGATACTATTAAAATTGAATTGGATACTGTAACTAAAGATTTGGTATTTTCAATTGCTAAAGCAAAAGCTAAAAAAGCAGACGAGAAAAAGGATGTAGAAGATAACTAAACCTAATTTTCAATTAATTAAAAAGCTGCTAGAGAATTTTCTACGCAGCTTTTTTTTGTTTTATGATGTTTAAATAAATTAAATTGTATATTCGTGCTTGGGAAAACTATCAATAGCTAAAATGAACAAACTTAAATTATTTTTTATTGGAGAGCTTCTTAAAAGCTCAGATTCTCCTTATGAAAAAGCAAAAGCTGAAGTAAATTTTAATTTTTCAATATTCAGCTTTGTCGCATTCACATCTGTTTTTATAATTGCACTGACTATTTGTGCGCTTCCAGTAACAATTCCAGCAGGATTTTCAGCCTTATTTTGTTTAATCCATTTATTTACCCTTAAATTCATTAAAAATGTTCGGGTTGCATCTATAATATTTTCAATACTTATTTTCTGTATCCTTTTTGGAAATATGTTTTTTAACATAAATACTTTTCATTTAGGAGGGTTATTATGGATAGTAGTTCTTGTTCTTTTTGTTACCTTTAATATTGGTAGAACAGCTGGTCTATTAGCTTCCTTGGTGTCACTTTTATTTTTCACACTTTTCATACTTACAAAATTACCACTAAACATAGCAAATGCATTGAGTTTTAAACCTGCCATCTATTATTCACTAGGTTTTGAAGTATTAATTGGATTAAGTATTATTTTCTATCTTATCAATGTGTTTATTGTAACAAATAAAAAAGTAACTAATGAATTGCAAAAATCGAATGAAAGTCTTGAAAATCAAAACCGAATTGTGCTTAAACAATATGATGAAAAAATTATCATGTTAAAAGAAATTCATCATCGAGTAAAAAATAATTTACAAGTCATTAATTCTATGCTAAGACTACAATCTGATAAAATTGATGATGTGAATAGTAAAATTGTTTTTAGTGATGCTCAAAATCGTATTTTAGCCATGTCTTTCGTTCATCAAAGAATGTATCAATTTGATAAATACATAAAAGAACTTTCCGAAGATATAATCAAACAACATTCTGTTAATCATCAAATAGAATCGGTTATATCTTCTTCAATTACTAATATTGATGTTCAAAAAATGGTTCCTTTAGGTTTGATATTAAATGAACTTATATCCAACTCATTAAAACATGGAATTACATCAGTTGGAAAAATAACAATTGATTTAACAGAAGAAAATGAGACATTAATTTTTACGTATTCCGATAATGGTATAGGAATAAAAGAATCTCTAAAAAAAGGTTTTGGGATGGAATTGATTGAACTTTTAACAGAACAATTAGATGGTAAATTAAAAATAAGCAACCAACCTAGTGGAGGTGTATTGTTTCAGTTTGTTTTTATTATGAATTAATTTCTTACCAACTCCCTCCTGCTCCACCACCTCCTGAAGAACCTCCTCCAAATCCGCCAAAAGAACCGCCTCCAGAACCAAAATTACCAAAAGAACCTCCATGATTTCTACTAGAAGCATTCATTAGCATTAAAGCAGCCCAAAATCCTAAATTATTAGAGGCTGCATATTTTGATGCCCCTTTAGATTTTAACAGCACAAAGAAAACAATAAACACCAACACAAAAACAAATGGAATCCACCCTGCTGAATTTTTCTTGGCATATTCATCTGCCGAAAATTCGCCTGAAGTAATAGACATTACTGTATTTACGCCTGCTATAATTCCCCAACTGTATTTCTTTTCCTTAAAGTAAGGAATCATTTCGTTTTCTACTATTCGTTTGGCAATAGCATCGGGTAAAACTCCTTCCAATCCATAGCCTACAGCAATATAAGTTTCCCCCTTACCATCAATTTCTTTAGGCTTTATCAAGATTACAATACCATTGTTCTTTCCTTTTTGCCCTATACCCCATTTTTCTAATAACGCATGAGCAAAAACAACTTTATCTTCATTACACAAATCAGTTATGGTAACTACCAAAATTTGGGTAGAAGTGGTATCGTTAAAAGCAATTAAGGTTTTACGTAAATGAGCTTCCGATTCTGCATCTATAATATCAGCATAATCTTGCACCAAATCCTGTTTTGCAGGTTGGTCAAGTAAGCATTTTTTTTCTTGTGCTTTTATAGGAGTAAAAGCAAAAAGTATAATTAGTAGTATAGAGAGTTGTTTCATAGTTTACCTCCAAATGATATTTCATCACTCAATTCATTCACATCATTCTCCTTCTCATGCGGATAATGTTTTTTTAACTGTTCTCCTGCCAAAATAATTCCTTGCGACAAGCCTTCGGTAAATTTACCTTCTTTAAAATTGGTAATCATTACATCTTTAATTTCATCCCAAAATCCTTTTGGCACTTTTAAATTAATACCTGCATCGCCCAAAATAGCAAGTTTTCGGTCTTCTACTGCCAAATAAATGAGTACGCCATTACGAAGTGCTGTTTGTTGCATTTCCAATTCATCAAAAATAAAAGCAGCATGGTCGAGCACATCTTCTTTACAATTCTTTTCTATGTGTACACGAATTTCTCCAGAAGTGTTTTTCTCCGCTTCTTTGATAGCAGCAATAATTTCTTGCTGTTGGGCTATGGTAAATAAATCTTGTGGCATAGTTTAAAGGTTTAAAGTCCCGAAAAATATTTTTGAAAAAAACAAATTTTTCGAGAATGCTTGTAAAAAAAAGAATTAAAAACTCTTTGTTTACGGCATTTGAGGTTAACATCTGACAGGTTTTGGAAACCTGTCAGGTATATTTAAAAAATTAAAACTCTACTTTTGGAGCTACATCAGCACCTTCGGTAGATTCGAAATAGGCTCTTTTTTCAAAACCAAACATACCAGCATATAGGTTCTTTGGAAATTTTCTAATATAAGTATTGAAGTCTTTAGCTGTTTCATTGAACTTCATACGTTCGTTAGAAATTCTATTTTCGGTACCTTCTAACTGAGCTTGTAACTCCAAAAAGTTTTGATTGGCTTTTAAGTCAGGGTATTTTTCCACAACTACCATCAAACGAGATAAAGCAGAGCTTAATCCGTCTTGAGCTGCTTGGAATTTTTGTAAAGCTGCAGCATCTAAATTATTGGCATTAATAGTGGTTGAAGTAGCTTTAGCTCTTGCATTAACAACGCCTTCTAAGGTTTCTTTTTCGTGAGCTGCATATCCCTTAACAGTACTAACTAAGTTAGGAATAAGGTCGGCTCTACGTTGATAAACGTTTTCAACTTGAGCCCATTGACCATCAACAGCTTCATCTTTGGTTACCATACTGTTGTAAGAACCAATTGATGAGAATACTAGCCATAAAATAAGTAATCCTAGGACACCTATTACAATTATTGATTTTTTCATGTTTTTGTTTTTAATTTTTAGTTTTTGTTGCACAAAGGTATTTAATGTGAAGGAGTTGCCATTCGCATTTTACAAAATCTTATTCACAATCTTTTTATTATTAATAAAAAACCTCCAAGGTTTACTTTACGCTAGCATATATAAACCTTGGAGGTTTAGTTTGGTTTGGTTTTAAATCAACTCCAAACTACGTTTAATAAATTTAGTTAACTCCTCACCTTTCAACATGTTTTGCGAAAGCATGGCTAAATCGGCAGTTTGTTTGGTTATTTCTTTTTGTTTTGAGGCATCTTTCTCATTCAAAATTTTAGAAATGATTGGATGATTGGCATTTACTACCAAATTATAAGCATCGGGCATAGCTCCACCAAACATATTCATTCCGCCACCAATTTTACTCATGTCTTTCATTCTTCGCATAAACTCTGGCTGAACAATAGTCATAGGTTGATCGGTTTCATTCATACTTTCAAAAAGTACGGTAAATTTATCTTTAGCGATTACTTCCTCAATGATTGGTTTTAGTTTTTCTTGTTCTTTATCAGATAACTTGGATGGAATTTTTTCATCCTTATTCACCAATTTATCAATGGTATCCGCATCTATACGAGCAAATGTACTGTCTTTTACCGTTTGCTCTAACTTGCCCACTAAATGAGCGGTAAGAGCAGTATCTAACACCATTACTTCGTAGCCTTTGTTTTTTGCCACTTCAATGAATGAATGTTGGGCTTCAGCATCACTTGTATATAAATAAACTACTTTGTTATCCTTATCTGTTTGTAGAGGCTTAATTTTTTCGGTAAGCTCATCCATGGTGTAATACTTACCCTCTGTAGTTTTATATAAAGCGAATTTTTGAGCTCTTTCTGCAAATTTTTCGTCAGACAACATTCCATATTCGATAAACACTTTAATATCGTCCCATTTTTTCTCAAAATCTGCTCTATCGTTTTTAAACAACTCTTCTAACTTATCGGCAACTTTTTTAGAGATGTGGCTAGCAATTTTTTTAACTGCTCCATCGGCTTGTAAATAAGAACGAGAAACATTTAGAGGTATATCTGGAGAATCAATCACACCATGCAACAACATTAAGAAATCAGGAACAATTCCCTCTACCGAATCGGTAATAAATACCTGACGAGAGTACAATTGGATTTTGTCTTTTTGTACTTCCATGTTAGGTTTTATTTTTGGGAAATACAAAATTCCGGTAAGGTTAAACGGATAATCTACATTTAAATGGATGTGAAACAAGGACTCCTCAAAGTTCATTGGGTACAACTCTCTGTAGAAATCAGCATAATCTTTATCCTCTAATGTGGATGGTGTTTTAGTCCATGCTGGAGTTGGGTTGTTGATAATATTGGGGACTTTAATTTCTTCTTTTTCAACATTACCATCTTTGTCTTTTTTGCCTTTTTTATTGTCCACCCAATCCGATTTTTCACCAAATTGAATAGCAATAGGCATGAACTTACAATATTTACTGAGTAAGGTTTTTATTCGATGTTCTTCCAAAAATTCGGTAGAATCTTCAGCTATGTGTAAAATAACATCCGTTCCACGCGTTTCTTTCTTACCTTGTTTGATGCTATATTCTGGACTACCATCACACTCCCAATGAGCAGCAGGTTCATCTTTATAGTTTTTAGAAATAATTTCTACCCGTTCAGCAACCATAAAAGAAGAGTAAAATCCTAAACCGAATTTACCAATAATATTTTGAGTATCAGTTTTATCTTTGAATTTGTTAACGAACTCTTCAGCACCCGAAAAAGCAATCTGATTGATGTATTTTTTAATCTCCTCCTCACTCATACCAATACCTTTATCGCTAATGGTAAGTGTTTTAGCTTTTTTATCTAAGGTGATTTGTATGGTATCATCACCTATTTCGCCTTTAAACTCACCCAATGCACTTAACGAATGTAGTTTTTTAGTCGCATCCGTAGCATTAGCGATGAGTTCTCTTAAAAATATTTCGTGATCGGAGTATAAGAATTTTTTAATAATGGGAAAGATGTTCTCCGTTTGAACTTTAATTTTTCCTTTTGCCATAGTCTTTTAATTTTTAAGTTTAACAGTTTTCTCTCTAGTCAAACCACATGCCATCGCCTTTTTTATGACAGATTGACTAACTAAAACCAACACCGCTATAAAATGACTGACAATTTTGCAATGTAAAAGCCACGAATGCACGAATAACAGGTTTTAACCACATAGATATATAGTGTTGTAGTTATAGAAATTTATACACAAGTAGCAACAAATAACATAAAAACTATTAAAAGTTCGATTGAATTACTACATTTGAAATAAAATACAGTACGGATAAACGTACCGGTACGCTTATCTGGTTGTTGTGCATAATTTAGAAAATGGCTAAAAAAGAAGACATTGAGAAATATATAAAGATACTACAAGGAAAAAACTCAGCTAATCCATTAGAATTAAAACAATCGTTTTTACCAGACACCCTATTTAAATATAGACCAATAAATAAAAACACATTAGACTGCTTGGAGCGTGGTTCAATTTGGGTTTCTTCTGCTGAATCTCAAAATGACCCATTTGACAGCTCTCTATTTTATAATGACAATGAATTCATTGATACTTTTTTTAGAAGAGCAACTTTTAAAACCGACTTTTTCAAAAACTATGGAGTTGAAATATCGGATACCGAAATCAAACAGATACATTTAAATTCTAACCCAAATCAAAAATTCATAGAATTATGCAAATTAAAAAATATAAATAGAGATTACGATATTTTAAGCTCAATGAAGGTTCGGAAATCAGAGACAAAAAAATTCATCAAGAAAATCAAAAATGAAATTAAATTGTCAAGTTTCAGCGAAAGGAATGACTCTATATTAATGTGGTCTCATTACTCAGATAAACATAAAGGGATTTGTATTGAGTATGACTTTAATAATGAGGATTACATTCTTAATTTTCTTGAACCCATTTACTACACTAACCAAATTATTTCGTTATCAAAAGCTTATGGAAACAGCCGCTATACAGGGTTGATAAAAGTTGCAGCAATTTCAAAAGCATTAGATTGGCAATATGAAAAAGAATGGAGAATTGTATTTCCTGAACCCAAGCCTAATTCTTCTGGTCATTTTAAAGTACCAAAACCAAAAGCAATTTATTTAGGAACTAATCATAAAGAAAACACCCCTGAGAACACTAGCTATTGCAATAAAATAGAAAGTCTGTGTAAAGAATTAAACATCCCCATATTCTACATGAGACTACATAATAAGGAGTATAAAATCGTGAAATAACCCCTCTGCTGCCGCCAGCATCCACGCTGGTAGTGTTCTTATAGAGTATAGAAAGTAATTTTTATTCTGCAAAGATTCCTGATAATTTTTATCTTGCCTCAAACATATCAAGCTTCAAGTAAAACACACCTCTGATTTTGTAA
>Ga0100391_1004139_pt1 | contig 14161 bp, 7 predicted proteins | sample CryGeymeta201515_FD_81541 | JGI IMG/M metagenome (GOLD analysis project Ga0100391, IMG submission 81541) | Groundwater microbial communities from Crystal Geyser aquifers in Utah, USA - Crystal Geyser metaG 2015-15 | ecosystem: Environmental > Aquatic > Deep subsurface > Groundwater | place: USA...
AGATAAAGGAAAAGCAGCTAATAGCAAGCTAACATTGTAGTATCTCTTGGCTAAGTTAGAGAAAGGCAGCTTTAAATTTTGACTGCAAAAACAAAATTACACATACAGTGCCTTTTAGACGATCTGTGAGATTATTGGCGTCAAGATCATGCATTTTTCAATAAAAACAGACCAGCCAGTCAGGAGCTATGCCCATTTAAAGAGAGAGTCAGTAACCTTATAGTAGTAATAATAGTGCGCACGAGTAGTTTGTTCTGGTACTGGTAGTCCTTTGTTGAACGGTCGCTACGGCAGCTGGTAATGGGATTCACCATTTTTGCCGGCAGCATGAGTACCGACTTTGAGTCATGCCACGACAATACGTAAGGTTGACGTGGTAGATTACAACGACTCGGAGTACTCTATGTAGCTAGCCAGTAGTCTACTACCTTGCACTCCAGTAGCTAGCAGTATTTTAGAACGAACGTGAACTTTGGCAGCTTTTTCTTTCTGTCCGACATCTTCCGGGAAAATATTTGCCTCGATATGCCTGCTGCACTCCACAGAGAGATGCTGGGTGGTGAGTACTACATTAGCTAATACTACGTAGCTAGTGATGACATGTTAGTGACAAACCACTCTACCTGGTACAGTACTTTTATTTATCATTGAAACACTGCCACAGAATCAGACACCAGTTCAGATACCAGTAACAATAATAATACCATAGAGTGGGTAGTATACTGTGCGTGTACTACTGTACCAGCTAGTACTGATCGTGCCAGCGCAGAGTTTCATAAAAAATATTTAATAAATTACAGTATTCTCTAATTTAGAATCAAAACAACAAACAGAATGCCCGCCATTACCACTACCACTACCAACACTACCACCACTACTACCGCTACTACTGCAACTACGAGTCCATCTGAACCCGGCATGATGGAAAAGTACTTTGAGAGTCTCACTAGTAGTAGCAGCATTGATAGCATTGACAACAATAAGAGCAACCTTGATATTAGTGATGCATATCTTCCAGATCTGACTCTGGATGATGCAGATTCTTTCAGTCACAATAGCAAAAATAACAGTGATGCTAATAACAACGACGACGACAACAACAACGACAAGCCCAAGAGGAACGTTTCCTTTGGTCACCTGGACGAGATTTCTTTCACTGTTGAGAAACAAAAGGGTCAAAATGCACACGAAATGGCATACCCCATGACACTGGGTGTTTGTGTTGCCGAAGCGTCACATTCGATTGACGATTACGAACAAGTGCGCGAGCCACACCGACGCAAGGGAGATGATCTGCGAACACGATTGGACGAGCGGAAGCAAATCATTAAAGCCTCTAAAAAGTTGGCAGAAGAATTCAACCGGAGGCACGGAGACAGGAGAGGAGGAGGACCTGGAATTGAACCTGGACAGCACAAGAGAAGGAACAGTATTGGAAATGGAGAAATCAGTCGATGGACCAAAATGGCAGACTTTTTCTCCACGAAATCCAACACCAGTACTACTACCACCACAGCTGCTGCTGCTGCTGCTGCTGCTAACAGTAGTAGTGTAATAAAACAACCGTCTTCCGAACGATTCACAGCAAGTACTCTAACTGCGGGAGGTCGTCCACTGATCAAAAGACAAAACAGCATTGGCAATGGAGAAATATCAAGATTGACCAGAGCAGCCGCTACGTGGAACACAACCACCAGCAGTGACAATAGCAACAGCAATGAAAACAGCAACACTGGCAAGACAACAAGTGTCACCAAATCAGTCACCAACTTTTTCAAAAAGGACAAGAAATCTAGTAGTGAAAACAACAGCAGTAATAGTATCCACAGCAACAACAGTCACGAGAGTAACAATAACACTGCAAGCGACACTACTGACACTGCTAACACAACTGCTAATAATGGTACTTCTGATGACAAATTGTTTCATTCCCATACAGATAATGGACATCGAGAAATTACACAAGAAGAAATTGAATGGGAAGCAGCTAGAGCAGCAGGAAGCAACAATTCTAACAACAACAACAGCAGCAGCAGCAGCAGCAGCACTACTAGACCCAGTCTACGACGTCAACACAGTATTGGTAATGGAGAAATCTCCAGACTCAGAAAAAGTAGTAGTAGCAATGGTCGCAGCAGAACAGAGAGAGGAAGGAAAACAAAAAATATATTGAAACGAATTTCGGGGAAAATTACCAAAAACAAGAAAACATCATCGTCATGGCATGCTCACGATCAAAACGATCCGAATGAGTATATTGACAGTACAAGGACTTGCGATAGTATGCCATTGTCTTTCAATACCATCATTGATGATTCCAGTGATTCCAGTACTTTATGTGGTGGCCACGATCGTGATCGTCATGATGCTCGACGTCGTCCTATCGTACGGAGACAACATTCTATCGGAAATGGAGAAATTTCTAGATTGTTGCAAATGAATAGCACAACAGGTAGTTCCAAGAAATTGGCATCGCTCTTCAAATAATGATATCCCACAGGACAAGAAAAGAAGGAGGAGGAGGAGAATGTCCCTTCCATTATTTAGCATTGAGTTTTCAATTCCATCATCAGCAGTAATAATATATCAAAGATCAGAACAAGAGCAATTGTAATCCCATTGCTCCAAAATAAACATTAACATTACCAGGAAATCACGAGTACTGTGCTATGTTTACTCAATACTGTGTGGGCAGACTCGAAATGAAATAGATAGCAGCGTCAAATTTCAAAATACATTGTTTCTCATAGAATTACATACAGTAATTGTTTCTTCTCTGGATTAATTTGATGGTAGAGTATGAATACATTGGACATCGTGCGGGTGGCACCTCCTAACACTAGATAGATAGCCATCCCGCCGGCTAGAAAATTGAGACATTGTTCTAGGCAGTGGGGGCGAACCGGAAAAGGGACACACCAGGGCTACAGAATAGTTGATGGTGCATCACACAACTCAGCTTAAAGAAGTGCTTGACGGAGTTCATTAAAAGCGTTTCTTCTTCGGTGTATGATTGTGATCGGGTAACAAAGTTGTGTTCATTGAGTGCGGACAGAGCACGAATGCACTTGATACTTCCCGGACCGTAAAAGAAGGTCCCATATATGTGACCCATATTGTTGAACACAGCCATGACGAGCAATAGTAGAAGGTCGTCATGGTCGTCTACTGCTTGAAAATGACAACAACTTTCTACCACAGAAAGTGTCATCTTGTAGAGCTGAAGCGCCAGTTGGAGCTCGCGCGAAGAAACTCCGGTGCAAAGACCTTGTAAATGGTATGCCAAAGCAAGGTTGTACAAGAGAACAGCTGATGTCCTTCCCTGGTAGATAATGTAATCCATCCATTCGTCAGCGCCATTCGCGTTACCATAGCAGTCATCATCAGCGACGACGGCGGCGGCAACAGGAACACAAAAGGCGCATTGAAAGACCTCAAAGAGAGCGTTTTCGTCTTGTGCTTGCACAGAACGGGCAGTGATACCAGTGTCTTGTAATAACACAATGTGCTGCAACACATCGGCTGTCGTTGAACCGTCATCGTTACCTTCGCGTTGTTGTTGTTGTTGTTGTTGTTGTTGTTGTTGTGGAGCGCGCAGTTCTGTTTGGATCGAAGACCTCACGATTCCTGTGGCTTGTCGCAAGACGCGCACAGCTTGAAAGAAGGAACCTTGCTGTATCATGGCGACGGCAACATCATTGAGCTTTGAAAGGTGTCTGTGACAATTGATCTAGGTCAGTCAACATGAAGAAAATACCTGGTACTGTACCTGGTAGAAAAGTGATACAGTGATCCACATGATCGCATGACTATTAGACTACTGGTATTCTACGAGTAGTGAAGTACTCTAGTAGGACTAGTAGCTACTGGTATGTACTAGTCTAGCTAGCAGTATTTGGTAAAGTACAAATAATCAAGATTGCAAGATTGCAACATTGTGGTTTGGTACCTGGTACTAGACTAGTAGTCTACTACTAGTACATTAGAAGTCTAGCTGCTGGTACCAGGTACTATTGTTATTAGCTACTAGAGGTACAGATATCCTGGTACCTGGTACTGTAGTATTACTCCGGCACCGTACTACTGGTAGTAGCATCAGAGCAGCTAGGCAGTACTCTACTAGTAATTGGTACGCACCAGGTACCTTGTACTACTCTAGTACCGTAGTAGTAAATGATCTGAACTGTCCGGTCAGTTGCTGAAATTCGAGAGCATCGGAACTCCAACAGTGAAAATATTTGCGAAGGAATTCGAGTACTAGTGCTTGTAATACGATAGAGCACAAAGAAGGGAAAGCAATACGGCAGTACCATAGGATCTTCCGGTCAGTGGCGGTCTACTACGGGGGTACTACTATTAGTACTGTACCAGGGTAGTAAGCTTCATCGTGTCTCATTTTTTCCTCTCGTATTTATCTTAGCCAGCAACCCGCAGCTGCAATGAAGATAAGCACTTCTGGCGCCATCTTTTCTTAGCTTGGCTTCTCAATCAGATTCGGAAATAGATTCAATTCGTCCGCATCTTTTCGCATAGGAGGTCGTCAACGGAAAGGAAAACAACACTGGGAATACCACTAGACCAGACCTACTACAAAAAACAATTTATTGCGGTAAAAGCACACAACATATACTAGTAGTAATAAATAATAATATTATGCAGAAATAATTCATGATGTTGTGCGCAGAATATTGACTCTCAGTAGACTAGCTTCTGTTAGTAATCAACAACGGTGTATCATCGGTATCATCCACGATCTAGTTGCTGGCTAGTAGAGGGTAGCTGCAATGATCCCCGTAAATTAGACGTTCAAATTTTTTAGTAGCTGCAATTTTTCGACGGTTTCGCCGAAGGCCGGCATGATGCCTACGTGGGCCCTTTCTGACAGGATCAAAGCTTTATAGTACTCTTTCACGTAATCATAACTGGCTGGAAAAACGTACCTGGTAAGAGCACTGCTTGATAGAGTATGGTACCATAAATAAAAATGCTTGCAACTGTTAATTAATGTGCAAAGAAAATCTCTAGCTACTTGTACCAGGTACGTAGTGCCTTTTACTCGTACTGGTAGCTAGACAATTAGTACTACAGTATGGTACTAGTAATACACTCATGTTCCGTATCGGTAGTCATCAGTAGCGAAAATTAGTTCAAAGTTGTTCGAGGAATAAAAATCATCTACATGGAATCACAATGTAAAATACTACTAGACTAGCTAGTTGTGCATTTCGCTACTACTCGAGTACGGTATAATATCTATTATTTCTTTTAGCTACTACTCAAGCTAGTATAGCAGCGAGGTCTACTCTAGGAGTAGTAAAACACAAGAAAGATGAAAGAACAAGTAGTGGTCTAGTGGGTTTTTTGAAGGTTACTTGAAGGGTACGCACTTTTGATGTTCTATGAGGGCTAGCAGAAGCTACTACTCCAATAGATACCACTGAGTACGGGTGGTGATACTAACAAGTAAAATGAGAGTCTACTACTAGCTAGAGTAGTAGCAGTAACAGCTGTTTATCTTTTTGTTGGAAGCTGCATCTATCCCGCTCTAAATGTTGCCAGTTGATAATTTTGTTATCACTGATGTAGTAGCGAAACTACGTATGAAAGACTTTACCAATTTTAGGCAGCAGGCGACAGCCACACATGCTGCTTCAGTTCCTCGGGAAACAAAACGCAAGAACACCGAAAAAAAGTGTATTCTGTTTCTGATAGCGTGTCCACGGCTTCCTGTGTGTCGAGTATCAACTTGATGGTATCAATGCATTGTTCAAGGCGTGGAATATCGGCCAGTTCTTCTGTTTGAATGTGTGCCATGTTGTTCAGAATGGCCAAGAGTACCAGGAGGGCGTGTCCTCCTAAATTTGCCTGTGCAATATCGATGTAATCAATGAATGAACCGGCTCGTTGATACATGCGAATAGCCAACTTGAAATCTCGAGAGGTGTTCTGAGCCAATCCCTTCATGTGCAATGCCAAGCCCATGTTGTACATAAGTGATGCTGTGAGAAGAAACTCAACATCCGCCTCGTCGGTAGACAATAATATGTCCCCATCGAGCAAAATTTCGGCGTCGCCATCGTCGCTGTCCGATGATCGTCCTACTATACCGAGGACGAAAACCTGATCGAACACAGCAAAGTAGTTGTCGAATTGTTCCACATCGTTGCGATAATGCATTTGGCTGTCCAGAGGTATTTTTTGTTTGTCCTGGCCGCAACTACTGGGGCAGCCAGTACTACAAGTTGTAGAGGATAACTTTGCCGACGCACTGACTGAACGCAACGTCAAATTACTGTTGCGAGAAGTTCCCAAAGTACCGGAGCTCTCTGCTAACGCCATTAGTATATCCCGCAGTGTTTCCATAGCCTTTTCAAAGGCTTTGGCCGCACGCAGATAGTTGCCTTGCTGCATAAGCTGTATCCCTTCCATGTTTAACTTACACAGGTGTTGTTCCGCTCGAGAGATTCTTGATGTTGATGTACTCATCTCCATGATGCTGCTATGTGTATGGTTCGATATTCTATGGCAAAATTTTGATATTTGAAAAAAATGTGAAGGAGAGTTGGCGATGGAGGAACTAGTAGTACTACGTAATAAGAACAGATAGATGATGATGACTAATGACAAGATGGGATGGGGAAGTTCCTATGATTCAGAAATCTTGCCGGGAGTGCTGAAAGTAGATTCACCAGGTACCGTACATATCGGGGCAGTCACATCATTTATTTATAAGGTTCCTTGGAACAAGACAGATTTTACCCAATGGCTAAACGCAGGAACGAGAATTTCTTTGGGGGGGGAAGGGAGTATAAGTGACGTACATTGAAGTTTCATCGATTTAGCGTGCTCATTGCTTCGCTTCTTTATTGCCTACCGGTACCACTACCAGGTACCAGGTATGGTACCAGTACTACCAGTAACTGCTGGTAGTACAGTAATACTGTAGTACCTGTTACCAGGTACTCTACCAGGTAGTATTATTACTAACTACTACCGTACTCTCTAACTAGAGTACTGGTAGTAGCTACTACTACCAGGTAGCTACTAGAAGTAGTAGCTACTACTAGTAGTACTAGTAGTACTCCTCCTGGTACTACCAGTACGGTACAACTAACAAGAGGCCTACTAGGCCGTACTGTATCTCTAGAGTACCAGGTAGTAGTGATCATAGTACCGTACCACGTACCTGGTACTTTAGTACCTGGTACTACCTCGAGTAGTAGCCTAGTAGTACCCCTTCAATAGAAAGGAGGGGAACAACGGAAGTCGTACTACTACTATTACTCTAGTAGTAGTAAGAGACACCGGCACTGTGCTATACTACTAGTAACGTACCGGTGGTACCACCTGGTACCAGTACCAGTACCAGCATCTGGTACTACTAGTAGTAGCTAGTAGAGTATTACCAGTAGAAGGTCTTGTGGTGCTACCGTAGTTCGGTATGGTAGTACCACTACTACGCCCACCATAGACACCAACTTACCAGGTACGGTACCAGGTACCGGGTACTCCTTCGCTCCAATCCCTTCGAGAGTAATCCACCATGATGACTCACGGAATGACGCAAATTTATATCAGACGATTGAACCTGGTGTACTGGCGGTAGTGTACCTTACTGGTGCCGTATTCTCCCACTACGGTACCTGGTACCAGGTACCGGTAATCAAGTGCATTGCTTCGCAAAAAGCATTCGAATTCGCAAGAACAAAAAAATGAATATTTATTTGTCATAGGGAACTAGCTACCTACCTAGAGTACCTACAGTACCATGATGGCTGCCGGTAATATCTGTTAGGAGTCTACCAGGCACTGTAGTAAGTAGTTGCCTATTGGCATGATCCCCATTGGAAGAGCTGTAGGTGTTGAGGCAAACTGTCAGAAAGTTATAACGGGTTACAAACAACTGCACAGCTAGCTAAGCCGATCCTTCCAATATCCACCAATTGTTATTCAAACCCCAGGTGCATGTCACCCAATTTAAATAGCCAATCCTTTCCTCCTAGGAGGGTGTGGTCCGGTCGTTGTTATCAACTCTGTCACCCTTTGGGGTGCCACTGGTTGCCCTTGGGTAGCCTTGGTGCCCTGAGGGTGCCATAGTTGTGATCCCCATAAATTAGACATTTCATTTAGATTTTTAAATGTAGCCAATCCGCCTTTATGACGTTGCTATTGCCTAGTACAGTACTCAGTGGTACTAGCTAGTCATAGTCTATGCCTACTCTAAAAAAATGGTGGGAAGCTAGCTAGTCTAAGCTAGCGCGTCGACTAAAATAACATCAAAGAAAAATAAAACTCTTGCATTTGCAAAATAATAATGGTCATAAGGTACTATTATTATTTAGTTGTAAAAGGGTGGAGTGACGGTGCCTACCAGTACATCTTCAAATTGCGAGGGTTTATTCACATCCACACTGAGTTGTACAAAATTTTCAATAACATTCACTCTCAATTTCTCTGTTGTTGTTGTGATGGTTGCGGTTGTTGTATCGTCACCATCGTTGCCAGTGCGATTGTCATTGCCAGCAGCAATCATGCTGATTTCTTCTTGGTCGCGGTAGTCATTGTAGTAAATGACAAATTCTAAGCAAAATGTTAGGTATCCCTTTTGCCCGGTAACACCACTTGGTGAAAAAGCTGTTGCCTCAATTATAGTGGAAGAATTGACATTGGAATGCATTTTGAGCTGTAAGTCTATTTTTTTTGTCCCTTGTCCTTTATTGTACAAATGAACGGATGCAGCAGTAGCATCATCATCATCTTTTTGCAATAAACGTAATTGAAACAAATTTGCCGATGGAGAAGGTGCTGTGGTATCGCACTTGTTGTTGTTGTTGTTGTTGTTGCTGCTGTCTTTTTCGAAATCATAAACGTTGTAATCAATGCTGCTTTCCAAAACATAGTCTGATATAAAGTACTGCAGGTCTAAATCATTGGTCGTCCACACGTACTCGACGGCTCTAATACCAAATCGTGATTCCAGACCATAATCCGGTGGACAATCTGGCAAGTTGTTGTTGTCGTTGTTGTTATTGTCATTGTCATTCTTGCAGGGTGGTGGCAAGGGACGTTTCAGTTCTGTTGATACAGATTTGGAATCATGCTTTCTTCCGAGAACCGTTATGTAAATCACTCCACAAATCAACAGAACAACAACAAAGAGCATTCCAATACAAGAGAAGAACCATAAATCATCCCAACAGCAATACCACCATTTTTCGTCGTCTTCTTCATCATTAGTATCATCATTATTATCCTCATTTTGTTTTTGTTTGATTGGGTTGTGTAGTACTGGGTCGTGTATGGGTGTGCCTGACAGGAAAGCAGCTCGTTCTTCTTCTTCCAGTGATGATACTGGTGCTGTTGTTGCCTTTTGGACGTTGTTGGAATTGGAATCATCAGTTGCATTTACACTACTACCACTTTCCGCAGCAGCAGCAGCAGCAGCAGCAGCGGCACCACCAGTAGCAGCAGCAGCAGCATTACTGTTGTCCATACGTATCTTGACGTTCTTCACTAACCGAATCAAGGTGGAATTGTCAACAACGGAAAACACAACAACAACCGTTCTTGGTCCTCTATCATCATTCGATAAGATGATCAGTTTGAGCATGGGCTGAACTACTGCATTGGGAGGACTTAGCTGGCGCTGGAGGACTTGATTCCATTTGTACTTGCATTTGCAGCACGTTCTGCTGCTGTTACTGGTTGTCATGGTGGTTGTGGTGGTAGAAGTATTAGAAATAGTATTATTGAAATTATTAGTAGTAGCAGTAGCAGCAGTAGTAGCGTCTCTGCTTGCGGTTTCTATTGGAACTGGAACATCAAACCGAAAGACGTAAGGCGTAATGGTTAATGTTCCCACATTACCGTTGTACGTTACTTTCTCGAACACTACTACTTGTCCTGCTGCTGGCACTGTTTCTGCTGCTGCTGTTGCAGTTTGTGAGGAGTCGTCAAGTTGAAACTTATCATGGCCTTCTTCAAGATCGAAGGAGTGCAATACTACTGAGGTATCATGTTGTTGTACAGTTACGAGCGCAGGGGCATCCGCTGAGCTTCTTCTTGTCATGGTCAGTGGTGGCTTGGCCTTGGCTTGGCCTTGGCTTGGCCTTGGCTTGGCTAAGGTTGGCTTTTAATAGAAACACACTGCCTTTCAGCTTTCAGCAATCTTGACAAAAAGACCAAGTAGTAGTAGTATGACTATGAATATACTCTACCAGTGAATTCATACAACATACAGTAGTTATTATGGCATACTGGTAGTAGTCTACCTGGTAATACGGAAATACAAGTAGTCTAGTCTACCTGGTACTCTACTACTAGTAGTAGTAGTTATTATTATTAGTAGAGGTTAAGAGATATTGTATGGTTCGGTTTTTTTACATCATATTACTGGTAGATTACAGTACTCGAATAGCACGGGACCGTAGTACTACTAGAAATAATGACTGCTTGCTTTGTACGACTGTACTATTGCTTGCGTCTGCCTTGTTTACTGTGTTATTATTAATAGTAGTGTAGAAATCCTAGCAGCTACTGGTAGTCTACTACTAGAGTAGAGACGAGTAGAGTACTACAATAGTAGCTAGGAGTACCATAGAAGCTAGTAGGAAGAAGAATGACTTTCCACACCATGGATTGCTAGGTTTACTACTCTAGACTAGTACTAGTAGCCTACTCTAGAGTACTACTAGACTACTACTCTACTAGACTACTACTAGCTACTACTAGTAGAGGGACACAACAATGCTCACACAGAGGAGTAAGTAAAAAAAAATACTCGAGTAGATAATAGCATTATTACTCTACTACTACCGTATTATTATTATTATGGTGGTGGGTGCATCATCGTCTTCTAATAACAATATTGCAGTCATGCCTCGACCACAAGAAGTCATGCGAAGCAATAATAATAGTAGTAAGTGTGAACGAAGATGCATGTGTGAATTAGGTAATGATGCATGTGCTAAAATGTCCAAGGCCTTTCAGGTTATGAAGGATCTTCGAGGATATTTCGTGCAATTACCTAAGGGTGATGGTGATGGTAGCAGCAGCATCATTGGTAGTAGTTACAGTACTTTGGGTGGTGGTGGTAGTAGCACAATCACTGCTGGTACTGCAGCAGCAATCCGACAAGCCTACTGCCGTCACTTGTGTCCCAGCCACCAGCAGCCAGTAAAAGAAAATGAGGACACATTTGTGGCGGTTCATCACTTCCATCCTAAGCTGATCGACTCATATTTTGACACTACTACCGGTACTACTACTGGTACTACTGATGCTGGTACTGCTTCTATTAATTCCCCAACATCAGAAGCAAGTGATGATATTCTTCCTTTTCCGACCAAGCAAATGTTTGCTCTACAACAAGATGCAAAAGCCATGAACTTAAATGTCACAGTTTCTGAAAATGAGGTAAATGACAAGACCTCATACTCATCATACTCATCATCAGAGTACTTGATAGTGCCAGATTACAAGTTTTCCCAGGCTCAAATGGATTTGAAGGAGGCCATGCAGAAACATCTGGACAACATGAAAGCAATGTATCAGATGAAACGGCAAGAACGAGAAAAGCGAAGACAACAGTTAAAAACGGCCTTGGATCAGAGCAAACGAAAGAGTAGTATTTGGAAGCAGCAAAAAAAGAATTCGGAGACAATACTACTAGTGGAACGACCAGCACACGGACCAGCGCCAGCACCGACAATCCCAATGCCAATGCCAATGCCAATTGCTTGCACAAACAAACCACAGAGGATGGAATATTATGGAGAACAACAAATACCAATACAAACTGCACAACAAGATGTTCCTCCAATTCCAGAACAAGAACGAGCGCAAACGCAAACGGAAGCACGGGGACCACCGTCAAAGACGCTCATGGAAGCAGCCGCAATGTCGGCTTCGAATCGATCAATTGAGGCCGCAGTGAAAACAAGAAAGAGAGTTGGAGCTACTGCTACTGCTACTACAGCAAAATCTCAATGTACAACGTCAACGTTCTCGATTGCAGTATTTTATGCCCTGATTGCCTTAGTGGCAATAGCAAGTACTACTAAACTCAACAAACTACGACTAGTAGATCATTCATCACTTCTACTACGACCACTTCATCAAGTTGACAATAATGTTGATCATGTGCAAAATAGAAGTCGTAGTAGTAACGAGGAAACGTTACCTACAGCAGCAGCAGACAGGTTTACCAAATCATTCGATTCTTTTGATGATCCTACAACCAACACATCATGGTGGTCGTATTTTAATTATTTTACAAAAAGTTCCTTCTCGAAAAATTCAAGTTCAACAACTGGTGTTGACAACAACGGCGACAATAAACAAAATTTGGAAGAACTGGAATCTGAAGCACTTATAACAATAGTGGAAACAAATAATGAAGATGCTCGCTCTAGACGTGGCATAGTCGGCCAAGATGATGATGATACGAGTAGGAGTTGTGCAACTATGGCGATGCCACCACGGACGAAGGGAAGTTCGGGAGCAGAACTGAATAATATTGATCTGGATACTTTAGCACCTACAGAAATCCCAAGTAAAGTTCCAGTTTGGTCATGGAAACAGTACTGGAGTGGTGCTTTCAAGAGGAACCATGGTGATAGTAGTGTTTCTTCAGGCGGCGATGTTGTTTATAGTACAGATGCTGAAGTCAATTCAACAGGTGAAATTGAACAAACGCTTGCAGGGGATAATGTTCCAAACATCAACCTTGACGAGAAACATAATTTGGATAAAGAAATTACAAACATCACCACCACTACCAACTCTGCTCAACAGGCAGATGATGATCAAGTAGTAGTCGCGGCGAATGGCCAACCAAATTTTGATTTGGTGGAAAAAGAGGTAGAGATGAACGAAACGTCTCTTGGAATGTCTATCAATTCAGAGCCAAAATCCATAACATCATTGTTGTGGCAGAAATTCGTTGGCTCCTCATCATCACGACCATCGCGTGTAGATCATGACGTCGATGACAACAACAATAACTACAACGACAACACAAAAGTTGGCAAGGACCTACTGTCAAAAGAAGTCTCTGCATCTGCAGATGATGCTACGAACAAAGTACATGCTGATCCTGTTTCAGATTCGGACGAAGACACACGTCGTTTGGAGGAGGAGGATCTGGCAGTATCCCAAATGGGCGGCCTGAGCATTTCCATGATCGCAGATGATGTTGTTGAAGAGAAGATTTTTGGGAATGGTGGTTCTAGTACGAGAGATATTACAAATACAGATGAAGTCATCAAAACTCGCTCGTTAAGCGAGTCACTGAGTGTATCTCTTGCATCATTGAAGAATTATTGGTACGGTCTAGTTCCCCTAGCCGGCGAGAAAGCCGCAGAAGCAGGTATTCACAAAAGTGGGGTTGACATTGAAAAATTGGTTGACGCGGAGGAGTTCAATATTTCTCTTGTGGACGAGGATGACAGTGATAGATTAGTACTACCAGTGAAAGACCATCAAGAGGCGAGGATAGAGGAAGGCAGGGATGATGATTTCGTCCAACCCGATGTCCACACAACAATTAGCAATAGCATTGGTTTGGAATCAGAAGAAGCTGAAGCTGCAATCGAAGCCACTGCAACAGATGATATTCTCGCGTACAAATATCTCTCCAAGCCAACGAAGCTTCTCGTTGCCTGGTATAGTTCTGGTTTTGCGCTGGAAAGTGTATTTCTGGTAGGCGGCCTTTACTTTTATTGGCATTCCCTTTCCAAACCGAAACCTTTTAGGACTCAAGTCTAAAAAAAAAGATCAAATGGCTTGTACTTAGATTAGTACAGTAGTACAGTAGATCTTGAGTTTGTGTATGCATGCGATACTCGATTAGAGTATAGAGTATGAGTAGTAGTCTACTACAGTACCAGTGTAGCTAAAATAGACTACTAGACCTACCCGTACTGTAGTTAACACCACCACCAAGCCTCAAATAAGACGTGTTACTTTGGTCAAATTTTGTCTGCTCGTCAAAATCTTCGAGAATTTTTTTGACTAACTACGTATAATAATTGCTAGTGCAGGAAGGTCCGCCAAACCCCTATTTAAACCCTAAGAAGAGAAAAATAGCACGAGTTCTGGTAAAGCTCTAAAATTCTGAAACTTGTGTTGAAATAATTTGAGTCATGTTGAAATTTGTTGA
>Ga0100391_1004145_pt1 | contig 14134 bp, 8 predicted proteins | sample CryGeymeta201515_FD_81541 | JGI IMG/M metagenome (GOLD analysis project Ga0100391, IMG submission 81541) | Groundwater microbial communities from Crystal Geyser aquifers in Utah, USA - Crystal Geyser metaG 2015-15 | ecosystem: Environmental > Aquatic > Deep subsurface > Groundwater | place: USA...
CTAATTTACGGGGATCACAACTATGGCGCCCGAAGGGCGCCATGGCTACCCGAAGGCAACCATTGGCACCCAAAAGGGTGACAGAGTTGATCACAACCGGACCACACCCTCCAAGGAGGATAGGATCTTCTAATTAATTTGGGTGACACGCACCCATGGGTTGAGGAAGTGTAAATTGAAACAGTTGTCAACAATCCCCAAAAAAATGATGGCATTTGACAGAGCCTACTGAAAGGAAGTTACTGTAGGTCGGTGACGGATCATGCATATGTGGTGCTAGATCAGAAGTAATATATACTCTTTATAATATTATGGAATAAAAATGGGTAAATTTGTTCGAGCGTCTGGTCTATTCTGCTGTTTCTTGATCGTTTGGCAGGTTCTCTGCGCCTAATGTGTCGCAAACAGGCTGTTAGCACATTCCAAGTCTTGCCAGATTTATCTCTTGAATGAGGAAACCTTCCTGCGGCCAGGGCCAAACCACAACCAAAGCAAAGCCATAGTTCCCCCCGTGATGCCGAACCAAACGTAATCCGCTGGTACGAAACTACAACATGATGGCTTCGCTACTGGCTGGAGATTACTGTCTTTGATTTGGTGGAGAAATGCATCTTTCGACGACGGCCTTTCAAATTTCTCGCAACGAAAGAATTCCAATGCACAAAGACTGCTCCCTCCAACTGTCGACACGATGACATGATCGCCTCTACAAGTTACATGATGTCACATCATAAAAAAATACTATGGTAGAAAAATACTATAATATTATTGTATTGATTGGATGATAACAAGCATGGTATTATATATTTGCAAGTACTGCTTCAAAAATGATGGCGTGGATTGAGACCTGTGTTTTTAGCTCTCAAGCCATGGTACTAGGAGTTGCTCGGAGTGGAATCGTAAGAATGTCACCATTCTGTAGCTGAGAAGTTACTTTGGTCGATAATTCTCCATTGAGACGGTGAAGATCGGGAAAGGGAATTCCAAGCTCTCGTTCGCCTTCCCGAAGAGCGTCCAGGACGCAAGCTCCGGCTGGAAGTGAAAGGACACGACCGTGTTGATAATCCATCGATCCGTCGGCGGTGCTTTCGCCTTCCGATGTCATAAACACAAAGACATGCTCACGAGCCAAGTCTGTACGGGCCGCTGTTAACGCTTCAATGTAGGGTTGGAGATTCTTTGTGCGGGCACGAATCCGGTCAGTGCGCTCAGTTGTGTCAAAGTTACCAGTCTCGTCATCCGAGGACGTGAGCCACTCTTCTTCTGTTACAGTGCTTGATGCTACAGACGAATGATGTTGCTGTTGCAGTTGCTCTTCTTCAACCGAGCTCAAGGTGCCAGTGGATTCAGACATCCACTGATCATCTTGGGCAGTCCCGGCATGATGCTGCCAGTGCCATTCTTGGACACTGCGTACATACGCATCGTTCGAATAGGCGTCGGGTGAAATAGTAACTTCGGGAGATCCATCCTCGTGTTGGTTGTTGTTGCGATGATACTTTTGTTGAGCCTTGTAGTCCCAGTGAGAAGCTAGTCCAAACTCAGCCACTTGGTGCATTTCTCCGGTGCGGACTTGAATTTCGAATTGAAAGTCTTCATCGTCCCACATTGTATGCGCCGTATAGTGAAGCGACTGATATCCATTGCGCTTCGGCGATTCAATGTAATCCTTGAATCGAGCAGCGTCGCTGTCGGCAGCAGGTTGCCACCTCCCCAAACAAAGTTCCTGCGCGTAATAACACAAGGCCCGTTCGCGAGCCCGTCGGACCGAAATGTCTTCTCCGGAAATGTGACGAGCATCGAGGACAATCCGGAGCGCAATGGCGTCTGGAACTTCCATCACATGTCGAGAACCCTTGCGAAGCATCTTTTTCCAGAGGCTGTAGGGTTCCTTGACTCGTGCCGTGACGGAAAAGTCTTGCACGTGCTCGACAAAATGGGCATCCTCTCTCAAGAGTTGCGTCATTTCGGTCTGGACCGTATTGAGAACGTGTTTCATGCACGACGAAATATCGAGCGAGTGATCGCACATTTCGACCAATCCCCGGTTCAGGTGAGGTTTGGAATGACGGGGACGCAATTCTCGAGCGAGTGAATGAACTCGCTGCGACTGACGACGGTAGAGGATGCGAAAGGCGGCGCCTTCCAACTCGTTCTTGAGACGGTGCATCCCAAGTCGTGACGCTAGAGGAGCATAAATGTAGAGAGCTTCTCGTGAGCACTGCATGGCTTCCGGGGTACGTGGCAAACCGTTGTAGCTGGACGAATGGTGGAGAATCCCTCGCAGCCGAAAAAGTGCCGCCGCCGATCGAATCGCCAGAGCTCTCCAGTCCTTGGTTTCCGACAGCAACAGCGATCTTAGATTCTGTGCATCTTGCGCATCAGGTGTGACCCGCGAGGCTGCCTGGTCGGAATAAATCATGGCCGCCACCATTTCCAACGTCTTGAGTCGTCCAGCGTCCTTGGCAATGGACGTAACATGATCGCTGTGATGATCGGCACCGACCGTCTGTACTGCCGCGGCAAAGGCTTGATCCCACACTAGGTGTTTGTGCTGTGCCACGGCATGTCGGGCCGTGACACAGGCGCAAATGTGGTGCGCCGCCGCCATGAGTGCCGTTAATCCCATTTCCATCGTCTCGACCAGCAATTGACAGAATTCGGCTGCCGTGGCCATTTGATGACGATTCCCTTGAGCGGCAATCTCAATCGTCTGCAAGAGTCGTTGGGTCTCCTGGGGAGTAAAGTACGACTCGAGCATGGCTTCTTCCAGTGTGTGCCAGTTGGATTCCCACATAGCGTCCTTGGATTCCGACAACCAAAGGGGCAGAGACAGAGCATTCGTCGTCGGAGCAGCGCCATTAGTTGTGACTACTTGGGGAGTTTGTGTCGCCCGTGTTGGTTCCCAGCAGCGGGTGGGAAACGCGTGATTCACAACGTGCAGAGGTTGATGAGACCCCCTGTTGGTAGAATCAGTGTTAGAAGAATCAGAAGAAGAGGTGGGAGCTGTCCAGAAAGGCTCGGTGGTGGTAGTGGTGACATCTCCTGCAGCACCATCGCGAAAGTATCGTCGAGTGTTCATGCGAGAAGACTCACTGAAGCTGCTGGTATGCAGCGATGCCAGCTGCTGCTGTTGTTGTTGGTGGTGGTGTTGAAAGGCAGTCGCCGCAGGATGAGTCGTTGTCAGCATTAGAGTGACAGTAGTGGATAACATGGAGAGACCTTTTCTTCGTCGAGGTCTTCTCCTTGTTTCCGTCAAAGATGATGGTTGGTTCGTCATGGTATAATGACTATTGTTGGCTGTACAATTGTGTTTCAATAATGTTGTACCGGTAGTGTCTCTTTATTTCTTCAGAATTCGCAAAAAATGCAAAGATAAATAAATGGGATCAAAGAAGGTAAAAGAGGTGACAGCCAAGATTAACAGAGAAATTAATAATGATAGATTAAATTAATCAGGTGAGATAAACAAAAGTGACATTATTTACTGATTCACCATGAATGACCGACAGCACCAGCACCAGCATCAAAAGAAGTACCAGCATTGGAACAAGATAATAATATTATTATTTACTCGCACCTACCTTTAGATACAATACAATAGTTTTTCTTTAGGCAGTGGATCTCTCGATTGCTCAAATCGATCAATCAACAACAACAAGTTCTTATCAACAATGACATTCACGTTGACTTTTTAGTCTTGCTGTTGGGGTGGTTGTTCTATTATTTTTGTGTGTGTGAGAACTTTCCGAAAGCTTTGCTGGTTGTGGGAAGAGAAAGAAGCCAAAAGTGAAGGTTTGGTGGTGATTGCATGCATGTGATGTGTGTGTGCCTTTCTTACTGTGAGACCTTTTCCTGGAAGAATACGTAATTATTTTTTGTTCTGTTGACTTCATGCTCAAAAAGAAGTACTCCGAAATTCCTTTTAGTAAAAGTGAAGGGTTTGGCTTCAGAATCTTGCCAAGGAGTAACATACTCTAATTAACACTTCCCAGCTGTTGTCGATACGCGAATCTGGAAGAGAATTTAACCAAATCTGCCAGTCATCCAACCAGAATTCCTCGTGACGGTGGGTGTCGACTCGGACGTAATTGTGCGTCTAAAATAAACCGTGTCCTCTATGTGCTTGCAAGCAACAACCTCATGCTTGACACTTTACTGTCACAACCAAAAAATAAATAATAATAGTAGCGGCGAGCAGACCTAGTCTAGTCTAGACTGCAAGACTAATAGCTATCTAATACTGTATCTACTAGACTACTAGTAGTAGATGAGTTGTGATACAACATGTAATCGAATAATGCGTCCATTGAGAAAGAGAGTAGTTTGATGACTGTAAGAGCCTACAAGACTGCACCACAACTGTAGCACATTGTAGCTAGCTAGTAGGTACTAGTACGAGTAGGAGTACAGAATAAGGTAGAGAGGGGTTTGGCAAAAAAAAACGGTTCTGTCAGAAAGCAAAGATTGAGACGACCTGCCTTCTACAGTATCTCTATCAGGTTAGCATTTGGATTGCCGCGCTCATTGCTGTCTTGCACGAGACACAGCAGCAGTGCTGCCTTCAGGCACGGACGCACTGTAGCCAAGACCTATTTATTGATCGGGACTGAACTATGGCATCTCAGGGCCATTTATTTCACAAATAGACCTCTCGCTAGTAGTGACCTAATAATAACTTGATACATATACGAAGCCATCTTTGAGAAATTAGCGCCAATATTGTCAATGTTGGCGCCTGCTGCAAAGAGCTTTCGAGCTGCATTGTCTCTAATTCACACACAAAATCAGAAACAGAACGTCTGCTGGCATCTATCGTGTGAGTGCACCAGTGATGAGACTGCCTTGGTAAAATATCACAACATTAAATTATGTCATCATCACGCTTTGAGACAAAGCCAGCCACGACGTCGGCTGCTGCTTCTCCCAACTCGTTCATTTTGTAACCACCTTCTTGGATAAACAAACACGGAATGTCCTTGTCTAGGGTCGATCCGATCAACGATCCCATTTCCCAATAATCAGGAGATTTTTGCAACCGAAATCCGGCGCGTCGCAATGTCACAGGATCACCTTCCAGCGTATCCAGACCGAGAGAAACAACGAGCGCTTGGGCGCCAAAGTCTCGAATGGTGTTCACACCTTGAGTCAGTGCTGCTTTGTAATCGTCGTCCCATGTAGCCCCTGGTAACAATGGGATGTGGCAAAGAGCTGGTGCTTTGTCGTTTTCTTCCGCAAAGCCACTGTGAAAGGGATAATCGTGATCCGGATGACAGTGTATGGAAACCACCAAAACGTTGGGATTGTCGTAAAAAATGGAAGCTGTTCCGTTGCCACAGTGATAGTCTACATCCAAGACAGCCACTTTGCTTATGCTGGGACATGAATCCAAAAACAACTTTGCGGCATGAGCAGCTTGGTTGAGATAACAGTACCCGCCAAAGGAATCTTTCGCTGCGTGATGACCCGGATGGGTCGGCAGAGCATACACAGCTTTGGGTCGTTGCTCGTCACCCTTTGGCAACAAAAGAAGATCCATGGCATGATGGATGGTTGCCGCATCCCACAAAAGTTCCGTCACCAATTCGCCAAAAATTGGTGTGCACGTATCGGTACAATAGTAACCGATCTGGCCCATGACGTTTCGACTTGGGATTTGATGAGGATCTCGCGGCAGTGGTACATTTCCAGGAACCAGAGCCGGAATATTGCTGTTTTTCGAAACATTTGTCTTTTCCTCATTTTTGCTCAGGGATGTCATAGGATCTCGACCAGAATCTCCCAGTTCGACCCATTTCTTCCATGCTTCCGTTAAAAAAATCAATAAATCTTCACTTTGGGTACTTTTGTAGTAGGACACGATACGATCACATGGTGAAGTACCAATTGCATCATCAGTAGTTGTAGGATCTGATGGCTTGACGAACGTCATGGAATCAGAGTACTTTTGCTGAAAAGCACGAAGAATATGAACACGACGGATCCGAGGATGATTAAAGTCGTCGAGGGCATCCAAGCGAGTTTCCTTGTCGGGTATCACGGGAACGTCATTGCTGTACTTAATTTCATCAGGAAGGACGCTAGTTACAACCACGATCTTTGCCTTCTTGGATGCCATTGTCACCTGATTTTAAATTTTCTGTAGAGGCTTGGTCAGTTACTAGCTAGTAGAGCTTTATTTGCTTAATTGCTTTTATGCTTTATGCTGCGAAGATGAGGCAATTGAGTATTCTCGTAATCCTGGCTGCTGTGATCTGTGATGATTGATTCAGAAAGAAAAATAGAGATAAAACAGATTGCTTCTTAGTCGTTAAGTGTGCGTCTTCATAAAAAGATCGACTACTAGCTACTGTAGCTACTACTAGACTACTCGTAGACTACTGTACAGTTTAGTATTGAATACTACTAGACTAGTAGTCTACTACTTTTAGTAGCTACTAGTAGTAGAGTACTGTACTAGTAGTAATAACAATATGATAGTAATATTATTATTATTATTATCACACGGTTGTTTTGTCACAACAAGACTTCAGCAACATATTGTAGGATGACTTTTCGAAGTGGTGGATTTTTTTAAATAACATCGGCACCCTTTGTGCTCTCACGTATCAATCAAGGTCAGTAAGGGGCTTCGTGTCCCAAAACAACTATTCCGGCTTCGAGTCTTAACATACATGTAACGTATAACTTACAACGTACTCGAGCAAACGGAGATATGACCAAGACATTCTATAAAGCCGTGCTTCCAGCAGTACAATCCAGACGGTTAACGAGACGGAAACAACAACTACTGCCCAAGAGATTCTTGTCTCAATCGGAAAAAGAAGCTCCATCCACTTCCTTTTCGTCATCAGATTTTGTACCAAAACCCACGCCTCGGCAATTACGGATCGTTGCTCTCCGATCGGCTATTCCCATGGTAGGCTTTGGCTTTATGGATAACCTCGTCATGATCCAGGCGGGAGAAGCCATTGACATGTCCATTGGAGTCTCCTTTGGGCTGAGTACCATGACAGCCGCCGGATTCGGTCAATGTGTCAGTGATGTGGCGGGATTTACGTCGGGAGGAATCGTCGATGCGGCCGTTACCAAACTGAATTTGCCTCATCATAACTTAACACCCGCACAGCTGAACCTGGCGTCGTGTCGAGCATGGCATACCTTGGGTGGATGCGTGGGTGTCGTGACAGGATGTCTCTTGGGTATGTCCTGTTTACTCTTTATGGATACCTCAAAGGCGGATCGAGCCAAAAAGGCCAAGAAATTACAATCTATTTTTGCATCCATCTTGGAAGACGGACACAATCTGGTGGATGCAGGTAAGCTGGTCTGTGCTGGCTGTTTGCTTACTGTTGCATGCAATTTTATGTCTGACGTTTGTCAAACAAATAAACATGGCAGAACGAGCCACACTTTGGATGCTGGACGAAGACAAGAAAACATTGTGGAGTCAGGTGCGTCAGGACGGTGTCGTTCAGGCACCTGTGGAAGGGAGCATTGTCGGACATTGTATTAAAACAGGTCAGGTCGTCAATGTTGAGAATGCCTACGAAAATGAACATTTTCATGCAGATATTGACAAACAAACCGGATTCCACACAGAAAGTGTCTTGGTGGTGCCTGTTTTGAGTGAAGATGGTGGAGTGATTGGGGCTATCCAAATGATCAACAAGAAGGACGAAAACGGAAAAACTTGCCTTTTTGAAGAGTGTGATATTAAAATAGTGCAAATGCTATGCAAGCACGTTTCCAGCTTCCTTCGAATCGTACAGTCTGACTGAAGGAATGCGCAGCAGGAGAAACTTCAGATTGGCGCCGTGAAATAATTGCGCATTTAGAAGAGAGAGAAATTGGTACTGTCATGCCGAAGAGCAGCAGCATTTAGTCGCCGTTGGACTTTCGAATGCGTGAACGAAAAGGCCCATGCCAGCGACTGGAAGAAGAGAACAAGCTATAATCTGCAGTTATTTCTTGCATTGATCTGTCATCGTTGATTGCATCTTTGGCTGGACGCAGTTTATCCTTATTCCGACCTTAAAATCATCGCCCATGTCGGGGTCGAAGTCTGAGTCAGTGTCCTCAAATCTAGCATAATAATCAAGTTCTAGCTCTTGTCTGCTGCTGATGACCTTGAACGTCTCCGCACCATCCATGGACCCTTGTTGTTGCTGCTTCTCTGTTGCTGAGTTCCTACCAATGTCATCAAAGAACCACTGCCATCCCATCTTGGCGTATGAGCATCAGGCCACGTGTTCCAGGCCTGGTCAACAATGTAATTTTGGCTATCAGCTCAAGGGGCTGACCTGGCTGCGCTTTCATGAGTACCTGGTGCTGCCTCCTTTTATGTTCCGGCCGAAAAGATGACCATGCGGAGACAAAGGCTATAATCGAGAATGTAGAGGAGCTAACTGAGTCTGGCTCACCAGTGCCCTGCTTTGACGACGAGAATGCTGATGTCATCACCTCCAGCGATGAATGTCTGGTTTCTAACTGAACTGTGCGTTGCTATGGAGAAATTCTACTAAAATTGGTGGTGTTTATTTTATGTTCATTCAAAATTTAGTTCAGTCTTTTGCTGCAAGGTCATGCGATCCACCATTGCTCCATCGCTGTCTATCAGTCCGCCGCCAACCCCTTTGGCGGCTGCTGGACATGTGTGCTGTATCATGTTTCAATTATTGTGGGATTGTTACTTCATGTACATATAATCCAATGGCCGTGATAAACCCAGATCACTGCATCAACCTGCCGTAGACTACAGTCTCCGTGGTAAATCTCTGGCTATCAACATACGCCTCATCATGAAATTCTGCCTCAATCGCAGGGAGTTCTCCAACTCAATTACTGGTTTTAAAGCAGAAGGCCTTTCCCGCACCCAAATATCTTCCTTTGCGACTTCTAGTGTCATCATCAGATCCAGCAGTAGTAACAATTGTCGTCACACATAGCGCCCCGGCTCCATACAATCTATACTTTGTACCTTGTGCATACGCATGAGAATGACATTGCTAAGCCTCGACAGAGCGCTCTACGGAAGCGGCAAAGTATGGAACATGTATATCCAAGATCCAAGTGTAACAACATTTCGAATATTCATTTGACGTCTTTCGGCTCGCGAGTTTGAGATTCGCTTGCGCGAATTAGAAAAGACACAGACTCTGTGCTGATCTCGCCATCATAAACCAGCTGGTGATGAAATAATCAAAACTGTTGGGTAGCTGTCTTGATTATTCTTTTTGAGGAGATGAGCCGTCGTAGCTCTTCAGACTTAAGACATTCCACCGCAGACGTGTGCATCTGTCGTGGCAGTCAACAGTTGTTTCCAGACGACTTGAAAAAACAAAATCAACTAGAGATGCTCTACTAGCTAGTAGACTATGTTCTTCTTTCCCGTGGTACCGAACCCCGGAGCCCGGAGCCCGTCAACAATTTTGACCACCTCCTTCCGCGAACAAAGCTAATATTGTCGAGTACTTGTCGACTGCTGCACCAGTGTTCTGTTTAGCAGGCGCGATAGAGCGGCCCTTTAAATTTTTGTTGAAAAGCTTCAAGGGATCCACTAAAATAAGTCCGCTTAAAATCCGTCCAAACTGAAAAGATGAGAACATGATGGTAAAAGTACAACGGTGGTGTTAAACCCTCACGCAAACTCCCGAAGCCATACTGCCAAATTTTGTGAGTTAAATTTTTCTAGCCTAAGTACACTTCGAGAGTAAGCCAATACACTTCTTCATCTGTATATGTTAATAAATGTCTATAAGTCCCATGGACATATTTTGACCAATAGTTTAGTTCGTTGGCCTTTCCTCAGTCAGTTCTACAGTAGTAGGAAATTTATCTTCATTTTCATTTTACACACTTAACAAAATATGTCCATTGGGCCACGAGCCGTCCTCGACATGAATACAATATAGAGACTTGAAGATAACATTGAATTTTTTGACACTCACCGCCACAATTTTCAATCTCAAGAACATTGGCAAACAGTCGTTTCTGCATCCAAGGTAAGCTTTGTTGTGCTGGACACAAAAACATTGGCCACTCATTATTTTTAATTTCGTATCTACATCAAAGCTTTTAATACCAAGGTACGTTTGCTCGTTTTTATCAATGTTAGTGATGGGAAGTGATCTGCCATGGCCAATCTGTATAATTGCTGCCATGACGCCATGACGCCACGACGCATGACGCCATGACAGTGGATAGTGGGATTGGGATTAGTTTGCAGGCACGGGAGGAGGAGAGACAGAAGCAAACATCTGTCTACGTCTTCCAGTCCGACCGTGATAGTTTCTGCTCAAATACGCATCCTTGTCCACCTGTCGACACATCCCTGCACAGGGACATTCAATCTGCATTTGCATGCAGCTGTCTCACACATCCTCCATTGAACTGTTTCGCTCTTTTCGTTGCACAGAAAATTTCGTGTTCAAGCGGCTTTGAAAAATATGAAAGTTATTAACACAATCGCAACATTACTGTTGCTGGTTTGTACTGCGCATGCGCAGGTAGCCAACACAATCCGTGGAGTTGCTTCAGAACGAACTGATACCACCGATGCACTTAGTTTTGAGGATATAATGACTCGCCGTCGTCTTGCTGATGACTCCATCCCTAGATGCTGTTATGACTGCCACTGTGAGGGCTCCAAAGGGGGAACTCGCTATTGCGACTGCGATTGCAGTCCCTGCAGCACTGAGGAACCCGAAGGAGGATCGCCAGATCATTCTTATGAAGATGATTACTACTATGAAGATGATGATGAATCGTACTACCCTTCGTCCAAGGGCAAGGGTGGATCTAAATCTGGTAGCAAATCAGGAAAGGGTGGAAAGGGTGGTTCCAAGTCAAAGAGAGGCTCCAAGTCAAAGAGCAGCGGCTCTGATGGTGGATCTTACTACCCATCTGAAGACGATTATGCTGAGGATGATTACTACTACGAAGACGATTATGCTGCGGAGGGTTCCAAGGGATCTAAAGGAGGCAACAAGGGTTCCAAAGGATCCAAGGGTGGCTCATACAGTGGCTCTGGTGACTATTACCCAGCTGGTGATGACTATGACTATGGATATGGTGATGATGAGTATTACCCAAGTGGTGGCTATGGTTCCAAGGGTTCCAAGGGTTCCAAGGGTTCCAAGGGTTCCAAGGGTGGCTCTTATGGCTACTCTGATGACTACTACCCAGCTGATGGATCTTACAATGATGACTATGATTATGGATATGGTGATGATGAATACTACCCATCATATTCCAGTGGCTCCAAGGGATCCAAGGGATCTAAGGGTTCCAAGGGGTCTAAGGGGTCTAAGGGTGGCTCTTACTATCCTGCAGGTGATGATGAATACTACCCAAGTGAAGGCGATGATGAATACTACCCAAGTGAAGGCGATGATGAATACTACCCAAGTGAAGGCGATGATGAATATTATCCCAGCTCTAGCAGCAAGTCCAAGTCCAGCAAGGGAAAAGGAGGCTCCAAGAGTTCTAAGTCAAGCAAAGGAAAGGGAGGATCCAAAAGTTCCAAGGGTTCTAAGAGCTCCAAGGGCAAGGGTTCCGGTTCATCTTATGAAGATGATTACTATTATGAAGATGACAATGTAGCCGAGGATGATACTGTTGCTGAAGATGATTATGTTGTTGAAGTTGAAGATGATTATGTTGTTGAAGTTGAAGATGATTATGTTGCTGAAGATGATTACGTTGCTGAAGATGAGTAAGTACTTTAAAGTTGATGAGTCTTAAAAGTTTCATCAAGACTGTATATTTACAAACTAACTTTCCCTGTTTGTATTGTCTCTGTGTAGCTACTACTACCCTACAAACGGAGGAGGCAGCAAAGGAAGCAAGGGCAGCAAAGGAAGCAAGGGCTCAAAAGGAGGATCATACTCTGATGATTATTATGTAGGGTAAGCAAATTCAAAAGCTTTTACTTGGCTTGTATGACTTTGGTCTCTCTTGTCCTGACTTGAACCCCTCTCTTTCATGCTTCTCAGAGATGACTACAACTATGAAGATGATGAGTACTACCCAAGTGATGGTTATGGCTCCAAGGGTTCTAAGGGATCCAAGGGTTCAAAGGGTTCCAAGGGTAGCTCTTACAGTGGCTCTGATGACTATTACCCAGCTGGAGATTACAGTGGTGACTATGACTATGGATATGGTGATGATGAATACTACCCATCATACTCCAGTGGCTCCAAGGGTTCCAAGGGGTCTAAGGGCTCCAAGGGTTCCAAGGGTGGCTCTTATAGCTTCTCTGATGACTATTACCCAGCTGGAGATTACAGTGGTGACTATGACTATGGATATGGTGATGATGAATACTACCCATCATACTCCAGTGGCGCTAAGGGTTCTAAGGGTTCTAAGGGTTCTAAGGGATCTAAGGGATCCAAAGGCTCAAAGGGAGGATCTTATGGCTACTCTGATGACTACTACCCATCTGGAGGATCCTATAGTGATGACTATGGATATGACTATGAAGATGATGACTTATATTACCCCAGTGAGCCCGCTGAGCCCGCTGAGCCTGCAGAGCCTGTCAGTCCTTCCGGCAACTATGGTAAGGGCAAGGGTGGCTCCAAATCTTCAAAGGGCAGTGGTAGCTCTAAGTCCAGCAAGGGAAAGGGTGGCTCCAAATCTTCAAAGGGTAAGGGCAGCTCTAAATCCAGTAAAGGTAAGGGCGGAAAGGGTGGATCAAAGTCATCAAAGGGGTCTTACTACCCTACCCCCTCTGAGCCCAGCCCCCCCGAGCCCAGCCCCCCTGAACCTACGTATGACGATGAGTAAGTTCAAATTTGAATGTATGAAAATGGCTTGTATCTTTCGTTTAACTCACTTTTCATTGATTGATTATTTGCACCATTTTGTACTTAACAGCTATTACTACCCCAGTTTCCCCGAGCCCAGCCCACCTGGACCTGCTTACGACGATGAGTAAGAACAAATTTGAATACTGAAGGCCGTGTTTTCTTCTAAACATGACTCTAACTTTTCTTTGCTATATTTTCACCATTTTCTTTTCTGCAGTTACTACTACCCCAGCAATGGTTCTAAGGGATCTAAAGGAGGCAGCAAGGGATCTAAAGGAGGCAGCAAGGGATCGAAAGGAGGTAGCAAGGGATCTAAGGGAGGTTACGGCAGCGATGATTACTTAAGTGGAGGTGATGATTACTTAAGTGGAGGCGATGATTACACAAGTGGAGGCGATGATTATTATTACCCGTCAGGAGGCGGATACGGCAGCAAAGGAAGCAAAGGAAGCAACGGAGGTTCTGACTATTATTCCAGTGGAGGCGATGATTATTACCCGTCAGGAGGCGGATACGGCAGCAAAGGAAGCAAAGGAAGCAAAGGAGGTTCTGACTATTATTCCAGTGGAGGTGATGACTATTACCCTGCCAGCAGTGGAGGTGACGACTATTACCCTGCCAGCAGTGGAGGTAAAGAATACTACCCTGCCAGCAGTGGAGGCGATGACTACTACCCTGTCAGCGAAGGCAACGGCTCGTACAGCTCAGGGGGCTCATCAAAGGGCAAAGGTGGATCCAAAGGGCAAAGTACTGAAGGATACGGACGACGCTATCCCGACAGTGTCGTACATTAAGCATTTATGATAATGTTCTGAAGGTCAGCGATCAAAAATTCAAAGCATGTTCTGTTGTTTAAATGACAGAATTCTGTCTTATTGTAATTTACAAATACTACTACCAAACGACACTTGTCTCCACAGTTGCGCCGAGTACGCACATTGGTTGTCCTAATATGTTTGTCAATGCCTCTCTTTTTCGTGATTCAATGAGTTTGCCGGTAATGAGTTGTCGAGCAGGGAGGACAAATAATAATAATAATGTATCCTTGTCAACTTTGTCTAAAAGCAAGCGGAAACTCTAATTCTAAATCGGTGAAAAATGTTTTGAGATACCAGATACTACTCTGTACTAACTTCATATGAAATTATTTGACTTCTTGAAGTCCTGATTTTTTCGAAAGCGCATGGTGTGATTACAACGTAAAAAGCTAGTGTGGAGACTCATGAATATTAGAGTAAATATTGAATATTATGATAATAGTAGGAGCAAACTAGTGGTGTGTGTGTGTATACAGAGCAGGCTAGGCACACGACCTAATA
>Ga0100391_1004147_pt1 | contig 14133 bp, 8 predicted proteins | sample CryGeymeta201515_FD_81541 | JGI IMG/M metagenome (GOLD analysis project Ga0100391, IMG submission 81541) | Groundwater microbial communities from Crystal Geyser aquifers in Utah, USA - Crystal Geyser metaG 2015-15 | ecosystem: Environmental > Aquatic > Deep subsurface > Groundwater | place: USA...
CTCTATTAGGTCGTGTGCCTATGCTTGCTCTGTATCCACACACTAGTCTAGTTTACTCCTATTTGCCATAATATTCAATATTTACTCTAATATTCATGTAGTCTCCACACTAGCTTTTTACGTTTTCCTGCGCCTAAACTACTACGAAAGCGAAGCAACAGAAAAAAAAAATCAAACAAGAACCATCGTAAATTGTAAAGAAGGAATAACCCAGTAGAATTATCATCACTTCTTACGAATAGAAACTATTGTATTACTACTATTGCAGTAAAACAAAATTAACATAAAAGGAATAATATTAAAAGGACATGAGCTCGGTTGTTCATGAAGGGATCGGCTGTAATGAATGTGGTGAGATTCCCATTGTAGGAACGAGGTATCGATCCAGAATAAAAAGCAACTATGATTTGTGCAGCGAATGCATGCGGTTTAATCACAGCGACCACGAGAAGCAACACAGCTTTCAAGTGTTTCACATTGTAAGCGATGCCTTGGAAACTCCAGGCGACTCTGATGAAAATCCAGCGACAGAGAGTGGTGGTTGTCTCAATATTCTTCTACCCCTTGGCGAAAATCACGAATTTATTACGACTTCAGTATTGGACGATATTTCTCAAGACGAATACAGTAAGCCCTCGTCTTGCAGTGTTTTTATCAACAACGGCTGTTCATTGGAGCATCTTGGCCAATTTCAACATTGGCTCGGTAATTATTCCTATTTACGTGATATTCAAATATATATCGCAGCAATATCCTACACCGAACCTGTAAAAGCCGTTTGTGCTGGACTACGAGCAACTCAGTCTACCACCACGGTTGATATTACATTAGCTCTTCCACTACCGATAGTCGCCACTACTGGAGTGTTGGAAAAGGAGGCCTTTCATGAGTTGCAAGAGTTGGTTGCCAACAGTGGAAACCTTCAGCATCTTCATTACAGCATCTGCAATATCTTTCCCTTTAGTACGTTCAGTATCATCCAGCCAAACTTAGATGCATTTGAAGGTCAACTTTTTGATGCTGTTGCCAATACAAGACTTCGAACATTTGGATATTTCGCAAGAGAGGGTTATATAAGCCCGACTAACAAAATCAAAGCATGGAATGCCATGAAAAATAATCCTTCACTTCGTCACCTGAAAGTGAAAAGGCATTTGAACATTTATCATCACTTGGTGTTCTTGGCAGCCGACAAAAACTACAACTGGTCAGACCGTTGGAATAGCAGTACGGAGTGTGGAACAATTTTACAGGAAGCTTTGGATTGCGATCTGAACTTTGACAAGGTTTCTGTTCTTTACCATTTTCTAAGTGCAAGTCCGAACATGATTGCTCGAGCTCTGCTTGCCCCTTTGATAGAAGAAGGGGCGTAAATCACATTCGTCTTGGAGAGGAGACACTCTATTAGGCTCTATTACTACCTTTGCATACGAATAAATAAAAACAAAATGAGCGCTACGACGAGAGAGAGTCGCTAGCCTACTTCTTGTGCTACTCGGACAGCAACCTTTATCCTGAAACTAAATTAACTTTATCTCTAGTTCAGTTCAACGCCTACCAGACTCGGAAACAAGAATTCAAAAGCCAAAAGAACCTTTCGCACAATCCGAAAACTTTCTAAAACGAGTCTTATGGGGTTGGCATTGAGAGCCTGCACGACCCTGAAAATTTAGCCCTCCAGCCGATGACAGGCTCTTTCGACGAAGAGGCGCCACAAACTACTCAAAAATACTTCAAACTCAACTCTAGACTAGTCTACTAGACTAATAATTATTTGTGCCAATCTTGTAATTATCCACCCTCGTCTTGGTAGTAGTCTACAGTAGTAGTCTAGTACGGTAAATCAATACTCGAGTAGAACAGTTCATTTTTCTCTTTTATTATCCAAGATAATTGAGCAAAAGAGACGATGTTGTGCAACCGACCCAGCGTAAGAACGAATGGATCCAATAACCATCGCTACAAAGATGACAAGTCCCAACAACAACAACAACATCAAAAGCAAAAGAATCCATCCACCTTGACTACTACCAGAGCGCAGCGTCAAGCAGCTGCTCGCGCCGCCGCGGCCAAATCGAAGCATAAATTATGGGGTCCTTCTCATAGCTTCGATTCCAACGATTCGGATACCCTCACGAACGACGACAATAAGGGAGATCCATTGAACACCACCAGCAGCACTACCCGTGGATGCATACGCGAGTTGAACGAGTATGCTTCCAATTTGGGTGTCCAGGGCGGATTTGGATGCGTGGCAGATGATGGTGACGACAACACAAATGGTATTGCTGGTAGCTGGTGGGACACGATGGGGAAGGCTTGGGTAGAATGGAATACCAGTTCTGTCATGCAGGTAGTACGCAACGGCGCATCTTGTGAACCTCGCTCATCCACAAGAAAGAACGGCAAGCGCCGCAATCAGTTGGAACCGTTGCAGGCCGTGCAGGAAGAGGAAGAAAGTGACACGGATCCTTCGACAGCACCAGAAGATTCCAAGAGCAGTGGGGAAAAGGCTACTAGTAGTACCCCGACGAAGAATAGTCTCGCGGAAAGCAACGAACGACACGAGGCCAACACCTCTCGGAATTCTGGTAACAACAACTCGCATCGTACAAGCGATATCGACGACAACAACAACAACAACAACAACAACAACAACAACAACAACATCAACAACAACAACAACAACAACAACAGCTACAAGAAGACACCCAAGGTTTGCCGGATGGAAACTTGGACTGATATGATCTTCAGTGCTAATGCTTGCGTCGGTAGCCCTTGTTCAGCTCAAGACTTGGAAGAAGTACTTGGTCAACATCAACAGCCTACTACCAACAAACGATGTCTGCCTAGAACTAGCGGATGTAGTCTAGGTATTGCTCCCTTGACTTTTGACTGTGGCATGGATGAAGAAGATGACATCATTTTGTCCTCGCCCCTTCACGATCGTCCAATATCAGACAGTGCCAGTTCAGTACTGGACACAGCAAAGCAGCAGGTACCAGAGCGCACCAGGAGCGACGATTCGACCCCTGCCGAACGAAGGCGATTGCGAAGTCAAGCTCGTCGTCAACGGCACGAACAGGTTGCCATACAAGCATCCTTGTCGCAGGCAGCGTTTTCATCGGTTGCTCCTCACGAAGACTTTGAAATTACATCGGAACATGATGTTTTGGTGACACAACCCTCTACCACCAGGACACTGCAACAGAAGTCGCAGTTTACTCCTCCCCTCGAACAAGATGGTCAGGCTCGCTTACCTCCTAATAACACTACCAATACGTTTCATTATCCGGTCCAACATTACACGACGGAACAACCACCGGCTCCCATGGAAGAACTTCTCGTCAAAGAAGCCGAAGCACAAGCATTGGAACGCAGCATTTCGGAACTTACAATGCGTTCGTCTTACCAACCACCGGCAACCACATCCACAACCGACGCACCGCCGGAACAGCGTCGCATGGCATACTATGCTGTCGGCCGGCATCACCGATTGAATGCCGGACCCAGAAGTGGCGGCAATAGACGTTGCTACTTTACCGGCAAGCTCATTTTTGGTGGTGCTCCGTTTTACGCCGGTATTGTCCAACAGGGCCTCCGGACGCTTGTCGTTTTTTGTTTGCCGTCGGCACTGGGTATGCCCCAAAGTCTACCAGGATACAATGCCAGCATGAGCGGACGCTCGCTTGGTAGCGGTGGATTGCTGCAACGATCGCGACGAACTCTCAGTTCGGCAGCGTCATTAAAATCGATCAACACAAAGAAGTCCTTTTTGAGCAAGTCGAGTTTGGTCAGCAATTCCCGTTCGAGGCTGTCTAGCACCATTGGTTTGGACGAAATGAGCCTCAGTATCGAAGGCGATATCGATCCCAATTGGAACCTGGACAAGGACTACCTACTGCGAGTGTTACCCGAGCCAGCAGAGAACGACTTTGTTTTGCAAGAAATGAATCAACGATATCCCGAACAGTTTGAGACATTGCCCGTCCAAGTCCGGCACCACAAGTGTTGGAAAATTTACGTCAAGTTTTGTTTCTTCTCGGGATTGCCCATAGCAGAAGGTGAACTGCATTACGAGGTCCAGCCCAGTCTTGCAATGGAGCTTTATGGCGAAGACATTGTACTGAGCCACGAGGTGATGGAAGCCGTCAATGGCGCAAGCTCTGCTGCTATTCTAAAGCTCCCCAATCAAAAGACTTTTCGGTATCTCAAGAAGCATTACCAACAGCAGTCGTCAAAATTGCCTGAAATTGTGTTTAAGCGAACCTCGTGGGAGCAAGTAAAGCCAGAGGTGTAAGGTGTGTAGCTCTGCACAAAAACATGGAATAAGGCAATGTATGTACTAACCAAGTACTGTACTAACGTTTGTGGTCGGAGTAAAGAGATTCCACCAACTTTTGACAAAAATATGAGACTTCCAACAGATACTATATAGAGCTAATATGCGTCTAAGTTAAATCATGAGTACTCCATGCACACACAATCAACACCAACTAGAGATCTAGTCTTGGTCCAATAGTAATAATTCTATTACTAATAGTCTCCTACTAGTAGTACTAGTAGTGAGTAGTAGGTCTACTCACCTCAAGCTTTGGCCTAAAATAAGATGAGGTAGACTACACACATGTTCTGCAACAAAATACTCGTAAAACTATTAGAGCGAGATTTTTACTATTGTTCTTCTTTAGTACTACTCTAGACTTCTACTGTTTTTTTATGCGTTCCGCGTAATGGTAGCCAGTAGGTGGAGGAGTCAGCACTTGTAATTCATTTGTGATCTACTCCGAGTACTACGTACTCTGCTTTTTAAAAAATAAAAGCTGTTGGGATATGCAATTCATAACAAGATGAGGCAGAAGAGAATATCATTATATTACTATCATCAAGACTCAAGACATATTCTTGCTCTAGACCTGCGCATGCGTAGTCTCCCGGTATTTTGCTGAACATCCCCCGCTTCCGTGCTCACCACTACTACTCGTATGGCAGTGATCCGAGCACAAATCAATGAAGAAAATAACTATGTATTTCATTATCTTTGCTTTACTTGTTCTGGTGACGCTATCAAATTCACCGGTAATTTTATTCAAGGAGCCATACTCTCGCATCGCCAGTAATACCAACGTGACCCGTAAGGATGACAATGCAACCAATGCTACCTACCACAACAAGACAAACATTAGTAATGGTAACAGTGGCACCACCAACCTGACTACTCCCACCACCTCCACAAGCGGCGGCGAATATATTACCGTGGCGACAGCAGCACTAAGCATCAAACCAATTCAACTTCCAGCTTTTTCCTTCCCTGGACGGTTGGATGTAGATTGCAGTCGAGAATATTATTGTCGGCAAAGCAGATGCACAGCACCAAATGTGTCTTCGGCATTTTCTTTGACAATCATGGAAGATTATCTGTTTGGTCATGTCAGTGGTCAAAGCCAAAGAAGGAAGAGCATCCAATTTTGGGGAGACTCAATTAATGCTCAAATGGAATGTGATTTCCGACAATGGCAGCATGATTATCTGTCCCAGCAACAACAATACAGCAACAAGAATTCAAGTTACGAAAGAATAAAGAGCACGTTCGTTCAAGTAGGATGTCCTTGGCGAAATTGTACGCCAGCAACAGGGTGGGGCGCTGGATTGACCAACATGGCCCGAAAAGCTCACGTTATTGTCTTCAATATTGGTGCTCACTACGAGTTTCTAGATGCTGAGAAAATTGAAAATGACATTCGAAAATATGAGCCCTATTTACGAGCATTTGTCCACGAGCATCATGGACTGGTGATTGTTCGGTCTCCTTCTCCTACGCATTTTGACACACCCACTGGACTTGCTAACCGCGAGATTATTCGGGAGCTTCGAAAAATTAAGCTGGCGCAAAACCTAACCAACAACGATCTCTGTGCGCCGCTGTCACGCATGCCACCTGTCATTCAACACCAAGATGATATGTTGCGAGCCATGGCGCATCGCATTAGTGCCTTTTATGAAGACGTGTATTCTTTGAGTTTGGACCATTGGAATGATAAACGGGAAGATACTGCAGCCAGTGATTGTAAACATTTTTGTCAATCCTGTGGGATATGGCGGGCTTGGAATATTGGAGTAGCCGAGCAAATGGTGAAGCACTTTTCTCGGAAATAAAGTAATCCAGCACATGTGTACACTTGAGAGAGCATTAGCAGTCGATCGACGAAGATGATGACTAGCTGTAGGTCTTTGAAGCTGCCTGGAAGACCCATTTTCCTTCGTGACACTGTAAGTGGCATTTGACTACGGATCTAGAAAAAGTACAAATAGTATTGCAGCTCAAGCATTAGCAATAACAGGTGAAATCGATATTTAAATTAAGTGTTCACATTGCGATTTGCTAGTTGTATAATAGAAAGAGGCACCCTGCACTTCAAATAGTAGGTGCATTGTGTTTGTTCACGGAAACGGTGTGTGTTCAGGGAGGTTTGGAAGGTACCTGTCGGCTTCGTCATGCGAAGAAGAGCTAGAACCTCTGATGCGCGCAACAATATTTTTGTAGTCGTTCCGTTCCAGTAGCTCTCGAAGACGTTCCAAGTCTTCGTCCTTCTTCTGCAGGATTATACGTAGCTGTTCCGTCTCTTCCCGTTCTTCTTCAAAACGAGAAGTCATTGTTATCAAACTTGGTGTGATGGAAGAACAGGCGGTATGATGATCTTCGTTGCCATTATTTTGGACCTCTTGTGGAAGGGTCATAGCTTCATGGAGGAAAAACGTATCCGCCATCATATCATTAAGTTCCTGAGAATCGTCAGAGTCATCCTCTTCATACGGGCTCCATTCTGTGACTGCACCGCCTTCTTCATTCACCGTTTCGAGTGTCTCACGAAGTAGGTTAGTATGAACTTGTGACGTAGAGAGAATAAGTGCGGATTGGCTGTTCGTTGATGCCATATTAAGCGGCGCTGCAACCAACTCAACTTGTTCCTGAAGTACCTCGGGCGTTTGACTAAATTCCTTGTTCATGATCTCCTTGGTGCCACTTGTAGACTCAGGGAAATAAGGAACTGGCTTGCCTGTCTGCTCCTTGGCGTCGACTTGCACATAGATTTGCTCGACCAAAGCATTTAATTGTTCCGGCAGAGTATTCTCGAGCTCGTTCCCGGTGAGATGACTTTTTTCGGAGATGCTACTTTCAGAGCAAGGATCCGTGGTTGACTGCGAGCTTCCTGATCCAGGTATTCCAAGCGAAGTCGTAAAGACTGATTTTTTATCCCTCGCAATAGATTTGTGGGGAGGAGTTACTTGAATGACTTCAACTACACTAGTGTTGGTGCTCCTGTCCTCGTTTGGCAACTTTTTCTTTTTCTTGACCTTTTTGATCTTCTTGATCTTTTTACGAATGTGGAGTAGTAGTCTTTTTCGCATGGACTTCGAGGGTTTATTCATAATGGCGTGAGCTTTTCCAGTTGCTTCATAGGGATCACTTTCCTCCAAAGATTGAATAGATACTTCTTCTTGCTCGGGATTGAAAGTAACTACAATCACATTATCCGATGATGTTACTGGTTCAGATAATGGCTCCTTTTTCTGCCTGGATAATTTGTCTGCACTCGCTTTGTTTTTAGAGGCTGATGGATGGTGCTTTTTCACGGTTTGTTCCTTGCTAGAGATGGAGTCGCGGTCTCGAACAACATCCACTTTGTTTCGTTCTGGCGAATCTACATGACCGCCTTCATGTGTGAGCTTGGAGATTGTGTCATCAAAAGAAATAAATACTGAATTCGACATGACTGGATCATCCATCGTAGAGCATAACATATCTTCTCTTCCCTTGGCTGCCGAAACTATTGGCTTGCATACTTGGTCAAATGCATGATTAAACCAGCCCTGTTCCATGGGAGTAAAATCGTCGGAAAGAAACGTGTCGCCATCAAAGTGGTGAATGGGTTCTTCCAGAATCTTATGAGGAATTTCCCGATCTCGTTGTCGAGCGGCCTCAAAAGATTTCTTAAGCTTCTGTTGGGTCTGCTTCTTGTCTGCGGAGGCTAGTTCACGGAGGGGGTCCCTGGGTTGATTGGAGGCTGACGTTGATGGGGAATGTTTTGCGTTGGATTTGCTTCCTTGCTTCGGGTATTCCTCAATATCATCACTGACAGCATTCGTTTTGCCTTGGCATTGAAAGATGCCAAAACTATATTGTAGAAAGTTCCAAGTCCTATTCACACTTTCCCGGTCAATGAAGGAAGTAGCGGTGGTACCCGTATTCTGAGTTCGACTAGTGCATGTATTCTCCATAGTATTTTGGGTACCTTTCAGCTCAGAGTTGGAGTCATCCTCTGAATCCGACGGTGCCCAATCTTGATGGGAAATCAGGTTGGATCCATCGTGGTTGTTGGTGACGGTATCGATCATGGTGAATACTCAATATTCAATAAATCCCGATTCAATGGTCTGGTGTATTGCTTCCGTATTGTATGATTCTCTTCAAGATGGTCTAATGCCGGTGTTGAAAAAGATTAATGCTGTCTTTGCAAAAGAATCCTTTTCTTATAAGTCACAATTAACATTGGGCTTGCATCTTGCATGTTGGATCCCTTTCAGTTTGTTCTGTTTCGAAAAAAGTGAGGAACAGCCTCACGGGATTCATGAAAGACTCGAAAACTTGAACACTAAGAAGGTTGTCCAAAGAGACTTAGCGGAACCAGAACCCGTGGAGGACAAATTTTAGCACATTTTTTGCGGCCAACTCTTCACAAGAATAAGAAAATCTTGCAGATGTTCCAGTCGTAAAATATTTGCCAGCAGCAGCAGCAGAGGTTCGGCAGTCTTCAGCGAAGGCAGATTTACACGCATACAAGATTTTAATACTAGCAAGGCTCGACCTGTACGGAATAACAACTACACCAACTCTCTCATCTTGTATAGATACCTGAACGGCAGATACAGAATACAGATATTCTACAACATCTGAAACGAAACAGTGCAGTATGCTGCGAGCATCCACCAACACGACAAACACTATGAACCTCGAAAATTGCACGAGTGTCTTGTGGAAGCGGGAGTTCTCCGATGTCCTTGAGGAGATTCCTGATGCTTTGAGTACACAACGTTCAGCCGAGGAGCTTCGTTTCATTATGAGCACCGGACTGGTGTCTCTCGACGATATGGTTAAGGACCCAGAGAAGTTCTTTCTAGCACATCGCATGCTGGCTCGACAGATTCCACGAATGGGATCCAGTCTGTGGATCCGCTTCGTACTTCAGTACAACTTATTTGCCGGATCTGTTTGTGCTCTGGGAAGTCCTTGGCAGATTCGAAAATTTATGGAGAGAAATGCAGAACGTCCGCTACTAGGTTGTTTTGCCTTGGCCGAACAACGACCAGGACAGGTTGATACGGTGGCCGAAGTGTCTCCAGATGAGACTCATATAATCTTGAGCACGACCACGGACATGTCCGCCAAAACATGGATTTCGCAGGGTTTGATAGCTGACGAAGCTTTGGTTTTGGAAACTATGGTCGTGCATGGACATTCCTACGGACCTCAAGCCTTTCTTATCAAATTGCGAGATAACGACGGAACATTACTCCCGGGAATTACGCTCTTGGATATGGGCCCAAAAGACGCGGGAGGCGACTTGGATAATGCCCGCATTACCTTTGACAAGGTTCGCATACCTCTGAGTACGCACTTGTCGCGTTATCTGGAGTTTAAAAATGGGACAGTGGTGCACCACGCAGGCAAACGAGTATCAACGCTAGAAATAATCGGAAAAACTCTTAATACTGGGCGAATCGCTGTGTCGCAAGCTGCGTTGACATCCACGAGAGCAAAGTTGGAAATAATAGCCAACAATTTCGACGCCAGCAGTGTTTGTTGGACTCCCATGTTGACTCCGCGTCCTCGTGCCCGACGAGCGGGACATGATGGTAAACCAAAGCTTACCAAACGGTTGATTGCAGAAGCTTTTCACAATTTGGATCGATTGAACAAATTCGCGGAAAGAGTTGAAGCGGAATTGTGCGTGAGCATCTTGCACCAACAAGAACCCAAAGAACGGACTCTGCAAGCCATTTCTGTGTTGAAAGTGGAGGCCGTGGAGATTTGCATTGAGATAATGGCGACGATAGAAACGCCCAATAATTGCAACTTGTTTCTCGGTCATGATTTCTTGAAATGTTGCAAGTTTGCCGAGGGAGATACTAATGCTCTGATGCAAAAAATGACCCGGGACTTGATACACCGCAATAGTTCCAATTCAAGCTCTAAAGCACTTAGCAAGCAGGTTGACGCTGCTCTCGACGATTTACAACGAGAATTGATGCTTATTGAGCAAGGGAATGGTTGCAGTAGCGCGGAAGCGTGGGACAGGTGCGGGGAGCTTGTCTATGTTGTTGCAGAAGCTCACATGGATGAAATATTGCAGAGCTATGGGTGCCTGGTGAATGTTGTCGAATAAATGGCTACTGGAGTTGCATTGATAGACTTTTAGTACTACAGCGCAAGTGTTGCTTAGTTTTCTGTTACAAAATAAGGGGCGCTGACACAGTGATCTCAAACTCCTATCGACAGTTCAAAACTAATGGCCTGAATACATTGGTCTTTTGCTGTCTCGAGCAAACAATTGCCATATTTTTATTCGTGCGCATACGTATTACAGTAGTGCGCCTGTGCCCGGCTGTTATTGTGCCAGCAGAGCAACAGAGGTACCAGGTAGTAGCAGTCGCAAAGAGATGGATCTACCCACAAGCAATCTTTGCAAGAAAGGCCAGTGGCAGCCAATTTATCGTCGCAGCCTGCTTGCGCAAGCGCATGGCATTTCCTTGCGCAAGGGAAGAAGCAGAGATCTATGGCGTTCATACTGCCCATTAGCTACTCGAGTATACCTCATTGGTACTTTTAGCTAGAGTAGTTACCTGGTAGTGGTAGGGTCTTTCAACATAATCTAGCTAGAATAGCTGCTGCTGACCCTACTACCAGTACTACTAGGGCGAATGGGGACTGGTACCGGGTACAACGTAGTTTCTACAGATCTTTTTTATTTTTTATTTACCATGGTAGACTCCTTTGAAGTTCGTTAATTTGTCGCACGTTCGTAATTCTTCACTGCGTTTGAATGACGAAGCGATGTCATTGCAGCCGACAACAACGCCAACAACACTATGGTACTAAGGCAGAAATTATTGACGTTTTCTCATCTTCGCCGAAGAAATCATAGGGACTGTACTTCTTGAACAGTTTACGTACGCACGAACGAGAACCGCCACACTGCCAGCTGCTTTTTGAGAATTAGCATCATTTCCGAACAGTTGGGCATACCATATATTACAAATTTAAATGCGCAGCCAATCACAAGTTCACGGATTCTCTCAGTATGGACGTAAAATGCGAGGTCTGCTGAATGAAAATCTTCCGTTGGCTGCAAATAAAGAAAGAGATTTCTTGCTTAATTGACTAAATTAGATATAGAAATAGTTCGTACTTGCTTTTCAATCTGCGTCAAGTGCGTGCTGTTGGAGCTGATTATTAAACACGATTACTATTCTCTAGTATCTAAAGTGTTTACAGAGACGCAACCTTCCTAAAGTGGTCTTGCTGAAATAGGGTACCACGTATGGTGCAGCAGTCAGGAAACGAATTGAAGAAGTTCAACGATCAACAGTGGAACGGATGTTTTCCTCTTATTTTTTCGTATTTTACCTTGTGATAAACGTCGAAGTCTATCATCATCTTTACCGATACTAGCACGAAAACCATTAACAACCTAAGCCTACCGGTATGACAATGTCCTCATCCGACCAGAACAACGAAGAGAGCAACAAAAGGCAGCGCCTCTCTGCTGTTGATGGTAAGATTAAGAGCTTTGTTATTCTTTTTGTTTTATTTTGTTAGATTTGGTTTTTATCAGCTGGAGGGTGGAGGAGGCAAAAAAGCTTGCTGCACGTGCTCACCTGGTTAAGGCGGAGAACGTCGGAGCTGCTATGGACCTCACCATCGCCAATGATTATCTCATGATGAAGTCCCCTTGTCATTGGCATTTGCTTTCCTTTAAGTAAATCGTCACAGTCTCACCAAGCACGCCTGTTCGATTCCTTTCGCAACCACTTGCAGACCCTCCGGTAGGTCAATCAGCAGGCCAGAACGTCGACGACAGTTCTGCCAACAATAACGCAAATCAACAGCAGAATTTCAACCTTCAGCAACTTATGCAAGCGCAGCAGCAGCAGCAACAGCAGCAGCAAAAACTGCTACAGCAACAGGGAAATTCTAACAACCAATTCATGTTTGGCCAGGGCAGTCAGAACCCCAATCAAGGAGGCACGGTCAACGATAATGCTAACAATAGCAATAACATGGCAAATTTCACGGCTATGCAACCAGGTATGGGCACTCAAATGATCCAGTTGCAACAGCAGATGGGAATGCCTCAACATAATCCCATTATGAATGTTGGAAACATGCAGCTCATGGCAGCCTTGGGTGGAATGCAAAACCAAGTGCCAAACATGGCAGGCTTCGGTGGTATGCTCGCAGGAGGCAATATGCAGCAAGTGCCGGCTAACAACTACATTCAGCAACTCTTCAATCAAGGCAATATTGGTGCTACACCTGCCCCGACTGGAGGCATGATACATGGGAATCCTGCCATGGACCAAGCCCAGTTGCTCCAGATCGTTGCATCATTGGCGAATCAAGGTGGCAACCCTGCCGCCGCGGCGCTCTTTTTATCCCAGCTGAACACTAATGGCGCGCTAAGAAACAGCGATCCTCCTGGTTCGGTTTCAGGTGTTGAGTCTACCAACAATCGTGCTCGCTTGACAATCGAAGAAGAAAAAGCCAGAGCTCTTGCAATGATGGAAGGAAAGTCGCCTTATCCCAGTCCTGGACTAATGGGACGCGATCCAGTGCCGCTATATATGTCCTGTGATGACGAGCGCCTGAGTGCGTATCACGCTTTGGCTCGCAGGCACATGGAGTTCTTTGAAGCTGGTCAAGATGACATTTCCACGAACGCTCGCGGTCGCAACCGCCCCATTGTCCTTGGTCAGGTGGGAATTCGATGCAAGCATTGCAGCCACTTACCTCCCCGTCGGCGTCAGCGAGCTGCCATGTACTACCCGTTTAAGTTGGATCTGTTGTATCAGGCTTGCCAAACTTTGGCCAATGTGCACTTGTGCGAGCAGTGTCAGCACTTTCCTGCCGATGTCCGAACAGAGCTTGTCAAGTTGCGCGGCGAAAAAACAACCGCCTTGGTGGTACGTGCTACGAATGATTGCCCTTTGCTTCTTTGGAATCTACCTGCAGACGTTCATCCTCACCATATTTTCTTATTTTTTATTGATGGCAGGGCAAAAAGTATTGGGCGGACGGTGCCCGAATCCATGATGTCTACGAGTCTCCGGATGGCCTGCGCTTTCGACCATTGCCGAGCGACGACGAAAAGGGTGAACAAGGCGATAACAATGAAAAGCCAACTACTGAAACGAACGATGATACTGGCCCTGTCAAATCTGAGGATACCGAACATTCGGCTTTCCCAGTGAAATCCCATGTTGACTCTGGACCCCCTCAGCAGCCCGTCATCGCCAGTGAGGATTAAGGTGAGGCTGGAGCAAAAGATAGACTTCTGGTGGAAGTGAAAAGCCAGTGATGCCAAAAGTGAAAGGGTTTCGAATTTATTAGGCCATTGCTTAAGCCATTTTTCTTGGGAGGCACATTAACATCCTGTAATCACTCGAATGTACTAGCTACCCAGTATTGCGCACACTACTCTGTGTACCGTTTAACCTCTCCTGATGCAGAAAACTAGCTGCGGAAGCAAAAACTTAAAAAGCGTTTTTACGCTTGCAAATTAAGCCCAGGTGGACTGCCATAGAACTCAGGAGTTAGGTCTTACTCTATTAGGTCGTGTGCCTATGCCTGCTCTGTATCCACACACTAGTCTCTAGTCCAGTAGTTCAGTCTATCCATAATATCCATTTACTCTAATATTCAAGTAGTCTCCACACTAGCTTTTTACGTGTTATCAGCACCATGGCGCTCTTCAAGCCGGCTACCGGCTTCCACTGAAGTTAACAAGACTACAGACACCCCCTGTAGCCATGCTGTTAATGCCATGCGAGTTTCCGGAGGCGACATGCACCAGA
>Ga0100391_1004158_pt1 | contig 14105 bp, 22 predicted proteins | sample CryGeymeta201515_FD_81541 | JGI IMG/M metagenome (GOLD analysis project Ga0100391, IMG submission 81541) | Groundwater microbial communities from Crystal Geyser aquifers in Utah, USA - Crystal Geyser metaG 2015-15 | ecosystem: Environmental > Aquatic > Deep subsurface > Groundwater | place: USA...
CCGGCCTTGTGAAAATTCCTCAAACGCTTTGACAACGCATCTTGATTTTGTCGGTTCGGGTTCAATGGTTCTCGTTTTTGGATTATTCACATAACCAAACGGCGCAAGGCCGGGCCATTCGCCCCGCCTGAGTTTTTGTCTAATCCCGCGCTTTACATTTTCCGACAAATTGTCGGAATAATATTTTGATTGGCCAAAGGCGACTTGAAGCATAAACAAACCTTGCGGAGTTGGCTCAAACCAAAATGTCGGGAAGCGCAAAGAAACGATTTTGGCGGTGTCTATGGAGTCGCATAACAAATTTCTAAATCTTCCCGACCAGTTTCAGCCCCGGTTTTAAAGTTTTCTTTCCCGGTTTCCAATTGGCCGGGCAGACATTGCCTTTATTTTCTCTGACAAATTTAGCCGCCTGCAGTTTTCGCAAAAGTTCCGTGGCGCTGCGGCCAATATTATTGTCATGCATTTCTAATGTTTTTAAAACTCCGTCCGGGTCAACGATAAAAGTGCCTCTTAAAGATAAACCTTCGTTTTCTATATAAGTTCCAAATTCCCGGCAAAGTTTGCCGGTTGGGTCGGCTGCCATCGGAAACTTTACTTTTCTTATAGCCGGCGAATTATCATGCCAGGCCTTGTGAACAAAGGCAGTGTCGGTGCTGACCGATAAAACCTCGGCGCCGAGTTTTTTGAATTCGTTATAGTTTTCGGCCAGCTCTTCAAGCTCTGTTGGGCAAACGAAAGTAAAATCGGCCGGATAGAAAAACAAAATCAGCCACTTGTTTTTATATTCAGAGAGTTTAATCTTTTTAAGATTATTATTATAAAAAGCGTCTAAACTAAAATCCAAAATTTTTTCATTTATTTTAACCATGATTGTTAAAATTTTAACATTTTAATAATAAAGTTGTCAATTTTTAAGGGGTTGATAAAAATATGGGGTTATAAAAAGTAAATTAACGGCAGGTTTTGGCTTTTGAGAAACCGGCTTCCCTGGCTTCTTTTTCGCTGCAAAACCAGTCTTCGCCTAAATCTTTTTCGACCAATGTCGTTTTATATTGCGCGCAACCGGGCAAGTAATATAAACGGGTCTTGGTGCTCTTATCAATATTGGCTTTAATATTGCATTCAGGGTTATCCGGATTTTCGGTTTGAACACAGATCCCGAACAAACCCAGTTTATCGTTTTTAGCCTGATTGGCGGCGGTTTTTAAAATCTCTGTCCGGGTGGTTTTATCGCTGTGATAGCGGGCCCAACCGGACTCGAGCATAATTTGATTAATTAAAGTGCTGCCGACATAAACCAAAGCCATCGGCCGGCCGCTCTGGTCCATAATTTTTTCTTCGACGCGAACGCTTTTTTCTGAAACTAAAGCCTCCAGCTGTTTTTTCGCTGCCTCCCCACCGCAGTATTCCAGTTCCGGCGCGTCCACCTGCCGCAGACGTAATTTAACTTTGCCATCTAAAACTAAAGTGTCGCCGTCGATTACCCCGATGACTTTAATTCCGGAATCAGCCGCCGGCCGGTTGAGCAAAAACACGTTTAGAAAAAGCGAGGCGGCTAAAATTATATAGGTAAGTAACTTAGGGAACTTAGGTAGCTTACGAGAAATGACTGACGTCATTTCAATTCGAAGACAACGGTGACGGTTTTTGAGGTTTGGCTGCTGCCCGGCTCAACCGCTTGGGTCAAAAGTTCGGTATCATTATCACTGGCATTGTCCAAACTAAAACTCGGCCCCGAAACTTGGGCTAAAGGAAAACCCTGCAATAAATCGGTTAGAGCCGAAGCTTGATCCACTTCCCGTAAAATTATTTCAAGACTATTACTTGCCTGCCACTCTTTCTCGCCCGACCGGGGGCGGGGCGGATAAATCAAAATTTCCGGCTCGGCGGTTTCGTAGACAGAAACGTTTTGAGTGGTTAAGTCTTTAGACTCGATCCCGAATGCTTTAACCGCCTTAATAATTTTATCCATCTCCGCATTAACCGCTTCAACGGCTGTTTGTTTATCTTTATCGGTTTGGCTGACACTGACATTAAAACGGGCAATTTGGTTATCGATTTGCTGTTTGGCTTCACCGGAGACGGTGATCGTGCCCTGCGGCCGACTCCAGGGCGTATACCAGGAACCAACCACTAACAGCACCGGAAACAATAAAACCAGAATTAACTTCATAATTTAGTATAGCAAAAATAACCGCCGATGGGTGAATATTCTTTGAGAGTGATATCCCGGCTGATAAACGCCGAGGCCGAACCGCCGTCTAAATTGATCGCTGTCTTTATTTTCGGATTGATCCCTAAAACCAGCTTGGGGGTTTCGGCTAATAACGGCCCGGCATAGTTGGAATCGGGAGATAAAATCACCATAAAAATTAATTGGTTGTCCCCGGTTAAAGCGGCCACTACCCGGCGGCGGGGCTGATCGTCTTTGATGGTTAATTTGAGCGGCTTGGCATCAAAAACCAGCATCGGCCCGGACTGCAGGCCATATTCGGCTCCCAGCCGGGGCCGGAAATCCAAATCAATCCGGCCGGAACTAATTGACAAAAAACCGTCAAATAGCCGGTTATTTTGCCGCGGGGTAATTTCTATGCCATTAACCTGAAACCAGCCCAGGTGTTGATTTTCGGTATCGTAAAAACCGGCGCTGGTTAAAACCTGACATTGATGCTTTTGTTTTAAATTAATCGCACTTTGCCGCCCATTTAAATTGGAAAATAACTGCAGACTGGAAAGATCATTGACCACTGCCTGACCGTACAGAAATTCCCCAAACTCCTGCAGGGCCGTTGGCACGGCTGTTGGCAAGGGCAAGGGCGACGGCGTTACCGAAAATAATCCCACCAGCCACAGCCACAGCCATTTCATTCATCTATTATAGCCCGGGCCGCCGTAATCGACCGGGTATTCATCAACTTAACCCTTAGACTCATTGCCCCGTGGAAACCGTTAACATAGATTTTGAAAAACCGCTTGAGCGGGTGATAAGACCGGGTTTTACCCCAAGTTTTTTGATAAATATCCAGATGTTTTTTTAAGAGTTTTAGTTTTTGTGCCTTAGATTGATTGTTAATTATTTTCTGGGGGTTAAAAATATACGGGTCAGCAAACACCCCCCGGCCGATCATGACCCCGTCAACTTTAGTTTCCCTAATCCTTTGCCGGGCGATTTCCCGGGAGAAAATATCGCCGTTGCCGATAATCAAAGTTTTAGATTTAAGTTGTTTTCTTAACCGGACAATTTTGCTTATTTCTTCCCAATGAGTCGGGCCGAGAGACAGCGCCTTAGTTGTCCGACAGTGGACGGAAATCGCCGCCAGATCAAAATTAAGCAAAAATTTAAACCAGGGGCCGGTATTAATCGTTTTATAGCCCAAGCGGGTTTTGACCGAAACCGGAATCCGGCCGGCCGCGCCCTTAAGCGCCGCCTGAATCATTTGGCCGGCCAGACTGGGATTATCGATCAGGGCGCCGCCGGCGCCTTTTTTGACCACCGCTTTTACCGGACAGGCCATATTAATATCAATGCCGGCAAAACCGGCCGCGGCAATAAAATCCGCCGCCGCTTCAAACAATTCCGGGTCCAAGCCCCAAATTTGGGCAATCAAGGGTTGTTCTTTATCGGTAAAAGCTAACTGTTGAATCGCGGTTTCATCCGGCGAAAACAGCGCCTGGACATTGGTAAACTCGGTGAACATCAAATCCGGCTTGCCTATTTCCGCCAATAATTGCCGAAAAGCCGAATCAGTGGCCCCGAACATCGGCGCCAAGCACCAGATTGGTTTTTTTAACTGCTGCCAAATATTAAGCATAATGCCTGATTTTAGCAGGCGGTGATATAATAAATATATGCGGGTAAAAAACTGGACTCACTTATTTCCTAAATTTGCCGGATTATGGGTGGCTTTCGCTAAAGATGAACAAACGGTTATCAGCAGTGCCAAATCATTAGAATATACTGTTAAAATGGCAGAGCAAAAGGGCTATAAAATGCCGCTTTTATTTAAAGTCCCAATGGAAAGCTTGCCCTATGTTGGATCATTCTAGGCTAGAATTTACTTATACTGAAATTGAGACAAAACCATTTCCCGCTTCTAAAAGATCAATTAAAACTTTCCGACCATTAATTCCAATCGTATTAATCAATAAAAATAAACTTTGCCAAATGGCGGTTTTATTGGATTCGGGAGCAGATTTTAATCTAATTCACGGTGATGTGGCTAATTATTTAGGTTTAAATTTAACTGCCGGATCAAAAAGAAATATCAGCGGCATCAGTGGACAAATTAAAGGATACGAACATAAATTACAGATAAAAATTGGTAATTATCTTTACAAGACACAGATAACTTTTTCCAATCAATTGCCTAATAATGCTATTGCCGTCTTGGGAAACGTCGGATTTTTTGATAAATTTACGGTAAAATTTACTTATCCAAAATTAATAACAATTAACCGTTAATATGGCCAAAGACAAATACAGCGCGGTCTGGGTGTCCCACTCTTCTATCGGCGATTGGCAAAAATGCCCCCGGGCCTATTTTTTAAAAAATGTCTACAAAGATCCCAAAACCGGGAAAAAAATTTCCCTAATGGGCCTGCCCCTCGCCATGGGCCAAGCCGTCCATGAAGTGATCGAGAACTTATCGACCATCCCGGTTAACCGCCGCTTGGTGGAACCGTTAACCCTTAAATTTGACCGGGTCTGGAAAAAATTTGACGGCTGGTTTGACCCAAGCGCCGCTGAACCCTACCGCGTGGCCGGGCGGGAAATGCTCAAAAAATTAATGGGCCGGCCGGGGCCATTGACCAAGCTCGCGGTCAAAATCAATATGGACCTGCCTTACTATTGGCTCTCGGAAACTGACAATATAATTTTGTGCGGCAAGATCGACTGGATCGAGTATTTAAAAAAATCGGATTCAATCCACATTATCGACTTTAAAACCGGGAAGGCTGACGAAGCGGCCAACTCGCTCCAACTGCCGATTTACTATCTTTTAGCCGGCCACACCCAAAACCGGCCGGTGGCCAAAGTCAGCTATTGGTATTTAAACCGGGACCCGCAGCCGGTCGAGCAGCCACTGGCCGACCCGGAAACCGCCGAAGCTAAAATTCTAACCATCGCCAAAGAGATCAAATTGGCCCGGCAGTTAAACCGGTTTAAATGTCCCACCGGCGGTTGCCGCGAGTGCCAACCCTACGAAAAAATTTTAACCGGCGGGGTCAAACTGACCGGCCGGGACGAACTCGGCCGCAACGTTTATATTTTATTATGACTCTAACCGCCAGAGATTTAGCCAAAACCGAAGGGGTACTGACGGCCCGGCCGGAAGACAGTTTAGCCAGCGCTTTAGGGAAAATCCACTCCAGCCACGACGCCGTGTTTGTGACGGAAAAAGGCCAATTACTGGGCGTTATTTCACCTTATCAAGTTCTCTACCGCGGCCATTACCCGGCGGCGACCAAAGTGAAAAACTGTTTATTTTTGGCGCCTAAGTTAAAACCGGAAACCAAAATCGACCAAATCGCCCGGTTAATGCTGGAGGCCAAAGTCTATTTTTTACCGGTAGTCACCCCCGCCGGCAAATGGCTGGGGGTAGTTTCTTACCGCCGCTTGCTGCGGCAATTGACCGGGTTTAAACTCCGGCCGAAACCTTTGGTTAAAATTCAGGACAGTCTCACTGTCAGCCAGGCCAGAAACTTAATGAAAACCAGCGGCGTTTCCCGGCTGATTGTGACCAGCGGCAACGACCGCTTGGCCGGAATCCTGACCCGTTATGACTTGAGCAAATCTTTAAATCTGCCGCCGTCGGCGCCGGTTAAAGCCTACATCAAACATGATGTGGCTACTTTCCGGCAAACAGACAACCCGGTTAATATTATTAATCAAATGGTCGACCGGCGCATCGGCAGTCTGGTCATGGTCAATCAAAACAACCAACCCATCGGCTTACTCTCGGTCCGCGACTGCCTGGCGGCGCTGGCCCAACCGGCCATTACCCAATCCAATAGTCTACAGGTTAAAATTACTCAAGTCCGATCGGGTTTTGAAGCCATTGTCCGTTCCGGCCAAACCGCCGCCCACGCCGTCGGCCGCTTTAAAAAACAAACTTTAAGAAAAAGCCTGGAAAGACTGTCCCGCCAACTGAAAAGAAAGTAACTTAACGCTTCGGGGACTGTTTCCGGCGGCGGGCTTTGCCGCCGGTACCAATATGCCGGCGCTGGCGTTTCCTGGAATCCCGGGTTAACAACCCGGCGCTTTTAAGAATAGTTTTAAATTTATCGCTGTACAGTTTAACAATCGCCCGGGCTAAACCGTGGCGGATCGCCAATAACTGGCTGATCCGGCCCGAACCGAGCACCTTAATCGTGGCGGTATATTTTTCCGCTAAATCCGTCAAAACCAAAGGCTCAAATAAAAGCTTTTGGCTGACCGCTAACGGAAAATAACGCTCGGCGGCCAAACCATTGACGGTCATTGACTCTTTCCCCTTGATTAAACGGACCCGGGCAACCGCTCTTTTTCGCCGGCCGATGGCCGGGAGATAACTATTTTTGGGCATAAGGCTGTTCGCTCCCTTTAAATACTTTTAAACGTTGGAGCCGATCGGCCCGCAGCTTATTTTTCGGCAGCATTTTGGAAACCGCGTGGACAATCAGCCGGCGCGAGTCTTTGACTCTTTGCTCATGAACACTAATCTGCTTGAAACCGCCGGGATAATTGGAATGACTATAATAAAACTTGTTTAATTCTTTTTTGCCGGTAACTTTCACCAGATCGCTGTTAGTGACGACCACATAATCGCCGCCGTCTAAATTGGGCAGATAATCGACTTTTTGTTTGCCGATCAGAAGCCGGGCAACTTGGGTGCAAAACCGGCCCAAAATTTGGTCTTTGGCGTCAAGATAATGCCAATTACGTTTAATCATTTTTATCGACCCATTCTATTTGGGCCATTAAACTGTTGTCCCCGAGGCGCTGGCCCAAACGCCGGATGCGGGTAAAACCGCTGGTGCGGGTTTTAGTCCGCGGCGCCAGCTCTTTAAACAGTTTCTCGACTGCCGGTTTATGGGTTAAAACCGACAAAGCCCGGCGGCGGCTGGCCAAAGTATTGGCTTTGGCCATTGTCATTAACTTATCAACCAAAGGCTTAACCGCTTTGGCTTTGGCCAAACTCGTCCGGATCCGCTCATGCATCACCAAAGACCGGATTAAATTCCGGAATAATGACCAGCGTTCGTGAGTATTGCGGCCTAACTTCCGGCCGGCAAGACGGTGTCTCACTTCACCTCCACGCCTTTGCTGGTTAATTTTTTGATAATGATATCCACGGATTTACCGCCCAGGTTTTTAACCTTGGTAATATCGGCGCGGGAAGCGGCGGCAAAGTCGCCGACCGTGGCGTAACCGCCCTTTTTAAGGGCATTGGCAATCCGCGTCGGCAAATCCAGTTCCTCGACCGAAAGCTTGAGCGATTCACCGTCGCCGGCGATAATCGGCTCGGCTTTGGTTTCGGGTTCGGCGACCGGATGAATGATCTGATCAAAAGCCCGGATCAAAATCTCGACGGACTGATTTAAAGCCTCGCTCGGCTTGATGACACCGTTGGTGTAGATTTCCAAGATCAACTTGTCCAGATCGGCGCGGCGGCCCAAATGGACGCTTTGAACCTGGAAATTAACCCTGACGACGGGCGAAAATGCCGCGTCCAGCAGGATTTCACCCAAGTGCTTGGGAGTCCGGTTTTGAGCGGATAAATAACCATAGCCGGATTGAATCTCCAGCTTGACCGCCAGCTTGGTTTTTTTATCGGCCAGGTTGGCCAACAGCAGATCTTTGTTAACGACACTGACCTTGGCCGGCACTTCAATGTCTCCGGCTTTAACTTTGGCCGGACCGGCGACTGACAATTTGGCCTCGATCGGTTCGGTGCCGCTGTATTTTATCCGGACCTGCTTTAAATTAAGCAGGAATTCGACAATGTCTTCTTTCACCCCGGCTAAGGTCGTAAATTGATGAGTCGCGCCTTCAATCGTGGCGCTGGTGACCGCCGCTCCGGGAAGCGACGATAATAATACCCGGCGCAGGGCATTGCCTAAAGTCAGGCCGAAGCCCGACTCCATCGGCCCAAACTCAAAGCGGCCGAAATCTTTGGTTTCCGCCAAGGCAGTAGTTTTAAAATTAATGGCAAGCATGAGCGCCTCCTTTATCTTGAGTAATACTCAACAATTAATTGTTCTTGAATGTTTAAATTAAGCTCTTCTCTCTCCGGCAGGCGCTCCAATTTTACCATGGCGGCCTGACGTTTTAACCAAGCGGATGGCTGATTGTTTTTGTCGGCCAGCAAAGCGGCCACTTGGGGCGTTTTTTGAGCTTTGGCCGATAAACCGACGACCTGGCCGATTTTCACCTGATAGGAGGCAATGTTTAATTTGGCGTTTTCCACGGTAATGTGGCCGTGGGACACTAATTGCCTGGCCGAGGCCAGAGTGGCGGCAAACCCGGCGCGGTAGACGACACTATCCAAGCGGGATTCGAGCAATTGGAGTAATTTTTCACCGGTGGCCGCCTGGGTTTTACGGGCTAAGTCGTAAAGATGCCGGAACGGTTTTTCGGTTAAGCCGTACATCGCCCGCAATTTTTGCTTTTCTTCCAGCTGCTGGCCATAGTCACTCATGCGGCGGCGCATTTTTTTGCCGTGGGCGCCCGCCGGATAGGGTTTCTTAGCCAATAACCGGTCAAACTTGGGATTGCCGAAAATATTTTCCTTGAATTTGCGGACTAATTTGCCGCGGGCGCGGGTGACTCGGGACATAGATTATTTACCTTTACGCCTTTTCTGCGGCCGGGGGCCATTGTGAGCCATCGGGCTAATATCGGCTAAAGTGGTAATTTTCAAACCCAAAGACCGGACCACGCCTAAGACTGCATCCCGGCCGGAACCCGGACCCTTGATAAATACCTGGGCAGTGGTTAAACCGGCTTCTTTGGCTTTTTTGAGGGTATTTTCGATGGCCGTGGTGGCCGCATAAGGCGTCGATTTCCGGGCACCCTTAAAGCCGGCTAAACCGGTCGAGCCCCAAAACATTACCTGGCCGGTTTGGTCGGTGACAGTTACCAAAGTATTATTGAAAGTGGCGGTGATGTAAATCCGGCCGGTGCTTAATGTTTTCGGCGTCGCTTTTGCCATATTATTTCTTAACCTCTTCTTTCTTGGCTTCTTCAACTTTCGCGGCTTCTTCTTTCTTGAGGGCGCCGACGGTCATCCGCTTGCCGCGCTTGGTCCGGGCATTGTGACGGGTCCGCTGGCCCCTGGCCGGTAAACGATGAGCATGGCGCAAGCCCCGATAGGTCCCGATCTGCCTTAAACGTTTAATGTTTTCGGTCACAATTTTACGCAAAGAGCCTTCGGTCGGAATGGTTTCGACGGCCTTTTGCAGACGCATGACTTCGTCGCTGGTTAAATCTTTGGCCCGTTTATTGCCGTCGACATTGGCTAATTTGAGAATTTTACCGACGTTTTGCCGGCCGATGCCGTAAATATAATGCAGGGCAATTTCGGTGCGCTTGTTTTGAGGAACGTCGACCCCGGAAATTCTCGGCATACGCGGTTACCCTTGCCTCTGTTTATGACGTGGGTTTTGACAGATAACGTAAACCTTGCCCCGTCTTCGGACAATTTTACATTTTAGGCAGCGGGTTTTGACTGATGCTTGTACTTTCATTTGTCCCGGTAAACAATCCGGCCTTTGGTAGTATCGTAGGGCGACTGAACCAGCCTTACCCGATCGCCGGGCATTACCTTGATATGATAAAGCCGCATTTTCCCGGCCAGATGACACAGAATTTCCTGATCCTGCTGGTCAAGTTTGACGCGGAAAGTGGCGTTGGGAAGGGCTTGGGTAACGACGCCTTCGACCTCTTGTTTGGCCTGATTGTCAACTGATTGCATTAACTTTCTTCATTATAACAAAAACTACCTCCGGTGTCATCTCTCCCGCGAGGTAGATCAAGTTTGTTTGTTAACAGATTGAAGTGTAGCACAGGTTCTGGCGTTAGTCCAGGGGGAAATTAATGATCTTTGATACTCTGATGCATCATCACTTCCGGTAACATCTTAGCTAAAAATACTCTCTCTCTGGAAAAATCAATAGGCAGTTGAAAACAACGTCTGGCACCAGTGGCCGCTTGTATCAGGCGTTGTTTTATGTTAAGCTGAAAGTGATGACTAAAGGCAAGTTTATCCGGGAAAAGAATAAACGCCGGATTGAAGAATTGAGCTGGGGACTGGCTTTCCGACTGACTGATTTAACGCTGATTACCCTGTTTCTGGGATTAACCTTATCCATGCCCTCAAAACACAGCAGTAAATTTTGGGCAAAAACTTTTACAAAAATTAGGGAAAACCTTGATGAGGACCAGATCAAACGGGCATTCTATGGCCTGAAAAAGGACGGCTTGATCGACTACACCAAACGGCTGTGGCAAAACCCACAGATAACCGCCGCCGGCAGAAAACGGCTGGCGGCGCTGTTACCGCAATATGACAAGACGCGGACTTGGGACAAACGGCTGTACCTGATTACCTAATAATCCTAAAGAGTTGATTGAAAATTTTGTGACTGAAACCGGGCTGGACAATCTGATCTTAGTTTCTGATCTTGGCAAAGACGGACAGGTAGGTCAAGAGAGTCTGCGGTCGCTGGTTGACCGGGTATATTGTTTAACGGACATCAATGAGAGATACCGACAGTTTCTCGAGGATTTAAAATCCAGAAAGATTAGGCAGAGTGATGCTGCTGCTTACTTTTTCTCGATTTTGAGAGACGACCCACAGTTACCGTTTGAGTTACTGCCGGACGGCTGGCTGGGCGAACAAGCTTGGGAAAAAATCAACCCCTCGAGATGAAAATAACGCCTAAGACCAGCGGCCGCTGGTGCTAGACGTTGTTTTTGTTTGCCAATAGGTGGTCCAGCTGGTAGTGAAGCTGGTCCAAAGAACCGTTGTTATCCACCAGGTAGTCGGCGATGGCGATGGGACCGGCTTTATGAGAGACTTCAATTTCGGCAATATCCCGGGCCCGGGCTTGCCGGGGAGTCAACTGCCTGACAGCGCGAACGGCCAGGCGCCGGTAGCGGACTTGGGGCCGGGCGTAGATGACGATTAATTTAAGGCCGGGAAATTTGGGCTGTAAATAGACATACTCTTCCCAGGAATAAAGGCCGTCAAGAATGATTGATTGTTGGTTTTTTAACGCCTCATTAATGCGGGGTTCTATTTTAATTGCATAAGCAGCCATCCCTAACTCTTGGCGTAAGTTTTCCCGGTATTTCCGCTCGTTTTCCTCCTTCAGGGAGAGTCCCTGAAGGCGTAAACCGCGGTCGGTTTCGTCGCCAAAACGCAAAACCGGAAAACCTTTGGCGGCTAAATAACGGCAGGCCTCGGACTTGCCGGCGCCGGCCATGCCGACGACGGCCAGGATTACTGGGCGATTACCTGAATATCCGCGAAGATCTTGTCGATCGTTTGTTCGCCGCTGACGCGCCGTAATAAACCCTCCTCCTCGTAAAATTTTAAGACGTCGGCCTCCTGCTCCAGGTAAAACTTTAACCGATTCTTAATTTTTTCCTCGGAATCATTGAGGCTGCCGTCCGGATTGGTGCGGCCCCTTAACAATAAACGTTTAACCGCTTCGGCTTCGGACACCTCGAGGTAAAAAACATGGTTGACGGTTTTGCCGTACTTTTCCAGTTTTTCGGCTAAAAATAAGGCTTGGGTGTAGTTTCTGGGAAAACCGTCGATGACAAAACCGTTTTGAACGTCGGCCTCTTTTAGGCGGACTTTCCAGAGCACAAACATCTCCGAATCGGCCACGTAATGGCCTAACCGCAGAGCTTCCCGGCAGATATCGCCCATCATGCCTTTGTCTTTGGCGGCGTAATCCCGGACCAGATCACCGGAACCCAAATACGGCAGTTTCAGCTTTTCGGCCAATAACTTGGCCTGGGTGCTTTTGCCCGAGCCTTCAGCGCCGTAAAAAATTATATACATATTAAAGAAAACTGTCGTAGTTCCTCATAACTAATTGCGACTCCAGCGATTTGGACAATTCTAACACCACCGACACGACGATTAAAATCCCGGTGCCGCCGATGGATAGAGTGGAAATGCCGGTCGCCCCCTGGACCAAGGACGGCAGAACCGCCACTACCCCTAAAAACAAACCGCCGGCCAAAGTAATCCGGTTTAAAACATAGCTTAAATAATCGGCTGTCTGCCTGCCCGGACGCAACCCGGGAATAAACCCGCCGTATTTTTTGATTTCGTCGGCAATTTTATCGGGATTGAAAGTCACGGCGGTGTAAAAATAAGTAAAGCCCATCACCAGTAAAAAGTAGATGGCGTGATAGCTCCAGCGGTTGGGGTCAAACGTGGTTGATAAAAACGCGGCTAAGCCGGTTAGTTGAGGCAGGTTAAGCTGTAATAAATACTTGCCGGCAATCGAGGGCATGATGACCAAAGACACGGCAAAAATGATCGGGATGACACCGGCCTGGTTGACCCGCAAAGGCAAGTGGGTGGACTGGCCTGCCTGCGCAGGCAGGCCGCCGCTATGAATTCGGCGGGCGTAACTGACGGTAATCTGCCGGGCGCCTTCGTTGACAAAAACAATTCCGGCAATCACCGCCAAAGCCAAAGCAATAAAAATGATCAAATTAAACAATGTCAGTGTCTGACGGATCGCCCCGGTTTGAAGCAAAGCCACCGGCAAACGGCCGACAATGCCGGCAAAAATAAGCAGGGAAATGCCGTTGCCGAGACCGGATTCCGTCAGGAGCTCCCCAAGCCACATTAAAAGCATGGTACCGGCAATCATGGTTACCACCACGTTGACTACCGCCAACGGATCGGCAAAACTGATAATGTTCTGGTTTTTAAGCAAAGCCACCATTCCTACCGCCTGCACCGAAGCCAACGGTACGGTCAACAGCCGGGTATACTGGTTGATTTTTTCCCGGCCGAACTCGCCTTCTTTGGAAAGCGCTTCGAGCTTGGGAAAAATCATCGTCAACAACTGAAGCACGATCGAGGCGTTGATATACGGCCCCAAGCCCAAAGCCATAATCGAAAAATTCGCCAGGGTGCCGCCGGAAAAAATGTCCAGTAAGCCCAATACCTGATTACCGGAAAAAAGCTGACGGAGCGCCTCCCGGTCAATCCCCGGCACCGGGATTACCGCCAGTAGGCGGAAAATCGTCAAAATTCCCAAGGTAATTAAAAACTTGCGCCTTAAATCTTTTACTTTCCAAAAATTAGTAATCGTCTCTAAAACCTTAATCATTGACCTTCTTGGCCGCAGATTTACTCATGGGCAAGTCAATCTTTAACTTTTCCTTGAGTTCGCCTTCGCCTAAAAGTTTAACTGACGCGCCCTCGGAGACCCAGCCGGCTTTAACTAATGACTCTACCGTGACCGGCGTGGCTTTAGGCCAATCGGCAAAATCCCGCAGGTTAAAAATGACCGGTTTATTTTTCTTTGCCTGATTCCGCAATTTGCCCCGAAGCATCGGCAGGCGGCGGATTAAACTTTTTCTCATTTTTGAACCTTCAAAATACAGCGGCAATTTCCCCCGCGATTTTTGCCCTTTTTGGCCGCGCGAAGATGTGTGGCCGCCTTTGCCTGAACCGTAACCCCGGCCGAGGCGTTTTTTTGGTCTGGTGGTCGTTTTACTGATTTTTTCCAGCTTCATAGTTTACCCCCTTAAGTAATTTTAACGCTTTAATGGCCGCGTAAACATTAGTCGCCTGATTTCTGGTGCCCAGCACCTTGCTGGAAATATCTTTAATTCCGGCCGCTTCCACGACTGCCCGGACCGCTCCGCCGGCGATGACGCCCGAACCCGCCGGAGCCGGTTTGAGCAGGATTTCGGCGGCGCCGAACTTCACCCGGATATCATGAGGAATGGTCGTGCCTTTGAGCGGCACGGTCACTAAATTCTTTTTGGCCTGGCGGACGCCCTTTTTAATGGCCGATAACACATCCGGGGCTTTACCTAAACCAACGCCCACCCGGCTCTTTTTATCGCCGACGACCATCAG